>Ga0209231_1000414_pt1 | contig 24604 bp, 18 predicted proteins | sample Deesub45470m_DNA_FD_188086 | JGI IMG/M metagenome (GOLD analysis project Ga0209231, IMG submission 188086) | Deep subsurface microbial communities from North Pacific Ocean - 450_OLKR46/470m Metagenome (SPAdes) (version 2) | ecosystem: Environmental > Terrestrial > Deep subsurface > Unclassified ... | reverse complement strand
CCGCCGTTACCCTGAACAATATCGAAGAGATACGCTTTGGTTCCGTCGGTCGGCCTCTGGAGAAAACCGAGGTGAAACTGGCTGCGGATGGCGAACTTCTGGTCAAGGGTCCCCAGGTGATGCGGGGCTACTACAAGAATCCCGAAGAGACGGAAAAAACGATGGACGGCGGCTGGCTGCTCACCGGGGATATCGCAAAAATTGATGAGGATGGTTTTGTCTATATTGTTGACCGCAAAAAGGAGATCATTGTCACCTCCGGCGGCAAGAACATCGCGCCGCAGCCGATTGAAAATGAACTCAAGCTCGACAAGTACATCTCCCAGGCCTTTGTCTACGGCGACAGCCGGCCGTACCTGGTGGCGATCCTGACGCCCAACCTCGAGCGTTTGCTCGAACTGGCCCATCTGCAGAACCTGAGTTATTTCGACATGGAGGATCTCGTCTCCCACTCCCGGGTCAAGGAACTCTTTGCCGAGCGCATCGCCCTGGTCAACGGGAAGCTCCCTTCCTACGAAACGATTAAAAAATTCGTGCTCATTGCCCGGGACTTCTCCGTCGAAGGGGGAGAGCTGACACCGACCATGAAGCTCAAGAGGAAAGTCATTTACGAAACGTACCGGGACAAAATTGAAAAACTCTATCTCGAAAATGGAAACGGAGGAAAAGGATGAGGCTAATCAAACGGGTCGCAGTACTCGGCGCCGGCGTAATGGGCGCCACCATCGGCGCGCATCTGGCCAACGCCGGTCTGGAGGTCGAACTTCTCGATATCGTGCCGCGCGATCTGACCAAGGAGGAGGCCGCCAAGGGGCTCTCCCTGGAGAGCCCGCCGGTGCGCAACCGCATCGCCCAGGAAGGACTGGACGGCCTGCTGAAGATGAAGCCGGCTCCCCTCTATCTCAAGGACTACGCCGGCCAGATCCGGGTCGGCAATTTCGAAGACGACATGGCGCGGCTCAAGGAGTGCGATTGGGTGGTCGAAGTGGTCGTCGAGCACATGCCGATCAAGAAGTCGTTGCTGGCCAAGGTCCTGCCGCATCTGGCTCCGGGCGCCATCCTCTCTACCAATACCAGCGGCCTGTCGGTCAACGAGATGGCCGAGGCCTTGCCCATCGAGGTGCGCAGAAATTTTCTCGTCACGCATTTTTTCAATCCGCCGCGCTACATGCGCCTGCTGGAAATCGTCCCCTGTACCGACACCGATCCGGCGGTCGTCTCCGGGATGGCCGATTTTATCAGCAGGCGCCTCGGCAAGGGGATCGTCTACGGCAAGGACACCCCCAACTTCATCGCCAACCGCATCGGCGTCTACGCCATCTTCAAGGGGCTCGAGCACATGGTGGCGATGGGGATGACCGTCGAGGAGGTCGACAGCGTCGCCGGACCGGCAACCGCCCGTCCCAAGAGCGCCGCCTTCCGCACCGCCGATCTGGTCGGTCTCGACACCCTGGTGCATGTTGGCAACAACTCCTACGACCTCCTCCCCGAGGACGAGGAGCGGGAGGTCTTCAAGGTCCCCGGGTTCATGACCCGCATGATCGAGCAGGGGCTCCTCGGCAACAAGACGCGGCAGGGCTTCTACAAGAAGGAGAAGAGCGGGGAGAAGAACCAGGTCTTCTACTACGATTACACCAGCGGCGAGTACCTGCCGGCACAGAAACCGAAATATCCCTCGGTGCTGGCGGTCAAGCAGGTCGATGATCCGGGGCAGCGGGTCAAGATGATGGTCGAAGGTTCCGACAAGGGGGCAGAATTCGCCTGGAAGAGCCTGCGGGACACCCTGATCTACACCGTTAATCGCATCCCCGAGATTGCCGACGACGTCGTGAATGTCGATAACGCCATGAAGTGGGGGTTTAACTGGGAGATCGGCCCCTTCGAGATGCTCGATGCCATCGGCGTGGCGTCCTTCGTCAAGCGAAGCGAAAAGGACGGAGTGGCCGTTCCCGAGGCTCTGAAGCAGGTCGAGTCGTTCTACCGCCTCAGTGACGAAGGAACCAGGGAGTACTACGATCTCCTCTCCGGCGCCTACCGGCCGGTGCCGGTCAAGACGGGGGAAATCCATCTGGAGATTCTCAAGCGCACGGGAGGGGTGGTGGAGAAAAACGGCAACTGCTCGCTGGTGGATCTCGGCGACGGTGTCTTCGGCTTCGAGTTCCACTCCAAGATGAATGCCATCACCGGCGACATCCTGGCCATGACCCACAAGGCGGTCAAACGTGCGGAGGAGGAGGGAGTCGGCCTGGTGCTCGGCAACCAGGGGGCCAACTTCTCCGTCGGCGCCAACCTGATGATGCTCGCCGTCGCCCTGGCCGAAGGGGCATACGAAGACATCGACATGACGGTGCGCGCCTTCCAGAAGGCAACCATGGCCATCAAATTCGCCAAGGTTCCGGTTGTGGCGGCCCCCTTCAACATGACCCTCGGTGGCGGCTGCGAATACGCTTTGCATTCCGCCGCCATCAACGCCTACGCTGAAACCTATATGGGACTGGTGGAGATCGGGGTCGGTCTCCTGCCGGCCGGCGGCGGCACCAAGGAAATGTGCCTGCGGGCCGTCGCCCTGGCGCGCAAGTACGACACCGATGTCTCTCCCTTTGTCTTCAAGCATTTCCAGCAGATCGGCATGGCCAAGGTCTCCATGGGCGCCGCCGAGTTGCAGGGGATGGGGTACATGCGGGAAGGGGACAGCATCACCATGGATATCGATCGGCTGATCGCCGATGCCAAGCAGAAGGTGCTGGCCCTGGCTGTGAACTACCGGCCGAAGCAGAAGGAGGAAAACGTCCCGGCGCCGGGTCGCAGCGTCGCCGCCAGCATCAGGAGCCAGCTCTGGAATATGAAGATGGGCGGCTTCGTCACCGAGTACGAAGCCGAGATGGGCGGCGTCATCGCCGGGATCATCACCGGCGGCGACGTGCCGGCCGGGACGCCGATCAGCGAGGATTACCTCCTTGAGCTCGAAAGAGAGGGCTTCCTCGGCCTCTGCGGCAACAAAAAGACCGCCGAGCGGGTTCAACACATGTTGAAGACGGGCAAACCGCTGCGCAACTAGACGCCGATTTCCTGACAAATCAAAGTCATTACGGAGGATGGAGATGAACACAGCCTATATTCTGGCGGCTTACAGAACCCCCGGTTGCCGGGCCCAAAAAGGGAAGTTCAAAAACATGCGCCCTGACGACCTGGCCGCGGCGGCCCTGCAGGGGCTCATCGAGCGCACCGGCATCGACATGGCGCTGGTCGAGGACGTGATTCTCGGCTGCGCTTTTCCCGAGGGGGAACAGGGGATGAACGTCGCCCGGGTGGCGGCGATGAAAGCCGGGTTTCCCTACCAGGTGCCGGCGCAGACGATCAACCGGTTCTGCTCCTCGGGCCTGCAGGCCATCGCCATGGCCTCCGAGCGGATCATGGCGGGGTTTGCCGACTGCATCATCGCCGGCGGCACCGAGTCGATGACCATCGTGCCCATGGGCGGGAACAAATACAGCGCCAATCCGTCGCTTATGGCCGCCTGGCCCGAGTCCTTCGCCTCCATGGGGATCACCGCCGAACTGGTGGCCGAGAAGTACGGCATCAACCGGCAGGACCAGGATGCCTTTGCCGCCACCAGTCATCAAAAGGCGGCGGCTGCCATCGAATCCGGCCGCTTTGGCGAGGAGATCATCCCCGTCGAGATCGAAAAGACCGTCCTCGTCGGCGGCAAGGTCAGGAAGGAGAGCGAACGGGTCGATATGGACGACGGCGTACGCGCCGATACCACCGTCGAGGGGCTCTCCCGCCTCAAGCCGGCCTTCAAGCTCGGCGGGACGGTGACCGCCGGCAACTCCTCGCAGATGACCGACGGCGCCGCCGCGGTGCTGGTCGTCTCCGAGGCTTTTCTCAAGAAGATCGGCAAGGACCCGCTCGCCCGTTTCGTGGCCTTCGCCGTCAAGGGCGTCCCCCCCGACCTGATGGGGATCGGTCCGATCGAGGCCATTCCGGCCGCCCTCAAAATGGCGGGGCTCAAGCAGGAGGATCTGGGCCTTATCGAACTCAATGAGGCCTTCGCCGCCCAGTCCCTGGCCGTGGTTCGGGAGCTGGGGCTCAACCCCGACATCATCAATGTCAACGGCGGAGCCATCGCCCTCGGCCATCCCCTCGGTTGCACCGGCGCCAAGCTGACGGCAACGCTCCTCTCCGAGATGGGACGGCGCAGCACCCGGTACGGGATGGTCTCCATGTGTATCGGCGGCGGCATGGGCGCCGCCGGCATCTTCGAGCGACCTTAAGGGCTTTCCTCCAGTATCCGGCGGGACCGGGTTCAGACAATAACAAGCGCCTTCCGGACATTCCTCCGAATCTCTGTGTCTTCAAGAGGGGAGGAGGTCCGGATGGCACAAGGAGAAACGAGATGAAAATGGACAGAAAAATTCTGAAGGGCGGAGAATATCTGATTGCCGAGGTCCCTTGCAATGACGTCTTCACGCCGGAGGATTTCACCGATGAACAGCGGCAGATCGGCGAGACGACCGAGGAGTTCGTCAAAAACGAGATTCTCCCCCACATGGAGGAGATCGAGAATCAGAACTTCGCGCTGGTGGTCGAAGGATTGAAAAAATGCGGCGAGTTGGGGCTGCTGATGATCGACACCCCTGAGGAATACGGAGGATTGGAGCTGGACAAGGCGACGAGCATGCTGGTCGCTGAAAAGATCGCCCCCTCCGGTTCCTTCTCCGTGGCTTTCTCCGCCCACTCGGGAATCGGGACTCTCCCCCTCATTTATTACGGCACCGAAGCGCAGAAGGCGCAGTATCTGGAGAAGATCATCACCGGCGAGTGGGCCGCCGCCTACTGTCTGACCGAACCCGGCTCGGGCTCCGATGCCCTCGGCGCCAGGGCGACGGCGATCCTTTCTGCGGACGGCAGCCACTACCTGCTCAACGGTACCAAACAGTTCATTACCAACGGCGGGTTCGCCGTACTCTTCACCGTCTTCGCCAAGGTTGACAAGGAGCACTTCACCGCCTTCCTCGTCGAGAAGAGTTTCGAAGGGTTGCAGGTCGGCGCCGAGGAGAAGAAGCTCGGCATCAAGGGTTCTTCAACGACGCAGATCATCCTCGACAACTGCAAGGTGCCGGTGGAGAACGTCCTCGGCGAGATCGGCAAGGGGCACAAGATCGCCTTCAACGTGCTCAATATCGGCCGCTTCAAGCTCGGCGCCGGCGTGACCGGTGCCGCCAAGATGGCCCTGGTCGAGGGGGTCAAATACGCCAACGAGCGCAAGCAGTTCAATGCCAAGATCAGCTCCTTCGGCGCCATTCAGGAGAAGATCGCCGATCTCACCGCCGGCATTTTTGCCTCCGAGTCCCTCGTCTATCGCCTGGCCGGTCTCCTCGACACCAAGCTCTCGACCCTGGACAAGTCCGTAGGCAACTACTACGAGGAATATCTGAAGGCCATCGAGGAGTACGCCCCCGAGTGCGCCATCTCCAAGGTTTACTGCAGTGAGGTCCTGGCAGACGTCGTCGACGAGGTCCTGCAGATTCACGGCGGCTACGGTTACGTCAGCGAGTATCCCGCCGAGCGTTTCTACCGCGACGAACGCATCAACCGCATCTTCGAGGGGACCAACGAAGTCAACCGCCTCCTCATCCCCGGCATGATCCTGCGCAAGGCAATGAAAGGGGAGCTCCCCCTGCAGCGCGAGGCGATGAAGGCCTTCGAGCAGCTCATGACCCCTTCCTTCGGGGCGATCGACGAAAGCCAGCCCTTCGCCCGGGAGAAAGCCCTGATCGGCAATCTCAAGACCGTGTTCCTGATCCTTTCCGGCGCCGCCATTCAGAAATACATGGACAAGCTGGAAAAGGAGCAGGAAATCCTCATGGCTACCGCCGATCTGGCCATCCAGGTCTTTGCCCTCGAAAGCGCGGTGCTGCGTTGCGAAAAGGGGTACGCCAAGGCGAGTGCGCGCAAGAAGGAACTCCTCGAGGCCGTCGCCAGGGTCTGCGCCTTCGACGCCAGCGAGAAGTTCGCAACGGCCGCCCGCAAGGGGGCCTTCTATGTGGAAGAGGGCGATACCCTGACCATGATCCTGAGCGGCATCAGGCGCTTCACCAAGTTCGAAGCCACCGGCCTCCTCAAGGCCAAAAGAACCCTGGCCGCCGCCGCGATCGAAGACGAGAAGTACATCTTTTAAGGGGATGGAGGGCGGGGGGATGGCCAGGAAAAGAGGAAAGGATGTCGGCGGTATTGAAGTGACGGGCTGCTGAATGCAAAAACATACCGTGAATACTCCCTACATGGTGGGGGAGGTTCATTTCTATTCCAGGGAGGTCGACGGCGAGCTGGTGCTCTTCGACACCGGCCCGCCCGGGGACGAAACGCGCGAACTCCTGTGGCGGCAGGTCGATCTCGAGCGCCTGAAGCACGTCTTCATCACCCACTGCCACGTGGACCATTACGGTCAGGTCCGGTTTCTTGCCGAGAACACCGACGCCAGGATACATCTGCCGTATAAGGACGACTTGAAGCTGCGCCGCCACGACGAACGACTCGGCTGCATCGAGAATCTCCTCGAGGGGATGGGTTTTGACCGAGGCACGATTGCCACCCTGCGCAGCATCGTTGACAGCAGTCTCCTCTTTCCCGGCGTCCCGGAACGCTACCGCATCTCCGAGGAGTCGGATATCCCGGCCGGGCTCGGCATCGAGGTCCTCAGCTGCCCCGGCCACTCCCAGAGCGATCTGGTCTATCTGGTCGATGGCTACGCCATCACCGGCGATGTCCTCCTCCGGGAGACCTTCCAGGCGCCCCTGCTCGACATGGACCTCGAGAAGGGAGGGCGCTTCGGCAACTACCAGGCCTATTGCGACAGCCTGCAAAAGCTCAGGTACTTGCGCGGTTATACGATCCTGCCGGGACACCGTCATCCCGTGGAGGGGCTGGAGGAGACGGTTCTCTTTTACGTCGGCAAACTGCTGGAGCGCGCCGATCGGATCCGGCTCCTCCCCGGGGGGCTCTCCGTCAAGGAGCAGATCGGGAAGCTTTTCGGCGACACCCTGACCGACCCCTTTCTCCTGTACCTCAAGGCGTCCGAGGTGCTGTTCATGAAGGATTTTCTCGCCGATCCGGCCCCCCTGAAGGCGTCCCTCGAGGCTTTCGGACTCTACGGCGAGCTTCAATCGCGGTTTGAAGGGGTGCTTTGAACCCCTCTAAAGGAGGATGGCATGCACGACCCCTTGTTCGAGCCGATCTTCATCAACGGCCTTGAGATCAAGAACCGGATCTTCATGCCGGCGATGCACCTCAACATGTGCCGCAACTACGAGGTGAGCGACCGCATCGTCGATTTCTATTCCGAGCGGGCCCGCGGCGGCGCCGGAATGATCACCGTCGGCTATGCCTCCGTCGACGAACTCTCCGCCCACCCGGCCCACATCGGCGCTCACCGGGACGAATATATCCCCGGCCTTGCCCGCCTCGCTGCGGCGATCCGCGAAGGGGGTGCCCGCTCCTCGGTGCAGATCAACCATGCCGGGCGGTACAACCACTCCTTTCTCCTTATGGGGAAAAAACCGGTGGCCCCTTCGGCCGTCCCCTGCCGTCTCACCGGCGAGACGCCGCGCGCACTGGAACCCGATGAGATCGGGGAAATCGTCCAAAATTTCGCCGCTGCCGCCGCCCGGGTCAAGGAGGCCGGATTCGACGCCGTCGAGGTGCTCTGCGGCACCGGCTACCTGATCAGCGAATTCCTCTCCCCCGTCACCAATTACCGCACCGATCAATACGGCGGCTCCCTCGAAAACCGCATGCGTTTTGCCGTCGAGGTCCTCGAGGCGGTTCGCCGGGCCGTCGGGTCCGATTTTCCCCTCCTGGTGCGCCTCAACGGCAACGATTTCATGCCCGGGGGGATCGGGCGAAAGGACCTGCAGAAATTCGCCGTCCAAATGGCCGAGAGCGGCGCCGATGCCCTGGGCGTCAATGTCGGATGGCACGAAGCCTCGATCCCCCAGATCGTGACCAAGGTCCCTCGGGGGGTCTTCGGTTACCTGGCCCGGGGAATCAAGGAGAGGGTGTCGGTGCCGGTCATCGCCAGCCACCGCATCAACGACCCGGACACGGCCCGGGAGATGATCGCTCTCGGGGAGTGCGACCTGGTGGCCATGGGGCGGGCGCTCATCGCCGACCCGTTTCTCCCCCTCAAGGCGCGGGAGGGGCGAGAGGGCCAGATCGTCCACTGCGTCGCCTGCGGCCAGGGGTGTTTCGACAACCTGTTCAAGATGAAGGCCGTCGAGTGCCTCTGCAATCCCCGGGCGGGGTTCGAGGCGAAGACCGCTGCCTGTCGTGCCGAAAAGGGGCGCAAGGTCCTGGTCATCGGCGGCGGCGCCGCGGGAATGGGCGCCGCCCTGGCGGCGGCCGAATCGGGGCACGATGTCGTCCTCGCCGAGCGAAACAGCCGCCTCGGCGGGCAGCTATACCTTGCCGGCGCCCCTCCCGGGCGCGAAGAGTTTGCCCGGCTGGCCATCGATCTCTCGGCCCAGGTGGCAGCGAGCCCGGTCTCCGTCCGGCTCGACACCGAGGTCGACGAGGCCTTTATCGAGGCCGAACAGCCCGACGCCGTGATCCTGGCGACCGGAGGGGAACCGATCACTCTGCCCATCCCCGGAGCCGACCTCCCCCACGTCGTTCAAGCCTGGGACGTCCTTTCGGGGAAGGTTCGCGCCGGGCGCCGGGTGGCAATTATCGGCGGCGGCGCCGTCGGCGTCGAGACGGCTCTGGCCCTGGCCGAAGAAGGAACCCTGCCGGCGGAGGCCCTCAAGTTTCTCCTTATCCATGGAGCCGAGAGCGCCGAGGACCTGTTGGAGCTGGTCACCCGCGGCCGGTGCGAGGTCGTCCTCGTGGAGATGCTCCAGGCCTTGGGAACCAATTTCGGCAAGACCACCCGCTGGGGGATGCTGCAGGACATCAAACGTTACGGCGTTCAGACCCATGTCGCAAGCAGGGTCCTTGAAATCGTTCCTGAGGGGATCTGCATCGAAAAGGACGGGCAAAGGTTGCAGATCGCCGCCGACACCGTCGTCATGGCCGTCGGAACCCGATCCTCCTCGGATCTCAAGGAGGTTCTCAGGAAGCGGGGGATCGTCTGCCAGGTCGTCGGGGATGCCGAAAAGCCGGGGATGATCATCGACGCCGTTCACCGGGGATTTGCGGCGGGGCGAAGCGTTGTCTGAGCCGACCCGAATTTTAACCAGGTCCGGAGCACAGCGTCCGGCGGGAGGAGGAAAATGAAACGGATTTTACTTGCGGCCCTGGTGTTGATGTTGATGGCAGGAGACCTCTGCGCCCTCGAAGTGAAGGGCGTGCCGATCGATCCTGCGGTCACGGTTCAGGGTCAGACCCTGCAACTCAACGGCAGCGGGATCAGAAAGAAGTTCTTCATGTCGATCTACGTCGGCTCTCTTTACACGGCAAAAAGGGTGTCGAGCGGAGAGGAGGCTGCCCTGGATGGCGGCGGAAAGCTCATCCGCATGAACTTCCTCTACGACAAACTCGACCGGCAGAAGATCGTGGAATCCTTTGCCGAGGGGCTTGCCGCCAACTCCCCCGACCTTCAGGGGTCGGAAGACGTCACCCGGTTCCTCTCCTGGTTCACCAAAGATTTCGTCCGGGGTGACGTTGTCGACCTGGAACTGGCCGGCGACGGAACGGTCAGCGCCCGGCACAACGGGGCTCTTCTGGGACGCTTGAAATCTCCGGCTCTGGCCCGGGGGGTCCTCCTTATTTATCTGGGGAAAAAGCCGGCCGACGACGATCTGAAGTCTGGTATGCTCGGGCAGGACTGAACCCCGAAGGTCGGACTGCGCAGTGACCCTCCCGGGGGCAAGGCGATTCAAGGGGAGAGGAGAAAAGAGAAGACATGGGACACCATATCGGCTCCAAAGAGAGTATCGTTCCGCTGATCGATCGCCTCAACAAGTACCCCGTCGGGCTGCCGGACAGCGAGAAACTGCGCGAGATTCTCGGCCTCCTCTTTGACGAACGGGAGGCCTATGTCGCCTCGCGCTTCCCCCTCGAGGAGGCCACCCTCTCCGAACTCTGCCGCCTGACGAAGATGGATAAAGAGGCGTTGCTGCCGATCCTCGAGACGATGGCCGACAAGGGACTGGTCATGGATCTCCCCTATGGCGGGATGACCTACTATCTGCTGATGCCGGGGCTGATCGGTTTCTTCGAATTCACTTTCATGAAGAATCGCACCGATCTGCCGCTGGAGAAAATCGCCCGGCTGATGACGGAGTACATGTTCGAAAACCCCCACCAGGGGATGGCCAGGGAGTTCTTCGGCAGCAAGACGCCGTTGACCCGCTCCCTCGTCTACGAGGAGCACATCCCGGTGAGTTCCGAGATCACCACTTACGAAAACGCCCGGGAGATCATCCGGCAGGCCGGTTTCGGAGCGGTCGGACTCTGTTACTGCCGCCACAAGAAGGAGCATCTCGGCGAGGCCTGCCGCAAGGGGGCGCCGCTGGAAGAGATCTGCATCTCTTTGGGGACGGCGGCCAGGTTCATGGTGCGCAGGGGATTTGCCGAACCGAGGACCACCGAAGAGTTGCTTTCGGTCCTCGATCGGGCCAGGGATCAAAACCTCACCCATGTCACCGACAACATCCGCCAGAAACCCTCCTTTATCTGCAACTGCTGTTCCTGCTGCTGCGAACTGCTGGCCGGCGTGCAGGCCGGATACCGCGAGGGGATCGCCAAGACGCCCTATGTCGCCGTCATCGACGCCGGTTCATGCAGGACTTGCGGCCTTTGCCTCGAAGCCTGCAACGTGCATGCGATCAGAAATGTTGAAGGGGAGGGGAGGCGCGCGACGGTAATCGATGAAACGATCTGTCTGGGGTGCGGGGCCTGCATCTCGTCCTGCCGCCGGCAGGCTCTGTTTCTTGTCGAACGGGAAAAGAGGCCCCTCCCGCCGAAGACGCGCAAGGATCTCTTTGTCCGAGTCCTCAAGGAGAAGCGCCGCCTTGGGCCCTACCTGGTCAGCGGCGTGAAGAAAAAGGTGCGGCGGATCTTTTTGCCGTAGGACGGGGAGGGGTCAACTCGTCGCGGCCTGTTCCTTGAGGATATTGAGAATGCGACTGCGGTAGTCGACAATCTCCTTGCGCAAGGAAGAGAGACTTGAGATTCTCTCGTCGACCTTGTGGATGTGCAGGTCAAGGATTTCCAGGAGCCGCGGAGTGATCCTGCCGAAGTTTTTGTAGCTGTCGTAACTTTCGTCGTAATTTTCGGCGAGTTCCTGCATCTCCTTGAGGGAAATGCCGAGGTCCTTCATCTTGAGAATGAACTTGAGCCGGAGGATATCCTCCTTGTTGTACATCCGAGTGCCGCCGCCGAGTCTCTCGGGTGGACCCATGAGGCCGATTTCCTCGTAATAGCGGATCGTTCTGGTGGTGATACCGAGCCTCTTGGCCAGCTCGCCGATTTGAACCAAGTCCTCAGGGGTGGCGTTCATGTTGTGTCCTTTACGTAAGGTTTTGTAAAAACAATTAGCACCATTCCAAATTGTTGTCAAAATAAATATCTTCTTTAAAAACGCTCACATTTTTCCCTTAAACCGCTTTCATATAATAGTGTTATATTTTAACTTGACCTTTACGTAAAATAAAAATATAAAAGAACCATGGAGGTCCTCGATGGAATTCGCCAGGGAAATTTATTGGAACATCGGCCATGACGCACCCGTTCTGCTCCCCATGTATCTGCTGAGTCTGGCGGCCATGGCGATCGCCGGCTGGGGCTTCTGGCTTCGCATCAGGGTTTACCGCCAGGGGAAGCCGGCGGTGCGCACCGCCGATCCGGCCGGGCGCCTCGCGCTGCTCCTCAAGGATGCCCTCGGACAGGTCAAGGTCCTGCGCGTCCCCGGCGCCGGGACCGCCCACGCCCTCTTCTTCTGGGGATTCGCTCTCCTTTTCATCGGCACCCTCCTGATCATGGCCCAGGCCGACTTCACCGATCCCCTCTTCGGGCTTCGCTTCCTTAAGGGGAACTTCTACAAGGCCTTCTCCCTGGTTCTTGATCTGGCCGGGGCCGTCTCCATCGTCATGCTCCTCGGACTTCTGGTGCGCCGCTTCATCGTCCGGCCGGCGGGGCTGGAGACGAAGAGAGACGATGTCGTCATGCACGCCCTGTTGTTGCTGATCCTGGCGACGGGCTTTGTGATCGAAGGGGCGCGCATGGCTGTCACCGAGCTCGGCACCCCCCTGGCCTCCTGGTCGCCGGTGGGGCTCGTCTTCGCCCAGACCTTCGCCGGCCTCGGCGAGGAGGGGCTCAAGACCCTGCATGTCGGCACCTGGTGGCTGCACTTTGCCCTGGTCCTCGGTTTCATCGGCCTAATCCCCTTCACCAAGTTCCGCCATATCTTCACCACCCCGGCCAACTACTTTCTTGTCGATGACGGTCCCAAGGGGAGGCTTTCGACCCTCGACCTGGAGGACGACACGGCCGAGAGTTTCGGTGCCGCGCATGTCAGCGACTTGAGCTGGAAGGATATCTTCGACGCCGATGCCTGCACCCAGTGCAAGAGGTGCCAGGACCGCTGTCCGGCCCATAACACCGACAAGCCCCTCTCCCCCATGAAGATCGTCAACCAGATTGGCGAACTGGCCTTCGGAAGCCCCGGGAATTCGCTCATCGACACCTGTCAAAAGGAGGCCCTCTGGGCCTGCACCACCTGTCTGGCCTGCCAGGACATCTGCCCGGCCAGCATCGAACACGTCAGCAAGATCGTCGACATGCGCCGCCACCTGGTGCTGATGGAAGGGGAGTTCCCCGGCGAAGAGGTGACGGGTGCGGTGGATGCCCTGGAGGTCAACGGCAATCCCCTGGGGATGGGCTACGCCTCCCGCGGCGACTGGGCCGCCGGCCTGCCGGTCGTTATTCTGGCCGAAGACGCCGAGGTCGATATCCTCTATTTCGTCGGCTGCTACGCCTCCTTCGACAAGCGCAACCAGGCCGTGGCCCGAAGTTTCGTCCAGCTCTGCGCCGCCGCCGGGGTCAAGGTCGGCATTCTCGGCAAAGAGGAGAAGTGCTGCGGCGAGCCGGTGCGCAAGCTCGGCAACGAGTACCTCTATCAGAGCCTGGCCGCCGGGAACATTGAGCAGATGCAGAACTACGGCGTGAAGAAAATCGTGACGACCTGTCCCCACTGCTTCAATACCCTGTCCAGGGACTATCGCGATCTCGGTTTTGCCGTCGAGGTGGAGCACTATACGGTCTTCCTCGAGGGTCTGGTGGAGAGCGGGCGGCTTAAGCTGCAAACCGAACCCTTCAGCGCCACCTATCATGACAGCTGCACCCTGGGACGCTACAATGACATCTACGGCTCGCCCCGGGCCCTCCTCGAGGCGGCCGGCTGTCAGCTTGTCGAAATGGACAGGCACCGGGCCGAGAGCTTCTGCTGCGGTGCCGGAGGCGGGCGGATTCTCGCCGAAGAAAAGCTCGGCAGCCGTATCAGTGTCAAGCGGGTGCAGATGGCGGCGGAAACGGCGGCCCCGATGCTCGTCTCCAACTGTCCCTTCTGCCTGACCATGTTCGAGGACGGGGTCAAAGGCGCCGAGCTCGATGGCCGGCTGATCGCCAAGGATCTGGCCGAGCTTCTCGCCGCAAGGATTCAACCTTGAAAACATCCCTTTCCCAATTGATCGAGTCCATCCCTGCAGCGGAGGTGAAATATGAAAATTCTCGTGTGCATCAAACAGGTTCCGGACATGGAATCGAAGTTTCGAATCAACGGCGCCGGCACCTGGTATGACGAGTCGGATCTGGCCTGGCGCATCAACGAATACGACGAGTACGCCGTCGAGCAGGGGGTGCGCCTCAAGGAGCAGGTCGGAGAGGCCGAGATGGTCGTTCTTTCCATCGGTCCCGACCGGGTGAAGGAGGTGATCAAAAAGGCGCTGGCCATGGGGGGAGATCGCGGCGTGCATGTCAAGGACGATGCCGCCTTCGCGAAGGATTCCTTCGAAATCGCCTCCATCGTGGCCGAGTACGCCCAAAAGGAGTCCTTCGACGTCATTTTTACCGGCATGCAGTCCCAGGATCGCGCCTCGGCCCAGGTCGGTGTTTTTCTGGCGGAGATGCTGGGGCTCCCCAGCGTGACCACCATCGTCGATTTTTCCTACGCCGACGGGACCGTCACCGCCAGCCGCGAGCTCGAAGGAGGCCTCAAGGCGGTCGTGAAGGTGGCGACGCCGGCCCTTTTCACCTGTCAGCTCGGGCTCAATACCCCGCGATATCCCACCCTCCCCAACATCATGAAGGCCAAGAAGAAGGAGCTCCTGACCGTCGAGGTAGCGGAGCTTCTCAAGGTCGACGAACGGCTCGAAACCTCCCGGGTCTATTTCCCCGAGAGGAAGGGCGGGGGGCTGGTTCTCGAAGGGGACGTCGGCGAGGTGGCCGACCGGCTCATTGCCATCCTGAAGGAAAAGACGACGGTACTCTAAGGAGACGACTATGAAGACTCTTTTGGTGGGTGAATATCGGAAAGGGCAATTGCGCGACAGCTGCTATGAACTGCTCGCCTTTGCCGAAAAACTCGGGGCCGAGTCGACCCTGTTCCTGGTCGGCAGCCCGACGGACCTCCCTCGCACCGGCGGCAAGCTCTACCTTGCCGATGTGGCAAAATATGGCGAGTTCAATCCCGAGGCCCATAAACAGCTCCTCCTCGACGTGGTGGCCCGGGAGAAGCCCGACGCCGTCGTCTTCTCCCACTCCTCCTATGGCTGGGATCTGGCGCCGCGCGTCGCCCTGGCGCTCAAGGCCGCCCAGATCTCCGAAGTGGTCGATGTGGTCGACGGCTCCTTCGTGGTTCCTTCCTGCAACTCCAAGCTCCGCCGGGAGGTGAAGGCCAATACTGCCGTGAGCGTGATCACCGTGCAGGTCGGGGCCTTCAATCCCGGCCAGCCGGCCGGGACGCCGACGGTTGTGGCGCTCGATACGGAGGCCGTCGGTGCTCTGGAGTTCGTCGGCTACGAAACGGCCGAGAAGGGCGGGGTCGATCTGACTAAGGCGGAGATCATCGTCAGTGCCGGGCGCGGCATCGGTAAAAAGGACAACGTGGAACTGATTGCCCGGCTGGCGGAGGCCCTGGGCGGGGAGTATGCCGCCAGTCGCCCGGTGGTCGATGCCGAATGGGTTGAGCACAACCGCCAGGTGGGGAGCACCGGCCAGTCCGTTTCGCCGAAGCTTTATCTGGCCTGCGGCATCTCCGGGGCGGTTCAGCATCTGGCGGGGATGAAGAGGTCGGAGTATGTGGTGGCGATCAATACCGACCGGGACGCTCCCATCGGCGAGGTGGCCGATGTCCTGGTCATCGCCGATCTTCTCCAGTTCGTCCCCGTGCTGACGGAGAAGATCAAGGCCCTTTGAGGAGTGGACCACTCAATCGTCCCCTTTTCTTGAGGATATGACCCGAAGGAGTGGTTGCAAAAGGAGCCTGGCGGCGAGATTGCAACTTGTCAGGCTCCTTTCCTTCTGTTAAAGTCCGACCCCATGAATGTTGCGACGATCATCAAAACCTGCCCTCTTTTTGCCGGCGTCACCGAAGAGGATCTTGAATTTCTTTCCCAGGTCTGCAAATGCCGCAGCCACGAAAAGGGGGAAGTCCTCTTTTCCGAAGGGGAGAAGGCCCTCGGCTTTTACGTCGTCGGCAGCGGCAAGGTGAAGATCTACAAGCTCTCCCCCGAGGGGAAGGAGCGCATCCTCCATATCGTCCAGCCGGGGATGACCTTCGCCGAGGCCGCCATCTTCGGCAACGGACTCTATCCCGCCTATGCCGAGCCGCTGCAGAGAAGCGATCTCCTCTTCTTTCCCAAGAGGGAATTCCTGCAGCTCCTCCACGACCATTCGCAGATCGCCATCAACATGATCGGCGGCCTCTCCCGCTTCCTCCGCCAGTTCGCCACCCAGGTCGAGGAACTGACCTTCAAGGACGTCCCCGCCCGGCTCGCCGGCTATCTTCTCGATCTCGCCGGAGACGAGGGGGCGCGCGTCGAACTCCCCATCTCCAAGTCCCAGCTCGCCTCCAATCTCGGTACCGTCAGCGAGACCCTCTCCCGCACCCTGCGTAAGCTCTCCGACGATGCCCTGATCCAGGTGCAGGGGAAGGTCATCGATATCCTCGACCGCGACCGCATGGAAGATCTGGCTTCGAGCACCAAAGAATTCTGATTCCCTTCCCCGCATCTCCCTCCATTTCCATCCACTCCCGATCAAATCCAACGTCCTTGGTACGGATCGTGTAGCTCCGTCCTTGTCATTTGCATTGTTTCCGGGCAAGTGTCCCTGCCTGCACTGTTCTCCTCCTCCTAGGTCAAAAAAATGACTTCTACGTGTCAATATGCCGGGAGAGGGGGAGAGTGCCAGCGACGGACGACGGATCAAAACGTCAGGGTTTGGTTTATGGGGGATTCGAAGATGAAAAAACATGGGCTGCTGATTTGTCTGCTCCTGCTGGTTCTTGCCTTCCCCAGGGGGAGCGCTGCCGAAAAAATCGTTGTTGCCGGAACTGGCGACAGCCAGGACCTCCTTCGCCTGTTGGCAGCGGCCTATGAAAAGAGTCATCCCGGCTCCATCATCGAGGTCCCGGAGAGCATCGGCAGCAGCGGCGGGATTAAAGCCGTGGACAAGGGAGTTTGCGCCCTGGCGCGGGTCGCCCGGCCACTGACGGACAAAGAGGCTGCTTCGGGAATCACAGCCTCTGTCTTTGCCGTCTCGCCGGTGGTGATCGCCGTCAATGCCGGTGTACTCAAGGTGGAAAGTCTCAGTTCCGACCAGCTGGTCGGCATCTATTCCGGGGCGATCACCGACTGGAGCGAAGTCGGCGGCGATCCCGGAAAAATTTTCGTTGCCCACCGGGAGAGCGGCGATTCGTCCCGATCGGCGTTAGAGAAACACGTTGCCGGGTTTGCCGAGATCGGGGCCTTTGCCGGACGCATTCTCTATAGCACCCCGGAGGCGATGGAAATCCTCGCCCGGCACGGCAATACCATCGGTTACGGTCCACTGGCGATGGTTCACCCCACAAATATCAGGGTTTTGAAGCTCGACGGCATCCATCCATCGAAAGAAAACGTTCTCACCGGAAAATATCCTCTCTCGTCCCCCTTTTCCCTGGTGTGGAAGGGGGATCTGACCGGGTTGGCCAGGGATTTCGTCCGTTACCTTGACGGTGCAGAGGCCCGGCGGATCATTGCCGAACAGGGGGCCTATCCTCCTGCGGGAAGAAGTCACTGACATGATCCTCTCGATCCGCACCAAACTCATCCTTTCTCACTTTTCCCTGGTCCTGCTCGGGGCACTTGCCTTTGGCGTCGCCGGCTATCTGCTGATGCAGAGTGAGCTCGAATCGGCAGAAACGGAAAAACTGCAGGTGCTCGCCTTCATGGCCGCCCGGGAGACGGAAGAGTTTCTTCAGGGACAGCAGCAGATGCTGTTGCGGATTGCCGACGGGCGCGAGGTGCAGGACTTTCCCGCCAATTACCGTGTTCCGGCGCTCTCCAGCTACCTGGCCAAATTCAAAGAGGAATTCTCTGTCCTGTCTTACTTGAATGCCGATGGAGAGGTCGACGTCGCCGTAATGAACGGTGACGTCGACCGGGTTTCGCAGATCGATCCGGAATCGTCCCTGTCACACCTGGCCCGGCAGCAACCAGGGGTGGTGCATATGGGCCGGGTCTCCTACGGGGAGTATGGGGAAGATGTTTCCCATTCTACTCTCCCCATGGTCCTCGGAATTCATGAGTATTTCGGCGATGAGTACGTGGGAATGCTCCGCGGCGAGGTCTCCCTGGGGGGACTGACGGCGCGTCTCAGGGAGATTCCCGTCGGCCGTAGTGGCCATGTCGTCCTTATCGATGGCGAGGGGACCGTTCTCATGGTTTCACACGCGGGTTCCATTTTTTCCGAAGAGGAAGAGGATATTCAGGTGCTGTCGGCTCAACTCACCGGCTTCAAAATGGGCGCGGGACGCATGGTCTTGAGGGAGAGCGATTATCTCGCCGCCCGCACCCCTGTGGCCTTGAACGGATGGTCGGTCGTTGCCCTTCTCCCCTATGAAGAATTTATCGACGGTCCGAATCAGCTGCGAAGCCGATACATCCTCATTCTTCTGATGGTCGGGGGTGTAGGGGCTCTGCTGGCCTTTCTCCTTTCAAACAGGATCACCGGTCCCCTGCTGAAAATGGCCGCAGGTGCAAGGGCGGTTGCCCGGGGCAAACTCGAACCGATTGCAAGGGTACGCACCAGGGATGAAATCGGCCAACTGGTTGAGTCCTTCAACCGCATGATCCTCGATCTGCAGGCGACGACCGTCAACCGCGATCAACTCGACAATATCCTCGGCTCCATGCACGATGCCCTCTTTGTCGTCGGCTCCGACGGCCGGATTCGCATGGTCAACCGCGCCTCTTGCGATCTTCTCGGACTCTCCAGGGAGGGTATTCTCGGCCAGACCTATGACGGCATCTTCGGCAGCAGTCTCGATGACTATCACTCTTTTTCCGCCTTGCAGCAGCTCGAAGCTCAGGACTGTTTCGAAACCATTCTCCTTGATGCCGACAGGAGAAAAATCCCCGTGGCCATTTCCGTCGGTTCCATGCGGGACGCCGAAGGCGCGCCCCATGAAATTGTCTGTCTCGTGCAGGACATCACCGAACGCAAGACGGCCGAAGAAAAAATCCGCAATTCCCGAAATTTCCTCGAGACGATCCTCAACAGCATGGGGGATGCCATCTCCATCGTCGACGTGGAAACCTTTGCCATCGTCGGTACCAACCGGGTGTTCCTCGAGCGTTGCGGCCTCAGTGAGAGCGAGGTTCTCGGGAAGAAATGTTACGACCTGTCCAGCCACGACTGCGATGTCGATACCTTGAGGCCGGAGACCTGTCCTGTGCTGCGCACCATTGGCAGCGGCGAGAGTGCCACCGGGGAACATGAACATCATGATTCGGCGGGGAACCGGGTGTTTGTCGAGGTCAAGACCTCTCCTCTGAAAAACTCCGCCGGACAGCTGACCCATGTGGTGCATGTGGCCCGCGACATTTCCGAGCGCAAACGTGCTGAAGTGGAGCTGCAACTCTTTGCCGAAAAGCTCGAGCTCAGCAATCGCGAACTCACCGATTTTGCCTATGTCGCCTCTCACGATCTGCAGGAGCCCCTGCGCAAGGTCACGGCCTTCGGCGACCGACTCCGGAGCAAGTATCAGGATGTCCTCGGCGAGCAGGGACTCGACTATCTGGAGCGAATGCGTCACGCCGCCCTGCGCATGCAGACGCTCATCGAAGATCTCCTGGGTTTCTCCCGAGTGTCGACCACGGCGCAGCCCTTTTCGCCGGTGGAGATGTCTGAAATCACCGGCGAGGTTTTGGACGACCTCGAGATCCGGATTCAGGAACTGCAGGGAATCATCGAGGTCGGCCACCTGCCGGCAATCGAGGCCGACCCCTTGCAGATGCGTCAGATCATGCAAAACCTCCTCGGCAATGCCCTCAAATTTCACCGTCCCGGGGTTGCACCGCTCATCCGGGTGCAGGGAGAACTGGTCGATGGCGGGAAAAACTGCCGCATCACCGTCGCCGACAACGGCATAGGCTTTGAAGGAAAATACCTCGAGAGAATCTTCGGGGTCTTTCAGCGACTGCACGGGCGCAACGAATATGCCGGTTCCGGCGTCGGGCTGGCGATCTGTCGCAAGATCGCCGACCGTCATCAGGGCACCGTCACGGCGAGCAGCACCGCAGGCGAGGGGGCAACCTTCATCGTCACCCTGCCGGTGTCCCAGAAGGAAAAAAGGAGCGCACTATGATTCGCAAGGGGAGATCGATCACCATTCTCATGGCCGACGACGATGCCGATGACCGGTTGATGGCTCGGGAAGCCCTGGAAGAGGCCGGTCTGACAAATGTCCTGAAGTTTGTTGAGGACGGCGAGCAGCTTCTCGATTACCTGCGGCAGAGCGGAGCCTACGCCGATCCAGACTCGGCGCCGCGGCCGGGGCTGATCCTTCTTGACCTCAACATGCCGCGCATGGACGGGCGCGAAGCCCTTCGGGAGATCAAGGCCGATCCCGAACTGCGGCGGATTCCCGTGGTGGTCCTCACCACCTCCAAGGCCGAAGAGGACATCCTGCGCACCTACGACCTCGGCGTCAATTCCTTCATCACCAAGCCGGTGACCTTCGAGGGGCTGGTTGAGGTGATGAAGGACCTGGCGCATTACTGGTTTGAACTCGTCCAGGTGGCACGGTAGGGCGCGGGGGGACTTGAAGTGAAAATCCGTTGCAAATTGATCCTTGCTTTTGTCGCCATCTCGGTCCTGACCCTGGTGGTCGGCGCCCTGGCGGCCCGAATGAACTCCACGGTTCGCGACGAGTACGACAAGATCGTCGACCAGACTCTGCCGGTCATCGAGGCCCTCGAGGATCTCAGATTTGCCGGGCTGCACATCGTTTCGTCGACCAGCGAATATCTGATGATCTCCATGAAGACGGCCGGGGAGTCCTACGAGATGACGGTTGGGCATCTCGATGAGGAGCAGGAGCTGATGAAAGAAGGGAGGACCGCCTACGCCCAGGCCTTTACCCGTTTTGAATCGTTGATTGACCAGCATTTCCCCGGGAAGTCCGAGGTCCTCGAGAGAATCCGGACCCTGGGCGGGGTACTGGGCGACCTCAGCCACGACATTGTCGAAAGGTACAACGAGGGGGCTTCCTCTGTAGAGATTGTTGAGATGAAAAAAATCTTCGAGGCCGCCGAGGATGCCTATCTCGAGGCCGTCGAAACCGCCATCCTGTTGGAAGGATTCGAACTGGCCGACCGAAAGTACCAGGTTCAAGCCGCCATCAGGGGAGCGGACCGAATCATCGCCCTGACCAGCGGCGGCGCCTTGTTTTTGGCTCTTCTCGGCGGAGTGCTGATGGCCCGCAGCCTTTCGCGCCCCATCGAACTCCTGCGCGATGCCGCCATCGAGGTCGGCAAGGGAAATCTTCACTCATCGGTGGAAATCAAGGGCCAGGATGAACTCTCCGACCTCGGACGCTCTTTCAACACCATGACCGGGGAGCTTCGCAACTACAGCCATTCGGTGCTGCAGATGAAGGAATACACCGACAATATCCTTCAGGGGATGTTCAACGCCCTGGCCGTCGTCGACACAGACGGGATCGTCGTCAGGGTCAATGATGCCTTTTGTCGTCTTGTGGGGTCCTCCGAAGAAGATTTGATGGGTTTGACTTTTTCCGACATTGCCCCCTCCTGCCGTCTCGATATGGAGACGGGCGACGGGGCCGACGCCCAGATCAAGAATCTGGAAACCGAGTATTTGAGCCGTCTCGGCAAGGTGATCCCGGTGATCTTCTCCAGTTCGGTGCTGCGCAATTCAAAAGGCGCCGTTGAGGCCAGGGTCTGTGTTGCCCAGGATATCTCCTCGTTGAAAAAAGTCGAAGACGATCTTAAATTGAGCGCCGCCTTCCTGGCAAAGAGCCATTATGAACTGCAGGAATTTATCCACATTGTCTCCCACGATCTTCAGGAGCCTCTGCGCAAGATCATGACCTTCGGCAGTCGTCTGGCGCAGAAATATGGCGAGGCCCTCGGGCCCCAGGGAGGGGAATACCTGGCGCGCCAGCAGAGTGCCGCGGCACGGATGCAGTCCCAGATCCTCGATCTGCTGACCTTCTCCCGTGTCAGCAGCAAGGTGGAAACGTTTGTTCCCGTCGACCTTGACAGCATCCTGACCGTCGTCGCCAGGGACCTCTGTCCCCGGTTCGAAGAGACGGCGGGGGAGCTGCGGGCCGAGGGTCTGGGGACGATCGAGGGGGACCCCGAGCAGATCCGGCAACTCTTCCAGCATCTGGTGGAAAATGCCCTCAAGTTCCGCAGGCCGGAGGTGCCGCCGCGGATCGATATCGTCCGGGAAACCGACGACGGGCCCTGGAGCCGGATTGTCGTCGCGGATAACGGCCTCGGTTTTGAATCGAGGCATGCCGAGCGCATCTTCGGCGTCTTTCAGCAGCTTCACGGCCGCGGCCTGTACCCCGGCTCGGGTGTCGGCCTCGCCATCTGCCGCAAGATCGCGGAGCGCCACGGCGGAACACTGACCGCCCAGGGGGTCCCCGGTGCCGGAGCCGTCTTTACCCTGATCCTCCCCCTGACCTCCTCTCTTGAAAGGGTCGCCTGATGAGAGAGAGCCGTACTCCTCTGACGATCCTCATCGCCGATGACGACCCCGGTCACCGCCTGACGATCCGGCAAGCCTTCGAGGAGGCCCGGGTGATCAATCCCCTGCGCTTCGTCGAAGACGGCGAGGAACTCCTGGAATATCTCTGCTGCCGGGGAACCTATGCCGCAGCCGACAGCGCTCCGTTCCCCGGCCTGATCCTGCTCGATCTCAAAATGCAAGGCACAGACGGCCGGAAGGCGCTGCGGGAGATCAAGAACCATCCCGAGCTGAAGGATCTCCCGGTGGTGGTACTGACCGCCTCCCGGGACGAAGAAGATTTCCTCCGCACCTGCGATCTCGGGGTCGATCTTTTTATCACCAAACCGATCACTTTTTCGGGGCTGGTGAAAACCGTCAAGCCCCTTTGCCAATGCTGGTTCGCGATTGTCACCGCGCCCGGCGTGGAATTTGGAGGTCTGTATGACTGACTTGCGCCTGAAAATTCTCCTGGTGGACGACGACGAGGATGATTTCTTCATCACCCGCGATCTTCTCGATGAAATTGAAGGGACCCGTTTCGACCTGGAATGGGTCAGCACCTTTGATGAAGGGCTGCTGCGGGCCGAGGCCGGGGAGCACCAGGTCTATCTTTGCGATTACCGACTCGGGGAGCGGGACGGCCTCGAACTCCTGCGCGAACTGATCGAGCGGGGGTGCAAGGCGCCGATCATTCTCCTCACAGGACAGGGGGACCGGGAGGTCGACGTCGAGGCGATGAAGGCTGGCGCCGCCGATTATCTGGTGAAGGGACAACTCACCGCTCCCCTCCTCGACCGATCGATACGTTATTCCATCGAGCACTGCCTCAGTGAGCAAAAACTTGCCTATCTGGCCGAATACGACACCCTGACCGGGTTGCCGAACCGGATGCTCTTCATGGACCGCCTGCAGCAGGCCCAGGCCCAGGCAACCCGGGAAGACAAAATGCTCGGCCTGTTGTTCCTCGACCTCGACCGATTCAAGGTCATCAACGATACCCTCGGCCACTCCGTCGGCGACCTCCTTCTCAAAAGCGTCGCCGAGCGGCTCGGTACTTCGGTGCGCGGCAGCGACACGGTGGCCAGGCTCGGCGGCGACGAATTCGTCGCCATTCTCCCCGGTCTCGACGACGCCCAAAGCGCCTCGGTGGTGGCCGGGCGAATCCTCAAGGCGATCGCCCGCCCTTTCCTCCTCGACCAGCATGAGGTCTTCATCGCCGCAAGCATCGGCATCGCCCTCTTCCCCTTCGATGCCGGCGACGTCGAGGGGCTGATCAAGCACGCCGATTCGGCCATGTATCAGGCCAAAAAAGCCGGCGGCAACTCCTATAAGTACTATTCCATGGAGCTGAATACCCAGGCGATGGAGCGCCTTTCCCTCGAGAGCAGGCTGCACAGGGCCCAGGAGAGAGAGGAGTTCGTCCTCCATTACCAGCCCCAGTTCGAGGTGGCTACGGGGAAACTGGTCGGCATGGAGGCGCTCCTGCGTTGGCAGCCGCCGGGACAGGAGCTGGTGCCTCCGGGGAAGTTCATTTCCCTCATCGAGGAAAACGGCCTTATTGTCTCCGTCGGCGAATGGGTCCTTCGAACGGCCTGCGAGCAGATCAGGGATTGGGAGAAGGCCGGTTACCGGACGGTGCCGATCGCCGTCAACCTCTCCGGACGCCAGTTGCGGCAGCCCGGGTTCTGCGCCGTTGTCGGCCGAATTCTGCGGGAAACGGGGGTCGCTGCCGGATCCCTCGTTCTGGAGCTCACCGAAAGCATCATGATGCAGTACATGAAAAAGAACATCGAGATCCTCCGGGAGTTCAAGGAAATGGGGATCGGGCTGGCCATTGACGATTTCGGCACCGGCTATTCGTCCCTGAGCTGCCTGCAGTACTTCCCCCTCGACTGGCTGAAGATCGACCGCTCCTTCATCGCCCAACTGCACCTCAATAAGGGGGACGAGGCGATCTCCCGGGCGATCATCGCCATGGCTCACAGCCTCGGCATGAAGGTCATCGCCGAGGGGGTGGAGAGGGAAGAGCAGATGCAGTTTTTGCGGGACAATAAGTGCGATGAAGTGCAGGGATTCTATCTCGGGCGCCCCCTTCCCGCAGCTGACGTCACTGCCTTTTTTACCCCCGAGGCCAAACGCGCCGGCGCGATGGAGTGAATTCCTCAGTCCCCCCTACTCCGCAGGGGGGAGGCTAAGGCTGAGAAGCGACCCCCCTCAGTCCCCCCTACTCCGCAGGGGGGAGGCAAAGGCTTGATCCCCCCTGTGAAACAGGGGGGAAGCGAGGTTGCGAGCAGGGGGGTGTCTTTTGAAGCGACCCCCCTCAGTCCCCCCTACTCCGCAGGGGGGAGGCAAAGGCTTGATC
>Ga0209231_1000412_pt1 | contig 24743 bp, 21 predicted proteins | sample Deesub45470m_DNA_FD_188086 | JGI IMG/M metagenome (GOLD analysis project Ga0209231, IMG submission 188086) | Deep subsurface microbial communities from North Pacific Ocean - 450_OLKR46/470m Metagenome (SPAdes) (version 2) | ecosystem: Environmental > Terrestrial > Deep subsurface > Unclassified ... | reverse complement strand
AGATACACCGGGATTTTATACAGGGCATAGCACAGGAAGGCAATGATGCGCTGCTGGTGAAAACGGTCGCCAATCTGGCAAAGTCTCTGGAATTGAACATGTTTGCCGAAGGGGTGGAGACTGAGGAACAACGGATTTTACTCGATAGCTATGACTGTGATTCCTATCAGGGCTATCTGTTTGGCAAACCCGTACCGGTGAAGGAATTCGAGAAATTGCTGGATACGCTGTAAGGCTGTCACTGCTGACAGCCTTGGCCCCGAGTTAGCCGCGGGTATTCGATTGGCTGCCGAACTGCGACAGTTCGACGAAGGGGGCGGGCTGCCAGCCGGCTTGACGATGCTCGGCGACGACATTGGTGAAAATCCCGCCGCGCACGTAGAATTTTGCGGTCAGGCGCATGAAGCGCGGACGGGTGGCTGCGACCAGATCATCGAGGATGCGATTGGTGACGTCTTCGTGGAAATGTCCTTCATCGCGGAACGACCACATGTACAGCTTCAGGCTCTTGAGTTCCACGCACTGTTCATCGGCGATGTAATCCAGTATCAGCGTGGCGAAATCCGGTTGGCCGGTCTTGGGACACAGGCAGGTGAACTCGGGTATTTCCATGTGGATATGGTAATCGCGCAACGGGTTGGGGTTAGGGAAGGTTTCCAGTGCTTTGGTCGGTTGGGTCGTCATTTGGTCGGGTGGCACGCTTGGGTTAATATGGCGGGCATTATATCGTTGCGACTGCCAAATTGCGTCTTTCTCAAATCAAATTATCCGGATTCAAATCCTTCGTTGATCCCACTCACATTCATCTGCCGGGGCAGATCGTTGGCGTGGTGGGGCCGAACGGTTGCGGAAAATCGAATGTGATCGATGCGCTGCGCTGGGTGCTGGGCGAATCGAAAGCCTCGGCGCTGCGTGGTGAGACCATGCAGGACGTGATCTTTAATGGTTCGGGTAAGCGCAGGCCGGTAGCGCGCGCCAGCGTGGAATTGCTGTTCGATAATTCGCTGGGCAAGGCCGCCGGCCAGTGGTCGGGCTATGCAGAAATTTCCATCAAACGCGTGTTGCAACGCAACGGCGAATCAAGCTATCACATCAACAATCAGAAGGTGCGCCGCCGGGATATTACCGATATTTTTCTTGGCACAGGGCTGGGAGCGCGCGCTTATGCGATTATCGAGCAGGGCATGATCTCGCGCATCATCGAAGCCAAACCGGAAGAATTGCGGGTGTTTCTCGAAGAAGCAGCGGGGGTGTCCAAATACCGTGACCGCCGCCGCGAGACGTCGCTCCGTCTGAATGACACGCGCGACAATTTGCTGCGGGTCGGCGATATCGTGCAGGAAATGGATAAGCAACTGCTGCATCTGGGGGCGCAAGCAGAGGTGGCGCGACAATATCGCGATCTGGAATCGCGGCGCGATACGACGCAACATTTATTCTGGCTGGTGAAAAAACAGCAGGCTGCTGTTTTTCGTTCAGACTACCTGCGCGGCATCGAGCAAATACGCACTGAACTGGAAGCCAGGACAGCTGCTTTGCGGGAAACCGAAAGCCGTCTGGAAACGTCACGCAGCGGCCATTACCAGCTATCCGATGCGTTGCACGCAAGACAGGGTGAACTATACAGCGCGAATGCCGAAATCTCCCGGCTGGAACAGCAGATCAAGCATGCCGTTTCACAGCAGCAGCGACTCCAGTTGCAAATCAGCAACGCCAAACGGCAAATTGAACAACAGCAGCAACAGCGTCAAACTGCCATTGATACCCGGGATCACTGGATGCAGCAACAGGAAGTGGCTGCCGAACAGCTTATCGAGGCCGAGCAAAATGTTCAGGGTCAGAATCTGATGCAGGCTGAGGAAGCCGCGCGCAGTGCGCAGCAACGCTACAACGGATTGCAGCGGGAGCAGTTGCAGTTGCAACAGCAATTGCAACTGGCCGATGCACAACTTGCTGGCCTTAACCGCGCCATTTCACAGATCGAAGCACGCCGTTCGCGGCTGTTGCTGGAAAAGGACAATCTGCCGCTTCCCGAGCGCGATGTGCTTGAACAGGCGCAGGAAGAATTGGTCGAACTGGAAATGGTGCATGCGGAACATGAGGAAAATCTCAACCGATTGCAGGAGCAACTGCCACAGGCGGACAGCCTGCGCCACACGCTACGTGCCACTCTGGGGCAGCAGGAAAGTCAGCTGACGCAGTCAGGGGCGCGTTTACACGCCTTGCAGCAATTACAGCGTCAACTGGATAACGACAAGCATCTAACAGGCTGGCTGCAACAGCACCAGTTGGATGGATTGCCCAGATTGTGGCAATCCATACGCATCGCGAGCGGATGGGAGAACGCGCTGGAGGCTAGCTTGCGCGAACGGCTGAATGCGCTGGCACTGCCCGAGCTGGCTACTGTGACAGCCTGGAGCGACACACCGCCTGCCCGACTGGCGCTGTTTGAACTGAGCACGCCTGAATCTGTAGCGGAGGACGGAATAGCCGGAGCGCTGGTGCCGTTGTTGAACTACGTGGAATGCCAGGATGAGCGGGTGCTTCCGGCGATGCGTGCATGGCTGGCCGCAATTTATGTTGTGGCAGATGTGGCGCTGGGCTATGAGCAACGTGAGCAATTACCGTCAGGTGGGTGGTTCGTCACGCCAGACGGTCATCTGATAGGCCGGCATAGCGTGTTGTTTCATGCGCCTGACAGTCAATTGCATGGCGTACTGAGCCGGCAGCGCGAAATTGAACAACTGGAGCATGAGACAGACGAACAAAAACAGAGGATTGCCTGTTCGCAGCAGCAGCTGACTGAGGTAGAGCAGACCCATCGCGCACTTGAGGCGCAAATTCCGCCGTTACGCACTGCCGTGAATCAATCACAGCAGCGTCAGCATGCGCTGCAAATGCAGATCCTTAAATTAAATCAGGCGCATGAGCGCAGTGCGGAGCGTGGCTTGCAGATCGCGCATGAAATGCAGGAAGTAGCAGGATTGCTGGAGACAGAGCAGGCTCAGCATGGCGAAATCATTGCTCTGATGGCGAGCCGGCGCGAACAACTGACGGCTTTTCATGTGCAGCTGGATGACGCGCAGCGACAGGCCGACGAACAGGAAAAAGCCTTGCGCGAACAGCGCGCGCGCGTCCAGCAGAGCCAGCACGCCTTGCAGGAAGCGCATTTCTTCTGCCGGACTTGCGCGGAAAAAATCGCTGATATGCACGACAGTATTCAGCAGATCATGGCGCAACTTATTCAGTCCGAAGAAAATCTGGCGCAGTTGGCCGGCGAGTTGCTGGCCTGTGAGGACGAGTCGGCTACACAGCAATTGCAGGCGGCGCTGGTCATGCGTCAGGGTGCAGAAATCGCCCTGAGTGAGGCACGCGTGAATCTTGAAAATGCGACGGCTTATCTTCAAGAACTGGAACAGTCGCGCCTGTCCTTTGAACATCAGCTCACGGGCTTGCGCGAGCAGCTCACCGAACTGACCCTGAAAGAGCAGGAAGCGCGTTTGCATTTTGAACAGTGGGCGGAGCAGTTACAGGACGTGGATGAAGAGGTGCTATTGCCGTTGCTGGCCGATGCCAGACCCGCTCATTTGCAGAGTGAGTTGAATCGCCTTAACAGGATGCTGGAAGCGTTGGGTGCAGTCAATCTGGCTGCGCTCGACGAATTGCAAGCCGCGAGCGAGCGCAAACTTTATCTGGATGCGCAGTCACTGGATTTACAACAGGCGCTGGCAACGCTGGAAGAGGCGATACGACGCATAGACAAGGAATCACGCGATTTGTTGATGGAGACTTACAATCAGGTTAATCAGCATCTGGCGGAGCTTTTCCCCATCCTGTTTGCGGGCGGAGAAGCGCGTCTGGTGCTGACCGGAGAAGAAATACTCGACAGCGGCGTACAGGTGATGGCGCAGCCACCCGGCAAGAAAAACAGTTCCATACATCTGCTGTCCGGCGGGGAAAAAGCACTGACTGCCATTGCCTTGATCTTCTCCCTGTTTCAGCTCAATCCCGCGCCATTCTGCCTGCTCGACGAAGTGGACGCGCCGCTGGACGATACCAACACCGAACGTTTGTGCGCGCTGATCCGGAAAATGGCGTTGCACACCCAGTTTGTATTTATCAGTCACAACAAAATCACCATGGAACTGGCGCAACAGTTGATCGGGGTGACCATGCAGGAGAAGGGCGTGTCCAAGGTGGTGACGGTGGATATTGAAGAGGCGCTGCGCATGCACGACGAGGCCAGCTAGCGTAGCTGCAGTTGGAAAAAGTTTTCCATCCAAAAAAACACGAAATAAATCAAAATGTTGTTTGCTTTTAATCACTCACCGAGTAGGTGTAGCTTAAGCGGCCGATATCTCATTGAATTTTTTGCCTGCTTACCCCATTGCGTGACTTCAGTGGCAACTACAGATGAAGAACTTGACTAGCTGGCCAATTCATCCGCAATCATCTCGGCCTGTTTTAATACCGTTTCAGTGGCCAATAATTGCATGTCAGGCGGATAGCCAAATTGGCGCAGCGTTCGTTTTACTATGACTTTCAACTTGGCTCTGACGTTTTCCTTGATCGTCCAGTCTATCGATGCGTTCTCACGCACTCGCTGCGTCAGTACCACTGCCAGTTCGCGTAGTTTGTCTTGTTGCATCAGCTCTTTTGCACTCGCATTGTTGGCGACAGCCGTGTAGAACGCATACTCGAAATCGCTCAGTCCCATGTGCGAGGCTTCGGCGTCAGACGCAACAATTTCCTTGCTGATTTTGATCAGTTCTTCCATCACTTCAGCTGCGGTCAATACCTTGTTGTGGTATTTTTTTATAGAATTTTCCAGCATCTCCATCAGACTCTTGCTCTGCACCAGATTCTTCTTGGCCCGTGCTTTCAATTCGTCATTGAGCAGCTTCTTCAGCACTTCGATTGCTACGTTCTTGTGCACGTGTCCTTTTAGCTCAGCTAAAAACTCATCGGACAAGACGGAAATATCCGGCTTCTTGATGCCCGCCGCGTCGAATATGTCGATTACCTGTTCCGACACCAGCGCCTTGTCGATCACCTGGCGAATAGTGGTTTCGATCTCTTCGTTGCTGCGTCCTGCTCCCGTACCGTCAAACTTGGCAAGGCGTGCTTTTACAGCCTGAAAAAATCCCACTTCGTCTCGTGCATCCATCGCCTGCTCGTGCGGCACGGCAATGGCAAATGCCAGTGACAGCGCGGTCACCTCATTGATATAGCGCTTTCGACCATCCTCCAGCCCGAGAATATGCTCTTCCGCCGCCAGTATCAGCGACAGCTTTTTCGAGGTCTCCGCCTCAAAATAATTTTCATAGGCAAAGCCGTGGTACATCGCCGACACCACTTCCAGCTTCTCCAGCATCAAGCTCACCGCCTGCTCCTGCGCCAGTGCAGGATCGCCCTTGCCGCCCGCATCTGAATAAAACGACAGCGCTTCTTTCAGGTCAGCGGCAATCCCCAGATAATCTACTACCAAACCGCCCGGTTTGTCCTTGTGTACCCGGTTTACCCGCGCAATCGCCTGCATCAGGTTGTGCCCCTTCATCGGCTTGTCGATGTAAAGAGTGTGCATACTCGGCGCATCAAAACCGGTCAGCCACATATCGCGCACGATCACCAGCTTGAGCGGGTCATCATCGTTCTTCATGCGCTCGGCCAGCTGCTTGCGCTGTTCCTTGGTAGTGTGGTGTTTGGCCAGCAACGGGCCATCGCTGGAGGCGGCCGTCATCACCACCTTGATTGCACCCTTGTTTAAATCATCGGAGTGCCACTCAGGTTTGAGCGCGACAATTTCTTTGTACAATGCTGCGGCAATGCGGCGCGACATGCTCACCACCATGCCCTTGCCTGCAAACACCTCCTGCCGTGCCTCGAAGTGCGCCACGATGTCCCTGGCAATATTCTTGATGCGCTGTTCACTGCCGATCAGCGCCTCCATCTTTGTCCACTTGGCTTTGGCTTTTTGCGTATCGGTCAGGTCTTCCTGATCCAGCTCTTCGTCCAGTTCCTCAATCAGCTTTTTGCCTTCCTCACTCAAGCCCACTTTCGCCAAGCGGCTCTCATAATAAATCCGCACCGTCGCGCCATCTTCTACCGCCTGGGCGATGTCGTAGATGTCCACATAGTTGCCGAATACTGCCGGAGTGTTCACATCTGTTTTTTCAATCGGCGTGCCGGTAAAGCCCAGATAAGTCGCGCCGGGCAGCGCATCGCGCAGGTATTTGGCAAAGCCGTACACCACCTTCTTGCCGATCACCTCACCATTAGCGTCTTTATCGTCCACAGTCTTTGCGCTAAAGCCGTATTGTGTGCGGTGCGCCTCATCCACGATCACCACAATATTGCGGCGGTCAGACAACTGCGCGTACACATTGCCCTCATCGGGCTGGAATTTCTGAATGGTAGAAAAGATCACGCCGCCTGAAGCCACCTTCAGCAACTCCCTCAACTGCCCGCGATCCGCTGCCTGCACCGGTTCCTGCCGCAACAGCTGCTTGGAAGAAGCAAAGGTATCGAACAACTGATCGTCCAGATCATTGCGGTCGGTGATGACCAGCACGGTCGGATTATCCAGCGCCAGCACAATCTTACCGGTGTAAAACACCATTGAAAGTGACTTGCCGGAACCCTGCGTATGCCACACCACGCCCGCCTTCTTGTCGCCCTTGGGCTGATTCGCCACGCCCGGCAAGCCATAACTGACGGGCGATTGACGCAATACATCCGCCACAGCTGCCGCGCGCAACGTCGAAGCCACCGCCGCATTCACCGCGTAATACTGGTGATAAGCCGCCAGCTTCTTCACCGTGCTGATGCTAATGACGCCTGTTTGAGGGTCTTCCTTCTTGCTCTTTTCAAACACAATAAAATGACGCAGCAAATCCAGCAGCGTGGTCTTGTTCAGCATGCCGAGTATCAGCGTCTCCAGCTGGCTCACCAGATGCGAAGCTTCTGCCTTGCCGTCTGCACTCTTCCAAACCATGAAACGGCTCAAGCCCGCTGAAAGTGAACCCGCCTTGGCCTCGAGTCCGTCGGAGATCACCAGCAAAGCATTAGAAGTAAACAGGGCGGGAATGGTCTGCTTGTAAGTTTCAAGCTGCTGATACGCCGATTTGATCGTGGCGTTTTCATCGATGGCATTTTTCAGCTCGATCACCACCAGCGGAATACCGTTAACGAACAGCACCAAGTCAGGCCGCTTGTTTTGATGGTTCTCGATCACCGTGAACTGATTGGCGACGACGAACTCGTTGTTTTCAGGGTGAGCGAAGTCAATCAACCACACCAGATCGCCGCGCTCGTCGCCGTCTTGTGATCGGCTCACTTTCACGCCCTCGGTCAGCAGGCGGTGGAAGGCTTCATTGTTCGCCAGCAGCTCGGGCGAGCTGATGCGCTGCACCTCCTTGAGCGCATCCTGCAACATCGCGGGCGACAGCTTGGGGTTAATGCGCTTCAGCGCCTGCGCCAGCCGCCCCGCCAGCAACACCTCACCATAATGCCCGCGCTCCGGCTGCTCGCCATCGGGCGCGATGTCTGGCGCATAAACATAGCTGTAGCCCAAGCGCTCGAATAGCTTGATGGCAAACTCTTCAATGGCGGATTCGGTGAGTCTAGACATGATAGGTATCCTCTTCCCATCGCAGGGGATTGGTCTGAATATATTCAGTTATTTTCAAATACGCTTCTTCATTGCGGATGATGTGTACGTAATAATTGCGCTGCCAAACCGGCGAATTGGATATATTGCGTAATTGATTGATGCGTTTCGTTACCGCAGATTTATACCCTCGAACAACATCACCAATCGTAGGGGCGCGTTGCACGCGCCCTGCTTGGTTACGTCGTACCTCATCGCCTACAACATCAGGACGCGTGCAACGCGCCCCTACGACAATTTCGATGATGCCGTGGATATGGTTTGGCATCACGATAAATTCGTGCAATTCAATGCTCTCTCGCATCGCCCTGGTTTTTTCCCATTCCTCATGCGCTAATCGGCCAGCATCGTTTAAGCACATTTCATCACCAACCACCTCTCCAAAAATCGGTTGCCGTTCATTGCAACAAATGGTGACGAAATACAACCCATTTTGTGCGTAATCATATCCACGTAAACGAATCGAACGACGATGATGAATATCCGGGTTGTATTTCATTTGCCCCTACACAATTCCCGGCGTGCTCAACATATTCATAATCAAACGAATCAACGTTTCTTTCTGCTTGGGGTCGGACTCTGCCACCAACAGCGTTAATGCCGCCAAGCCGGTGTCGTTGATCACCGCTTGACCCTGTGCACTCAACAACCGGCCATTGCGATGCAAAAAATCCACGAACAGAAACGCCCCACTGCGCTTGTTGCCGTCCGAGAAGGGATGGTTTTTCACCACAAAATACAGCAAGTGCGCGGCCTTGCTTTCCACCGTCGGATAAGCTGGCTCGCCGAACACCGACTGATCGAGATTGCCCAGCAGTGCCGCCAGCCCATCCCCACGCGGCTGCGCGAACAACTCGGTCGCTTCGCCCCGCGCCAGCAGCGTCTGCTTTAATGCCTTCAATGCAGCCGTGGCTTCCGGCTCGGTAGGCAACCTCCCACCAGACTGGCCCGCAGGCTCCGCCAGCATCCCTTCGTCATAGCGCTGCAACCAGAGAAAAGTTTGCGTATAACGGCTGACGATCTCCACCAGCCCGCTGCCCGCCTCTGCGCTTAGTTCCGGCGAAAGCGCCGCCTTGCGGATCAAGGCCAGCGCCTGCTGTAACTCGGCGGCGTTCTGGTCGAAGCGGGACTGGTTAAGCGTGTAGCCCTGCACCAGATACTCGCGCAGGCGTTGGGTCGCCCACTGACGAAAGCGTGTACCCTGAACCGATTTGACCCGATACCCTACCGAGATGACCACATCCAGGTTGTAGTGCCTTACCTGATAATTTTTTCCGTCTTCGGCAGTATGTGCAAAATTTGCACATACTGAATCAGCCTCCAGCTCGCCCTCGACAAAGATATTGCGCAAGTGCTTGGTGATGACCGAGCGCTCCCTACCAAACAGATCACTCATCTGCTCCTGCCGCAGCCAGACGGAATCCTGCTCCATCCTGACTTCCAGCTCGACCTTGCCATCGACGGTTTGATAAAGGGTGATCTGACTATCTTGGCTCATGGCAAAACCTCCTTGTTGCATATCACATCTTCAACTGACCGGAATTACCGGACAGTTGCTGAATTGCTTGCCGTCTGCCGCAGTTGTCCGGAGATTCCGGACAACTGCATCCACTTGCAATTGGTCACTGGTATTTTCAGTTGACTACAATATGTAGCCAACTGGTTGCGGATTTCCTAATTTTGAAAAAGCTTGATGTTACTCAATCGCTTAACCTCCACTCGAACTATCCGGGATATCCGGATAGTTGCCTCAGGTGCCAGCTCTCCCTCGTCAAACAGGTTACGGATATGCTCGTTGACCGTCCGCACATCCTTGTCGAACAACGCCGCCATCTGGCGCTGGTTCAACCACACCGTATCCTGATCCAAAGCCACCTCCAGCCGCACCACACCGTCTGCAGCCTGGAAAATCTGAATTTTTAACTCTTCCATCGCGTCAACCTGCTGGGTATTCATGGCGATGTCTTTGTTGGCGGATTCGGTGAGTTTGGTCAAAGTTACCTCAAGCAACCCGCTTCAACAATTTTCTCCTGAAATCGTCTTCAGCATTCAGGGAGGAAATCATGTCCCCTCCGACATTGGACAACCGCGCAAGGTCGGGACGGGGAATATCCTCTTGGTTCTCGAATACCAGCATGGAGTCAAACTCCACTCGCTGCTGGATGAAATACTGAAGGAATATCGTCGTGAGCCGCGCCTTGTCGCGATTGGGAATGCCAAACAAAAACAAGCGCTGGTTATTCTTTCCATCAATGCAAAAATCCACAGGATAGTGATCTGCATTTGGTATGCCTGCGACAGCAAAATTTTTGTGAACCTTTTCCACCGAGACGAAGGCAGAAATCTGCTCCTGCAAATCATCGTAAAAAGTCGAAGCAACGCGCGAGCGGTTAAGGAACGTCAAATCATAAACACGGGTTATCGCTTGTCCCAAGCGGAATGCAGCCTCGGACAAATTCGCCGGAGCACATTCCAGATAAAACTGCCCGCTATCTCCATCGTAGCTGATACCTTGCTCCGCAATAATCTGGTTCAGCAAAATACTGCGGCTACCCTCGAAGAATTTATCTACATCGTTCTCATAGCTCAAGTGCATGAGGGTGTGCCCGCCATCACTGACGCGCAAACCGCCAGCTCCCGTTTCCGTCAGGTAAATAGGATACTGATCGCCATCGGGATAGGCAAAAGGCGTTTCCAGCAGCACCATGCCATTATCGCGGCGATGCAGTTTTATCTGCGCACAGAACTGGGCGCACAACATTTTCTCATCCAGCATTTCCAACATGGCAAACCTCAATCAAACAAATCGGGCGCATCATGCGCCACATGTAACAAACCGGAAATGACCGCGTCTTCCAGCAAACAAGCCAACGCGCCATCCAGCGTGCGGTAAACGTTGGTCTCTTCCGCATGGGTTTCAGGTTTCTTGCCTGCCGCAATCGCCTGATAAGTTGCCCGGTGTATATGACAGGCGAAAACAATCTCACCATGCACATGACCACCGCCGTTATAACGCACCAAGGTAAGCGGCTGCCCATCCGGCTTGATAACCTTTAACCCACACGAGAAGTCATCCGTGTTGTGAAAGCTCTGCCTCAAGTACAACTCGAAGGAATATCCGCCGCCATCCACCTTAAGGTTACGCTGCTTGTGTCCCGGCTTTTCTTGCCAGCGCACAGATGGATTGGTTACTCGCTTGGGCAAAGCGATCAACGTCTGAATATCAGCATCGGTTAATTGGTCGAAATTCATATTGGCTGAGGCATTTAACGGATGAACATGGGCGGTATCATACCACTCGCACCTCGCCGCTCATCAGCTTGGGCAGCAGGGTGTCGCGGAGCTTTTCGAGAGTGCGAATTTGAGTTTGATTGACAAGCTTTTTGTCAAAATAGCTTGCAATGAAGCCTTCAAATTCCAACACTTTCGCTACGGGCGGAGCTGAAAATTTTGCATCGCGAAATGTCGATGTCGTAATTGTATCGAACACGCTTCCATAAGCTGCTGATTGCAGTTCCTCAACCACATGATCCACCAGCAGGTATGTGAAGAAATAGCAGTTCTTGATTCTTGGCAAGATGCCATAGTTTGATTGGCTAAACGTCATCTCGTTGGCAAGCAAACAATATTTTCCAACCGTGCCTCTTGCAGAAATCACAGTTGCAAACTTGGGTAAGAGTTTAGCTGAGCTGTTTTCTAAGCCAGCCATGCTAATAGTCTTTTCAGATACAGAAACAAAACCTTTGTGATTGGTCGCAATGTCGCCGCCTGAAAGCCAAGGAATATCCCCATCCCAGTATTCTGGCATTGACGTTTTTGGTGTTCCACCACCGACCAGCTCCACCAAGCCCAATAAGCTCGTCTCTTCCCAATCCTCCTGCGCCTCTTCCACGAACCACTGGCGAAACAGGGTTGCAGCCATGGCTTCGAGGGTTTGGTTCTGGCGGTGCAGCAGGTCTATTTTGTCGTCGAGGCTGCTGAGGACGGCGGCGATGTCTTTTTGTTCGGGGAGTGGTGGTAATTCAATCTCAAGGTTTTCCAGCATGCCTTTAGTAAGAGCACGGCGTGTCGCACCAATCTCCGACTTCATTAGCAGCTCTTCTTTCATCTGTTGAAGCAGATAGAAGATAAACAAGTGGCTCGCCATTTCTGGCATAGGCCGAATGATTGCGACATGCTGATTGACTCGCGCAGGTGTTAAAGACTTTGGTACAACACAACATCTAGCTACGCTGTCGCCAGTTATGTTCAGAAGAACATCGTTCTCTTCAACAATAACATTTCGAAGCTCGTAAGCCTGATCATCATTAATAAACGCCAAGCCGTCGTCAGAAAAGGAAAAATCCAGAATGTTTTGACTTCTGATTAGGGGAATACCCGCCTCATGATAGGCATTGCTTCCACCTGTTGGCGTAGCGCCACTACCGATTTTTCTGCAAATTCCGCCGAGAGTGGCTGACGAGTAACCAGTCATACCTTCACCTTCGCCAGATTCGTGACAATAGCCTTGTTCAGTTTCACCTCTTCCTGCAACTGCACCTCAAATTCAGCTTTCAGCGCGGCGAAGCGTTCGGCAAAGTTGAAGTCGTCCTCTTCATCCGGCAGGCCGACATAGCGCCCCGGAGTCAGCACATAGTCCAGTTCATGAACCCGCGACAACGGCACGGAGGCGCAGAAGCCTTTGATGTCCGCGTAGGGGCGCATTGCATGCGCCATTTTTTCGTCGTTCGCATCAACATCCGGGCGGATGCAATCCGCCCCTACGGATAACCATGCGTGGTAGGTGGCGGCAATCTGCTGGATATCCTCGTGCGCGAGTTCCTTGGTGCGGCGATTGATGAGGTGGCCGAGGTTGCGCGCGTCGATGAACAGGATTTCGCCTTTGCGCGGGTGACCTCCCTCTCCCCCAACCCCTCTCCCGCTTGCGGGAGAGGGGAGTCCTCGGGCGCGGTTCATGAACCACAGTGCTGCCGGTATTTGTGTATTCAAAAATAGCTTGGCGGGCAGGTTGACGATGCAGTCGATGAGATTGCCGTCGGCGATGAGCGCCTTGCGGATGTCGCCTTCGCCGCTGGTTTTGCTGGTGAGCGCGCCTTTGGCCAGCACCACACCCGCTTTGCCCTGAGGGTTGAGGTGATAGGCAAAGTGCTGCAGCCACGCGAAGTTGGCATTGCCCGCAGGCGGTGCGCCATATTGCCAGCGGCCATCGCCGCGCAGCAGCTCGCCGCTCCAGTCGCTGACGTTGAACGGCGGGTTGGCGATGATGAAATCTGCTTTCAGGTCTTTGTGCGCATCGTTGAGGAAGGAGCCTTCGTTGTTCCATTTCACCTGCGAGCTGTCGATGCCGCGTATGGCGAGGTTCATCTTCGCCAGCCGCCAGGTGGTCTGGTTGCTCTCCTGTCCGTAGATGGAGATATCGTTGACGCGACCCTGATGTTCTTCGACGAATTTTTCTGATTGCACGAACATGCCACCCGAGCCGCAGCAGGGGTCGAACACGCGGCCTTTGTAGGGTTCCAGCATCATCACCAGCAGCTCGACAATGCTGCGCGGGGTGTAGAACTGCCCGCCCTGTTTGCCTTCAGCCAGCGCGAATTCGCCGAGGAAATATTCGAACACATGGCCCAGCACATCGGCGCTGCGCGACTTGGCATCGCCCAGCGCGATGTTACCCACCAGATCAATCAGCCCGCCGAGGCTGGCGGGGTCGAGGTTTTGCCGCGCAAACACCTTGGGCAGCACGCCCTTGAGCGAGGGGTTTTCCTTCTCGATGGCATCCATCGCATCATCGACCACGGTACCAATATTGGGCAGCTTGGCTTTTGCTACAAGAAACGACCAGCGCGCCTCGTGCGGCACAAAGAAAACATTCTCTGCCTTGTATTCGTCTTTATCTTCGGGATCAGCCCCGGCGTACTCGCCTTCGCCTGCTTGCAGCCTAGTGAACATCTCCTCAAATGAGTCGGAGATGTATTTCAGAAAGATCAGCCCCATCACCACATGCTTATATTCTGCAGCGTCGATATTCTTGCGCAGCTTGTCGGCCGCTTTCCATAGCTGTTTTTCCAACGGTTCGTCTTTGGTTTCTTTTGTTGGTTTAGCCATGGTTATTATTGCGCGTTGGAATGAATATCGGAGTGTAGAGGCTCTGCCAGCATTATCCAATACAAATGTGCTTTTTAGCTGGGGGCTCCAACAAGCGAACCAAAGCATCTATATCGAAAACATCAAGGTCATGTACTTGCTTAATATGCAGTCTGGCTAGCCCAGCTTGACCGCCAGCTTTTCGGCTTGGAGGTGGGTGTAGCGCTTGAGCATCTGTAAAGTCTTGTGACCAGATACCGAAGCGATCTCCAGCACAGATAAATCGCACCGTTCTGCCAGCCGCGACAGGGCTTCGTGCCGGCGATTGTGAAAAGTAAATTTCTCAATTCCCGTTTTATTAACAGCAGCCATAAAGGTGTGATAGAGGGACATGCGTTCAACGGGCAGCACCTTGTCGTCAATTGAACGTACAAGGCCCTGCAAAAAGGCCAATGAAACACCTCTAAACCAGCTTGATCCGGATACGCTTAAATTCGATGGCTTTCCATAGCCAGCGTTTTGCTCGACCAAAATATGGATTCTTTCACGTTAAGGAAACGCTGAATTATTCATTAAAGGTGTCATTGCGAGCGAAGCGTGGCAATCCAGCGATTTGATTTATAAAGAAATTCTGGTTTGCCACGTCGCTACGCTCCTGATGAAGCTACTAGCCATTCGACTAAGCCAGCAAGCTGGCAAGTCGCTGGTTATCGCAAAGACGATTTAATCAGCGTTGCTCTAACCATTTTCGACTCGGCCACTTTGGCCCACGCGTCAGCCTCGGACTGTTGAATTCAGGCCGTGCCGGATTTTAAAAGGATCAGTACCGCACCCTCTCCGCCCGCTGCGGGTGACGCCGCACAAAACGCCAATACCTGTGAATGCTGAGTGAGCCAGTTACGCGTAAGCGTGCGCAACACCGCCTCGCCACCCCGGCTGTTCATACCCTTGCCATGAATAATTCGTACACAGCGCAACTGGTTTTGTGCCGCTTGATGCAAAAATTCCTGTAACAGCTGACGCGCCTCATCGCCAGAGTGGCCGTGCAGATCCAGATTGTCCTGAACGGTGGCGCGCCGCAGCTTCCTTAATGTCATGCGTGATAAGCCATTGCGCAGAAAATCAGCCGGTGAACCTTCGGATGAATAATCGGACAGGGTATCGGCTATCGTGTGACGAGATGACGTCGAGCGTACTCGGGTTGGAACAGTCGGTGTAGACGGAGCGATGCGGTTCTGTTCCGCCAGCTGAGTTATATCACCGACAGTTTTACGGAATAGCGCCGCATCTTCAGGATTGACTATGCCTTTCTTAGCGTTCAACGGCATCGGAATAGCCGTTACAGCTTACCGATAGAGGCCAGGTACTTGTCTGCGTCCAGTGCAGCCATGCAGCCGGTCGCCGCGCTGGTTACCGCCTGACGGTAGATTTGGTCCTGTACATCGCCTGCGGCAAAGACACCGGATATGCTGGCTGCGGTGGCATTGCCATTCGAGCCGCCGCGCGTCTGGATGTAGCCGTTATTCATTTCCAGTTGTCCGGTGAATATGTCTGTATTCGGTTTGTGGCCTATGGCGATGAACACGCCGGTCAATTCGATATCCTGTTTTTCACCGCTTTGCACGTTTTTGACGCGCATGCCGGTCACGCCGCTGGCATCGCCCAGCACTTCATCCAGCGTGCTGTTCAGTTGCAGGGTGATTTTTCCTTCTGCTACTTTTTCCATCAGATGATCGACCATGATGCGTTCTGCGCGGAAAGTGTCGCGACGGTGTACCAGTGTGACGTGTTTGGCGATATTGGACAGGTACATCGCTTCTTCCACGGCGGTGTTGCCGCCACCGATTACCGCGACATTCTGACCGCGGTAGAAGAAACCGTCGCAAGTCGCACAGCCTGAAACGCCGCGCCCCATGAATTCCTGTTCGGAAGGCAGGCCGAGATATTGCGCCGATGCGCCGGTGCAGATGATCAGTGCGTCGCAGGTGTAGCTCCCCGCATCGCCAGTCAGTTGAAACGGCTTTTGCTGTAGCTTGGCGGTATGGATGTGATCGAAAATCATCTGGGTATTGAAGCGTTCGGCGTGCTGCTGAAAGCGTGCCATCAATTCCGGCCCCTGCACGCCGGAGACATCGGCAGGCCAGTTGTCCACCTCGGTGGTGGTCATCAATTGTCCGCCTTGCGCAAGACCGGTTATCAGCACCGGATTAAGGTTGGCACGCGCAGCATAAACGGCAGCGGTGTATCCGGCCGGGCCTGATCCCAGAATAATGAGGCTGTGATGTTGAGTCGTTGTGGTCATGATGATGCCTTTAGCAGTTATAGCCGATGGACCGGCGGATGATGAAACAAGGGCGAATTTACCAGTAATGGCAGCAACTTGTCGAGCCTAGGTTAAAATATGCTTATGAATAATATATTGCGCTGTCTTTTTCTATTTTTCGCCAGTCTGTTTGCTCTGCCGGTTTTTTCGGCGACCTTGCCCGGTCTCACTGATTTTATTGATGAAATGGTGCTCAAGCATGATTTCAAACGGGATGAGTTGACCGGCTTGTTTGAGCAAGTCGAACACAGGCCGGAAATTATCGACGCCATCTCTCGCCCGTCCACGCGCAAACCCTGGCCGGAATATCGTGCGGCCTTTGTCAACGCATATCGCATCAAGCACGGCTTGGCGTTCTGGAAGGCGCACAGGCTGGATTTAATCCGCGCCGAGAAAAAATATGGTGTTCCGCAGTCCATCATCGTCGCCTTGATTGGGGTGGAAACCCTGTACGGAAAGCAGACAGGGCGTTTTCGTACCATAAACGCATTGACTACGCTGGCCTTCGATTATCCGCGCCGCGCGGTTTTTTTCCGCGATGAACTGGAAAATTATTTGTTGCTGGCCCGCGAGCAACAGTTCGATTTGCTTGAAGTGCGCAGCTCTTACGCCGGTGCGATGGGCATACCACAATTCATGCCCAGCAGCTATCGTAACTATGCGGTCGATTTCAATGGCAACGACAAGATCGATTTGCTGAACGAAACATCGGACGCGATAGGCAGCGTGGGGAATTATCTGCAAGGTTATGGCTGGATCAGGGGCGGGCGGGTGAGCGTGCGCGCACACCTTGGAGAGGGAAGCGATATAGGTGCGATAGACACACCGCGCACTCTGGAGGAATGGGCAACCGTCGGCGTGATGCCTGACTTGAAAATCAGACAGAACGTGCAGGCGCGCCTGCTGGAGTATACGGTGGCAGAAGACCACGAATTCTGGCTGGGATTTACTAACTTCGAAGTCATCACGCGTTATAACAACAGCGATTATTACGCGATGTCGGTCTTTCAGCTGGCCGAAGCCCTCAAAGCCGCTCGCAAGGGCAGGCCGCGGGGTTGACTACGGGCTGGCCGTGATGCGCCGTGCGCCGTTGTAACGCCTGCTCCAGTAGCGGTCATCCAGTCTGGTTATTTCGATGGCTTTGCCTTTTCTGGGTGAATGCACGAAACGATTTTCGCCGATGAATATGCCGACATGTGAATTGGGCGTGTTGGCGGTGTTGAAAAACACCAGATCGCCGGGTCTTAACTGACCGGCATTCAGCGGGGTGCCCGCGCGGCCCATTTCGGCGCTGGTGCGCGGCAATTGCAAGCCCAGTGAGTTCTGGAAGACATATTGAACAAAACCGCTGCAATCGAAACCGTTGACACGTGATTTCCCGCCATACTGGTAAGGGGTGTCATACAGGCTCAGCGCGTAAATCGCCAGATTGTTCATTTGCGCTTCGTCATGGCGGGCGGCAACCGGCGCGATAGTTTCATGGCGTGCCGTGCCGCAGGCGCTCAGCAGCAGTAGCAAGGAAAGTGTGAGGATAGATTTCATGGCCGCAAATCTACGGTAAAGTGACTGGGCTTGTAAAGGGGAAATTGTGAAAACAGGTTTGATTTTATTGATGATAGCGCTGTCGTTTGTGACGGGAAGCTATGGGAATGAGCTGGAAATCATCGAACTCAAGCATCGCCGCGCGGAAGAAATCCTGCCAGTTATCCGGCCATTGCTGAATAAGGATGAAATGGTCAGCGGCATGAATTATCAACTCATTCTGCGCGCCTCACCGCGCAACAGCGCGCAAATCAGACGCTTGCTGGAAAGGATAGATGCCCTGCCGCGCCAGCTGAAAATTACCGTGATGCAAAATGTGGACAGCGAAACGCTCGCGCGTTTGACGGAAATTTCCGGAAGTGTCAGCGCGGGGAGAAATACCCGCATCTCCGTGTCTGGCGGGGTGAATACGGGTGCGGAACAAGGCGGCGTGTCTGCCCGGATAATCAGCACCCGTTCGCTCGAAGATGACAAGAAAACCCAGCACCTGCAAGTGCTGGATGGCAATCGCGCGTGGGTGAGCAGCGAACAGAACATGCCGGTGCCGCAACGTCAGCTGATACAGCAACCTTGGGGGACGCAGGTGATCGAGACTACCCGGGACAGCCATATCGCCAGCGGGTTTTATGTGTTGCCACGCGTCAGTGGCGACAGGGTGACGCTGGAAATTACTACACAGAACGACTCGCTCCTCCCCAATCAACATGCAGATGCTTATCCGGGAAAGCGGATACAAAATACCTCAAGCACGGTTTCCGGTCGTCTGGGCGAGTGGATCAAGCTCGGTGGACTGAGCCAGCAAAGCGATTTTAACAATACAAGCATCACCACTCGCAGTACGTCCAGGCTGAATGAGCAGCGTAATGTGCTGATCAGGGTGGAAGAGGTGGATTAATCACGGATAGCCTGTTAGAAAAACATTCCGCCATGCTGGCGCAGGCAGATGTCCAGTCGATCGCTCATTTTCATGAAGCATAATATTCCCGCCAGGCGATTTTTCTGCCGCAGGATGCGCATTGGATTGAGGACGTATTTTTTCTAAAGTGGATGTTGGGGCAGGATTAATGATGTAAAGTGACAGCCTTGTTGTAATTGTTTGCCGGTGTTAAGCGTTGCGAGTATGACTGAAATATTACGGGGTTAATGCATGAAGGTATTGCCATTTTTATCTAAACATCGAAGCATTTATCTGCGTTTTACCTCACTGGGGATTGCCCTGGTAATGTCATTTGCGCTGGTGCAAATGACACTGTTATTCCCGCATTTAACACCGCGCCACTTGATCATTCCGTTATTGCTGGGCACGACTATCGGCCTGATGCTTTCCACTCTGGTTGCCTTGCGGCGGGAGATGCAGCTCAAGCAGGAAGTTTTTAGTGCCGTTGCCGATCTCGCGCAGGAGTTCATCTACGTGCGGCGAGTGGACGGGGCTTACGACTATGTTTCCCCTTCATGCCTGGAGACTACCGGCTACCGGCAGCAGGATTTCTACGCTCAGCCCAATCTCATGAGCCGTCTGATACACGAGGATGATCGCCCTGTCTGGGATACGCATGTGCATCAGATGCATCAGCATGGCAAACCCGAAAAACTGATCGTTCGCATCCGCACCCATGCGGGGGAAATCCGCTGGCTTGAGCATTTGTGTGGCGATGTGCGTGACACCAAGGGAACGATACTGGGTGTGCGTTCGACCAACCTGGATGTCACCGAACGCATCCAGAAGGAACAACAGCTCTGGATTGCCGCCACGGCGTTCGAAACGCATGAAGCCATTCTTGTCACCGATGCAAACGCCAATATCCTGCGAGTCAACCGGGCTTTCTGTGCAATCACCGGTTACGAAGCTGATGAGGTGATAGGTAAAACACCGGCCTTGCTTAGCTCAGGAAAACACGATAAGCAATTTTATGCAGCCATGTGGGCCTCATTGCTCAGTAAGGGGGGATGGAGTGGCGAGATGTGGGATAGACGAAAAAATGGCGAGTTGTACCCCAAACACCTGACTATTACGGCGGTGAAGGATGAACAGGACAAAACGACACACTACGTCGGGATATTCAGTGATATTTCCGCGAACAAGAAAACAGAGGCGGAAATCAATCGTCTTGCCTACTACGACCCGCTGACTCAACTGCCCAATCGCCGTTTGATGATGGATCGCCTGTGTCAGGCCATGGCTGCGAGCCAGCGCAATGACAGCTATGGCGCCTTGTTGTTCATTGATATGGATAATTTCAAGGAGCTTAATGAAACCCAGGGGCATGATGCCGGCGATAAATTGCTGGTGAAGGTTGGCAATCGACTCATGGCCTGCGTGCGCACCGGTGACACGGTAGCCAGGATGGGCGGGGACGAATTTGTCGTCATGCTGGCGAATCTGGTCGATACGGATGTCGATCTCGTTCCGCGTGCAGAATCGGTCGCCGAAAAAGTGCTGTTCACGCTTAATCAGCCTTATCTGATTGATAATAATGAATATACTTGCACTGCCAGTATAGGGATCGCCTTATTTCACGGCGAGCAGCAAAGTACTGAAGAGCTGCTCAAACATACTGATCTCGCACTGTATCAGGCAAAAAACAGCGGCCGGGCCACCTTGCGTTTCTTTGACGCGTCCATGCAGCAGGCGCTGGAGGCGCGTACCCGGTTAAAAACAGATTTGCGCTGTGCCTTGCAGGAGGCGCAATTTCAACTGTATTTTCAGCCTCAGATGGACGCAAATTGTCGTTGTGTCGGCGCCGAAGTGCTGTTGCGCTGGCAACATCCGCTGCGGGGTTTGATACAGCCGAATGATTTTATTCCCTTTGCCGAAGAATGCGGATTGATAGCTCTGGTTGATTATTGGGTGCTGGGGGAGGCATGCCAGCAATTGAGCGTGTGGAGTAGTCAAAATCAATTTGCCGGAATGCGACTTGCCGTCAATATTTCCGCTTCGGCTTTCATGCGCGCCAGCTTCGTGGAAGATGTACTTGCGATTATCAAGGCCAGGGGTTGCGATCCGCGCCAGATCAAGCTGGAATTGACTGAGACATCGCTGGTTCACAACATCAATGAGGCTATCGGCAAGATGAATCGACTCAAATCCGCCGGAATCAATTTTTCACTGGATGATTTTGGTACCGGTTATTCATCGCTTTCCTATCTTCGTCAGCTCCCCATCCAGCAGTTGAAAATAGACCGCGCGTTTGTGCGCAATGTCACCACCGAATCCGGTGATGCAGTGATTGTCCGCACGATGGTGGGCATGGCCCAGAACCTCGGGCTAGACGTGATTGCAGAGGGTGTGGAAACCGAAGCACAGCTGAGTCTGCTCAAATCCTACGGATGCCCCGGCTACCAAGGTTATTTGTTTTCAAAACCGCTAAATCTTGAGGGTTTTGTCTGCTGGGTGAACGATGCGCCGCAGCAACACTGAACGTTATTCAGACCGATGCGTTGCATGAACGGCAAAATAACCGTTCATCCCTGTTTAAAAGCCTTTCATCAGGATAATCATGCCGCTTATCCTGATTGCATGTGCCTTGACGAGCGGGCTTGAGCTTTGATTCTGCTTTGGTTAAATTGGCGCACCGTTTGAGAAAAATCCACTGACCCCGTGCAATAGTCAGCAAATTCAAGCTGCGTATTAGAGCGCGATATTTGAAATGCCGGGGGGTGCATCCGAATTGCTTAAGCAATTCAGCCGCTGCAGGCATTCGTTGTAATCGACGAACGCACTTGCTGTTTTTTGTTTTTCGTACATGGCGTCGCGATATGAATGGCATAGACCCACTGACAGGATTGCTGGATCGATTTGGCTGCTTGCAGACAGCCGAAAGATTAACCGCTACGTCGAGTTGTGAGGGACAACCGTTCGCTGTTATTTGGATTGATCTCGATCGCTTTAAAAAAGTTAATGATTCCTTCGGTCATCCCGGTGGGGATGAAGTCATCAGAAATCTTGCTGTGCGCTTACGCCGGGTGGGTGGGCGCGCTGAAATTTCCAGAATGGGCGGGGACGAATTCGTCCTGCTCGTCCCTCAGTGTGATCGGATGCAGGCAGAACGGTTTGCCCGTGAACTGGCCGACGCAGTCGAAGAATTGATCTACATGGGAAATATGACCTTATGCCCCACTGCGAGCATAGGGATAGCCATACACGACGGGGAAGAGAGTTCGCTTGACCTGCTGGAACGCGCAGACCGGGCCATGTACGCTGCCAAATCCAGAGGGGGGAACGGTATTGTTTGTTCGGGTGATGAACCTATTCCCGGGCGGCTTGGCATTACACTCGCACGCGAAGAGCTCTCGATCGAAAGTACCCTGCATGTCGCGCTGGAAACGGGTGGATTATGTCTGCACTATCAGCCCATCATACTTGCGAACGGAGCGATAGAAGCTGTCGAGGCGCTGATGCGTTGCTCGGTCAACGGCATCAATCTTCCTCCCGGGAAATTCATTCCTGTTGCGGAAAAAACTGGTTTGGTGACCCGTCTGGGCGAATGGAGTCTGTTGCAGGGTGCGCTGCAGGCACGCCAGCTTCAGGAGGCGGGTTATCACACCAAAGTTGCCATCAATGTGTCACGCGCACAACTGATATCTCCGAAATTCACCCAGGCGCTGCATGCCGCACTGATATGCTCAAACGTCAAACCGGAATTGATCGAGCTGGAACTGACCGAATCCCTTTTTATGGATGTGTGCGATACGGTGCAGAGCAATCTCAGGAATGCCATCGCCGCTGGCGTCGTGCTGGCCATCGATGATTTTGGTACCGGCTATTCCTGTCTGGCGACGCTGAAAGATATACCCGCCAAAAAAATGAAACTGGATCGCGCCTTTGTCACTGTGTTGCCGGAGGACCCTCGTGCTCTGGCCGTGGTCAAAGCGATGACCCAGCTGGGCCATGAACTGGGTATGACGGTTGTGGCCGAAGGCTGCGAACGACAGGAAGAGATAGATATTCTGCTGGAGGCCGGTGTTGATGCCATTCAGGGGTTTTTCTACGCAAGACCCATGCCTGATGAAGCACTTCTGAACTGGCTGCAAGCAAGGGATACGAAATGAATGACATTGTGCGAGTAACGCCCAAAACGGCTGTTGATAATCTGATAGAGCGTTCCATACTGGATATCGGCATCCCACCTTGCCCGATCATCCTGGAACGCTTCATGACTGAGGCACGTCAGGACGAACCGGATTTCAAGCGTCTGGCCAACGTGATCGGAACCGATGTCGGCTTGTCGGCCGGTTTGATCAAGACGGCCAATTCTCCTTATTTTGGCATGCGTCAGCGAGTGCGTTCGGTTAATGAAGCCCTTGTGATACTGGGTTTGAAGACGGCCAGTCGTGCCGTAGCCGGTCTGGTGCTCAGCAAGGCTTTCCCTAATGTAGCCAATCTGGAACGCTTCTGGGATGCTTCGGCGCGCATTGCATTGCTCTCCGGCTGGCTGGCACAACATCTCAATATTTCCGGTCTTCAAGCCGATGATGCCTACACCTTCGGTTTGTTTCGTGACTGTGGGATCCCGGTTCTGCTTGGACGTTTCCCTCGCTATGAGAATGTGTTGGTGGCTGCAAACGGCGATGTTACGCGCAGCTTCACCGAGGTGGAAGCGGCTGAACTGCCGACCAACCACGCAATGGTAGGTTGTCTGTTGGCGCAAAACTGGTGGTTACCCGAGGAGATATGTCTCGCCATTCGTAATCACCACGATGTGCTTGCACTGGAATCAATCGATTCAAAATTGCCGCTACTGAGCCGCAGGCTGATTGCGATCGCTCAGCTTGCGGAATACATCGTGCAGCAACAACTTGGCCTGAGTCTGACGCAGGAATGGAACAAGCTGGGCGCGGCCTGCCTGCGAATTCTGGATATGGATGAAACTGATCTTGAGACGCTATACATTGAAGCGGCACCCATCGCAGCTTCGGCTGAGTAGTTGCACGCAAGGGTGACCGGGCAGTGTGGTTCGGGCGTTTAGGCAGGAAATTTTGCACCGCGTCGCTCAGCCATGCGACGACCTATCCGCTCCATCTGCTGCGGGTCGAGCAGACGCACGGCAAGCGGCAGCAGTTCGGCATTTTCGATGGCGATGTGATCGGTATATCTGCGGATGAAATTTCCGCTCAATTCGGCAGTCAACGCCGCATGATTCCCTTCAGCCAGTTTCGATAGCACCGGATGCAATGCCTCCCATGAAGCCAGCATGAATACATGTTCGGCGAGCAGGCGTTCCAGCAGTGCATCCAGCGTTGAATTATCAGCGCCAGCCGCAGCACGCAGAGCGGGGAACAGGTCTTGCTCCTCATCCAGATGATGAAACTGTCCCGCCGTATCAAAGTAGCGCAGGATGCCCTGAGCCGCTTGTTGTACTTGCTGGTCGCACCCCTCGCGTTCCAGATGCGCCGTTAGTTTTTGCAAGGTGTCGCATTGCCGCAGTATCTTGCCGTGGCAGGCGCGCAGCATTTCCAGCGGGTGGTCAAAACTGGGTGCGGTCGCGCCAGAGAGCGTAGTAATCATTTTATTCATCCAGAGAAAATCAGCTTAGCCAGGGAAAGGGGTTGTGGTTGAGGGCGACCAGCACGATGTAGGCGAACACTAACTGTGCAGCCAGCCAGGCATAAATGCGCAGGGGTTTGCTCCGTGCGTATTTAAGTGCGATGAAACCCAGGCCGATGTACAGCAGCAGGGCGATCACTTTTGCGGTCAGCCAGCCATCTGTGTACGGGTATTGCCCTATGGTCCAGGCCAGTGCAATTGCGGAGGAAAGCAGCAGGGTGTCCACAATGTGTGGAACTATTCTGACCCAGCGTTGATGCATGATGGCTGATTCGTTGATGCTCCATATGCCGCGCAGGAAAAACAGCGTATAGCTGAGGACAGCACAGCTGATGTGTATGGATTTAAGTAGCATAAAACTCATGGTCAAACTTTCGCTAGTCGTTGATAGGTGCGCCGATAAACCATGATGCCGGTGAAAATTGCAAAACTCAGCACCACGCCTTGAAGCGACAAACCCAGTATCAGCAGCCAGGTTGCTGTATCCCAGAAAAAAGCCAGCAAGGCCGCCAGCAGGGTGGCCATATGCAGCCATAAGTGCCGCCACATCCAGTGCTCCGGAATGACTTCCTTCATATTGG
>Ga0209231_1000411_pt1 | contig 24748 bp, 19 predicted proteins | sample Deesub45470m_DNA_FD_188086 | JGI IMG/M metagenome (GOLD analysis project Ga0209231, IMG submission 188086) | Deep subsurface microbial communities from North Pacific Ocean - 450_OLKR46/470m Metagenome (SPAdes) (version 2) | ecosystem: Environmental > Terrestrial > Deep subsurface > Unclassified ... | reverse complement strand
TATTTTTTCCTGACCCCGTTCAAAGGCAAAAATTCTCTGGCACACCCGACTATATGCCGTGGCACATATCAAGTGTGTCAGATGGCGCTTTACTCCCCCCGCCTCAAGAAGAAACCGGGCTTTTTATTAATGAACCGTCACCCTGGGCCCGCCTGCCTCCTCGCATGAATCAACTTTCGTAACTGTTTAGAAATATGGCACGATTATTGATATATGTGCCTCCTATGGTAGCGTATACACAGAAAAATATCGGGATTGGCACCCTGTCACGAATTCTCGTGGTCGATGATTCCATTGTCGCCCGTCGCATGATTCAGTTTGCTTTGCGCGATTTTGATTGTGAACTGCTCGAGGCGGAGGATGGCGCACAGGCCTGGGAGCTGTTGCAGACGATTGATATTGATCTGTTGATCACCGATCTGTATATGCCGCAGCTTAATGGCCTCGAGCTGGTCGGCAGACTGCGCGATGCCGGCCACATGACTGATCTGCCGATTATCCTGCTGACCTCGGAGACGGATGCCCAGCAGGAGATGATGGCTCGCCGGGCCGGGGTCTCGCTGTTCATGAACAAGCCGTTTCAACCGGAGCAGCTGGCCGGACTGGTGCGGCAGGTATTTGCTTGACCTGTCATGAAGATTTGTTTTTGGGAGATGGTTTTTAGTGAAGAAGACTCCACAAAAAATGCCTGGTCATCGGCGGTCATGGGATCATGCCCAGTGGCATGACCGTCTCAGCCAGCCGAGTCGCGACCTTCTTGAGTTACAGGCGGTAACCGAGAACAGTTTTTTGTTTATCGGTGACCAGTTGCGCGATTTTCATCAGCGCTCCCGGCAGATTGCCAGTGCTGCGGCCACTGTACAAAACCGCCTCGATAGCGACAGTACGGTTGAGGGCGTGGTCCGGATGCAGTCTCTGATCGAGAGGATGAGTGCCTTTCTCGATGAGATCCAGCTCTCATCGCAAAATAATGAAACCGCCCTGCGCGCGATCTGCGTTGCTCTCTCCGGGCTGAACGGTCCGCTGCAATCTTTTCAGCGGATCACTCGTACCTTGCAGATTATCGGCATCACCACCCGCATTGAGCGCTCGACACATACGGACGAAAACAATGATGCTACGGTTCTTTCCGAGGGGCTGCGGCATCTTGCGACCTTGATTGCCGGTAATATGCTGGAAATTTCTGATCAGGTTACGGTCTTGCGCAGCTTAAGCGAAACGGCCTTGCGCAACGAAGTTGCACTGAATGGCGGACAATCGGCCAGCGCCCGGATTGCCCTCGATTCGGCACGGCAAATGCTGACCGATCAGCTCGAAAATCGTCAGCTGGCGTTGCAAAAAAGTGACGACCTGACAAAGAGTTCCGCCAATATCTCCCGTTGTGTGGCGGAGATCGTCTCTTCGATCCAGTTTCATGACATCACTCACCAGCAGATCGAGCATGTCAACCATACGCTGAACAGTTTTAATCAGGAGATGGACCGCGGTCTGCGCCGGGCTGATACCGATGAGATTTTTGCCCTTGAGGGTGTGGTTGCCGAAGGGTGTCGTTTGCAGTCGCAACAACTGGAACATTCCCGCGAGGAGTTGTGTGGTGCGGTCCGGCGGATCATCGGTAATCTGCACGACCTTGGCGACAATATCCTGAGTTTGGTCACCGATACCCGGGCCCTTTCTGGCAGCACCCGTCGTGACGGCGCCACTTTTTTTGCTGCCGTTGAACCGGCAATTGCTGCCGTCGCGTCGATCCTCGGCGAAAATCTGACAACAGCGGCGCGCTCGGCGCAAGCGGTGCGCGAAGTGATTGGAGCCGCATTCATCATGGTGCGACTGGTTGATGAGATCGACCATTTTGGCGCCGAAATGAAAGTGCTGGCGCTGAATGCCAGTATCGAATCGGTGCATGTGCGCTCCGGTGGGTCGGCTCTCGGGGTGATTGCCGATTCAATTCAGGAGCTGGCGCATGAAGCGCTGTTGCAGACAGAGGCTCTTTCCACCGGTTTGATAAAGATTACCGACTGTGCGGAGTCTCTGGATAATGTTGGATTGACCGAGCTTTCCTTTGAAGGGGAGAAGGTGAAAGAGTTGCGGGCCGACTCCGAGCTGATGCTCCAGACTCTGCGTGCCGCCAACAGTGAAGTCTGTGGTTTGCTGGAAAAAATGGATCGCGATGCGGAGCAGTTGGCCGAGGATATCAGTGATTCTGTGGCGATGGTTCGGGTCCACGATGAGGCGGAACTGATCCTGAACCGCGCCGTTCAGTCGCTGCAGGAGGTCTCCAACAGTTTCCACTCATCGCCCGAAGATTGGCAAAGAGTGAAGCATATTCCGCTGTTTCAACAAATGCAGCAACGCTATTCAATGCAAAGTGAGCGCAAGATCCATCGGGATGTTTTGGGGAATGCTGTTTCCGATTCTGACGCTGAGGCGATGGTCGATGGCGGTGTTGGCGATGCGGCCGGCCTTGGTGCAAACGTTGAGTTGTTTTAGGCCAGAAGGAGTTTGACCCATGGGGCAAGTTAAAAAAGCCGCGACAGTCCGTAAAATGACCTTCTCCGGCGATCTGACCCTGCTGCGTGCAGCGGAACTGCGCGACAGCCTGTTACAGGAGCTGTCGGCCGGCACGGTGGTGGAGCTTGATTTTAAAGAGGTGACAAGTGTTGACCTCTCCCTGCTGCAGATTCTGTGTGCCGGGCATCTAAGCGCCCGTCAACAGGACAAGATCTTGCGCCTGGGGACCGCCCTGCCGGAGGCGTTGCTCCGCCTGACCGACGATGGCGGATTCAGCGGCCATATCGGCTGTGCCATTGATGGGCGGGCGGGTTGCCTCTTGGAACAGAAGTAGAATAAACCATAAAACGAAACATTTATGACGCGATAGAGTACGCGCCCAGACAAAGACGGGGGTTATCATGGCAAAAAGAATCATGACAGTCGATGATTCGGCAACAATCCGGCAGATGCTGAGTTTCACCCTGAACGATGCCGGTTACGAGGTGATTGAGGCAGTGGATGGCCGTGACGCCTTTGAAAAGCTCAAGGGTAATCCGGTGAACATGGTGATCACTGACCTGAATATGCCGAAGATGGATGGCATCGAGCTGATCCGTGAAGTGCGCAAGGACCCGGCCAACCGTTTCGTGCCGATCATCATGCTCACCACCGAGTCTCAGGAGAAGAAGAAGCAGGAGGGGAAAGCGGCTGGTGCCTCCGGCTGGATCGTCAAACCGTTCAGTCCCGAGCAACTTCTGGCTGTGGTCAAAATGGTGCTGGTCGCATGAATAATAAAATTCTCGAAACCTTTCGTGAGGAGGTCGCCGAACTGCTCGCCGATCTCGAGGGGAGTCTGCTCGAGCTTGAGGAGAATCCGGACGATGTTGCCACCGTCGATCGGGTGTTTCGAGCTCTGCACACCATCAAGGGTTCGAGCGCCATGGCCGGGGTCGATTCCATCGCCGGTTTTGTGCATGAGGTCGAAAATGTCTACGAGCTGGTGCGCGAAGGGGAGCTGGCGGTCACCCGCGACCTGATCAACCTGACCTTGACCGCCAAGGATCAGCTGCGACTTTTAGCCGCTGCCCTCGATGGGGTCACTGCGGTTGATACCGATTCGTTGCAGGCGACCACTGCCGCCTTCTCCTTGCTGCTCCCGGAAAAGCCACTGGTTGCGGTGCCGGACTATAGCACCACCGAAACCGATGATCTTTGCACCTATCGCATCCGTTTTCGCCCGGATGGTGATGTATTCCGCAAGGGACTCAATCCTCTGGCGTTGTTGCGTGAGTTGCGACAGATGGGGGAGTGCCTGATTGTTCCGCAGCTCGAAGCGGTCCCCGCTCTTGAAAACCTTGACCCGGAAAGCTGCTATCTGCATTGGGATGTGGTGTTGACCACCGACAGCAACGTAGACGATATTCGGGATCTGTTCATTTTTTTCGAAGGGCATTGCAGTCAACTGACCATCGATGTGATCGATGATGGTGGACTTCTTGACACCGAGGCCGGGTACAAAAAACTCGGCGAAATTCTCATTGAGCGTGGCGATCTCGATCAGGCCGCACTCAACCAGGCCCTGCAGGGGAAGACGAAAATCGGCACAGAACTCATCGGTTCCGGTCTGGTCTCAGCCGGGAATGTCGAGGCGGCGTTGGCTGAGCAGCGCCGGGTGCAGGAACTCCGTCAGGATCGTCAGGTCGCGGAGACCGCCAGCAGTATTCGGGTGCGTTCCGACAAACTCGATAAACTGGTCAACCTGATTGGCGAGCTGGTGACGGTGCAGGCGCGTCTGAGTCAGCATGCGGTCGGCAACCTCGATCCACAGCTGGTCGGCATCGCCGAGGAAGTTGAGCGCCTGACCTGGGATCTGCGTGATCAGGTTCTGAATATCCGTATGCTCCCCATCGGCACCACCTTCAATAATTACCGCCGTCTGGTGCGTGATTTAAGCGCCGAGCTCGGCAAGAATATCATTCTGGTGACCGAAGGGGCGGAGACCGAGCTCGATAAAACCGTTATCGATCGTCTCGGGGATCCGCTGGTGCATCTCATCCGTAACTGTGTCGGTCACGGCATCGAGTCACCTCAGGTGCGCCTGGCGGCGGGGAAACCGGCTCAGGGGACGGTCCGACTGAGTGCCGACCACTCCGGTGCCAACGTGTTGATCCGGATTTCGGATGATGGCCGCGGTCTTGACCGTGATGCCCTGCGCCAGCGCGCTGTGGCCAGCGGTCTGCTTGCCGCCGAGGCCGAGATCGCTGATCGGGACCTGTATAATCAGATCTTTCTCCCCGGTTTCTCCACTGCCAGCGAGGTGACCAGTGTCTCCGGTCGTGGCGTTGGCATGGATGTGGTCAAACGCTCGGTTGATGCTCTACGCGGCAGTATTGAGATCAACAGCAAGCCGGGTTTGGGGACCGAGTTCACCATCCGGTTGCCGCTGACTCTGGCAATTATTGATGGTCTGCTGGTCGATATCGCCGGTGAGTCCTACATCTTTCCGCTGTCATCGGTTGAGGAGTGTGTCGAACTGCGCCGCGCCGATGTCGCTGCTAATGACCGTAACCTGGCCACGGTGCGTGGCGAGATTGTGCCGTACATCCGTCTGCGCGATTATTTTTCGATGCCGGGTGAACGGCGCGACATTGAACAGATTGTCATCGCCAGCATTGATGGCCGCCGGGTCGGTTTTGTGGTCGATCATGTGGTTGGCGAACATCAGACGGTGATCAAATCCCTCGGGCGTTTCTACCAGGAGATAAGAGACAGCTCCGGGGCGACCATCCTCGGTAACGGCAGTGTCGCCCTGATTCTTGATCTGCCGCAGGTGGTCAAATCGGCCAGCCAGTTGGAGAAGGCGGCAGGATTTTGATCGGCTGTTTTTCTCGCCTGTTCGCCATGGGGGTGGAGCAGGGGAGGGCGTATCGTACATCATCCCGTCAGGGGTGTTGTGTGATACGAAAAGACTGAATTGCAATGTAAGAGTTTCAGGAGGTTTTATGAAGATTTTTGCCAAGTTGGTGGGCGCATTCGGAGTGGTGGCACTGATCTGTGCCATTGTCGGCACGGTGGGCTGGTACGGAATTGACAGTGTTGAAGAAGGGCTGATCGATGTCGCCGAGACCCATCTGATGGCGACCAAGGGGATCGGCCTGGTCATGGAGGGGATGAACGCGGTCAAGTCGGCCGAGCGCACCATGGTCAACCCCGCCATCAGTAATGCTGAGCGCAAGACGGAGATGGGGAAGCTCAAGGGGCGCTGGGCCGATCTCGAGGAAGGCTGGACCATATACGACAAGGTGGCCAAGGTGCCTGAGGAGCAGGCCCTGTGGGATAAGTCCAAGGTCGTTCTCCCGCAGTGGAAGCAGGCGCACGAAAGGCTGGTCGCCGAGCTTGCTCAGGTCAATGTTGAACAGTTGAATGTTGTGACGACGACCGATGCGGAGCGGGATGCACTCGGACATCTGGAGACGGCCAGCGGGATTGCTTTTGGCGACAGCCGCGTCGCATTCGGTGATCTGATGGACGGGATGGACCAGATCTACGAACTGGCGGATAATCTTGCCGATGCCCGGACGACCGAGGCCGAGGCGACCGCCAGCAAGCTGAAGGTGGTCGCCGTGGTGACCGTGCTTTTGGCGGTTGTTCTTTCGATGCTGTTCGGTTTCCTCATCGCCCGCAGTATTGCCCAGCCGATGGCGTTGAGTGTGCAATTGGCCGAAGAGGTGGCGCGGGGTGACTTTAATGTACGCCTGAACCTGCAACGCAAAGATGAAATCGGCCAGTTAGCCGTCGCTCTCGACGGGATGGCCGAAAGTCTGGCCCGGCAAGTCGGAGTCGCGGGGAAAATCGCCGCCGGCGACCTGACGGTGGAAGTCGAACTCAGTTCGGGGAAAGATCAGCTCGGGCAGGCACTGCAGAGCATGGTCGATGTGCTCAAGGATACCCTGGGCCAGGTGCGCCTCTCGGCCGACAACGTCGCCGCCGGTAGTCAGGCGATGAGTGCATCGAGCGAAGAGATGTCACAGGGGGCGAGTGAACAGGCCGCCGCCGCCGAAGAGGCGTCTTCCAGCATCGAGCAGATGACCGCCAACATCCGTCAGAACGCCGACAACGCCATGGAGACCGAGAAGATCGCGGTCAAGGCGGCCGGCGATGCCCACAAGGGGGGCGAAGCGGTCAATAACACGGTGACAGCGATGAAACAGATCGCGGCCAAGATCATGATCATTGAGGAGATCTCCCGCCAGACCAATTTGCTGGCGCTGAATGCGGCCATCGAAGCCGCACGGGCCGGTGAGCATGGCAAGGGGTTTGCGGTGGTTGCCGCCGAGGTGCGCAAGCTGGCTGAGCGCAGTCAGATCGCCGCCGGAGAAATCGGTACCTTGTCAGCCGGTAGTGTTGCGGTGGCCGAGACTGCCGGTGAGCTGCTCAAGGTCATCGTGCCGAACATCCAGCGCACCGCCGAGCTGGTGCAGGAGATCGCTGCAGCGAGCAAAGAGCAGGATGCCGGCGCTGAGCAGATCAACCGGGCGATCCAGCAGCTCGACCAGGTGATTCAGCAAAACGCCTCGGCTTCGGAAGAGATGGCTTCGACCGCCGAAGAGCTCTCCAGCCAGTCGGAACAGTTGCAGAACATGATTGCATACTTCCGGCTGCAGGGACATCAGGAAGGGCGCAGCGCGGCACGGCAGGTGAGCGTGGCGCATCTGGCCAAACCCGCCGGGAAACCGGCCAAATCGGCCCAGGCCGCATTACCCCAATCGACCGGCAAGGGGAAAAAAGGGAATGGCAACGGTGGCGGTGTCAAGCTCGATCTGAGTGGGCGGGCCGACAAGATGGATGATGACTTCGAGCGTTATTGAATCAGGAGGCTGATATGAGTGTAGCGGCAGTAGATGAAACGACCCAGTATCTCACCTTCACCCTCGGCGAGGATGTGTTTGCCATCGATGTCACCATGGCGCGCGAGGTGCTCGATCTGTGTGAGGTAACCCGGGTGCCGCAGGTTCCCGACTATATGCTCGGGGTGATCAACCTGCGTGGCAGTGTGGTGCCGGTGATCGATATGCGGCGCAAATTTGGCATGCCAAAGGCAGAAAAGACCCGCGATACCTGCATCGTTGTTGTCGAAGTCGATGTTGACGGCGAGTCGGTGGTGGTCGGTGCAATGGCCGACTCGGTACGCGAAGTCCTCGATCTGACGCCGGCGCAGATTGAACCGCCGCCGCGCATCGGCACCCGGCTGAAGACTGAATTTATCAAGGGGATGGGGAATCTGGAAGACCGTTTTGTCATTATCCTTGATATCAACCGGGTGTTCAGCGCTGACGAGCTGGCTCTGGTGCAGGGGCTGGCTGACACGGCCGCCGAAGAGTAGTACTTTTAAAGGTCTTACGGCACCCCGGCGCCTAACTGCCGGGGTGCATCACGCTGCCGGGGGCGCATGAAGCCGACGACCAGGGAAGTTGACAACAAAACAGGCCATGTGCCGGTCGATCTGACCGGGCTGCGGATCTCCGAGCGCGATTTCAGCCGTTTCAGTCAGCTGATTTACGAGGTCTGCGGCATCCGCATGCCACTCCACAAGCGCAGTATGCTTGAAGCCCGACTGCGCAAGCGGCTGCGCACCCTCGGACTCCCCTCCTACGAAGAGTACCGTGATTATATCTTCAGTCATGAAGGGATGGTTGAAGAGTTGACCAACATGATTGATGTGGTCACCACCAACAAGACCGACTTCTTTCGCGAACCACGCCACTTTGATTTTTTAACCGAAACCGCCCTGCCGGAACTGATTGCCACTTCCGGTGCCGGGGTTGACCGACCTCTGCGCGTCTGGAGCGCCGGCTGCTCCTCCGGCGAGGAACCCTACACTCTGGCCATGGTGCTGGAGGAGTTTCCCATAGTTGGCAGCAAGCTGCGTTACCAGATCCTCGCCACCGATGTTTCGACTCAGGTTCTGGAGAAGGCGGTGCTGGGTGTTTATCACCGGGACAAGATTGAACCGGTCCCGTTGCCGTTGCGGCGCAAGTACCTGCTGAAAAGCCGCCAGAAAGAGGACCCAAGGGTGCGCATTAACCCGGAGTTGCGGGCTAAAGTGCAGTTCCGGCATTTGAACTTCATGGATGAGCACTATGCCGTCAACGACCCGCAGGATGTTATTTTTTGCCGGAATGTCATCATCTATTTCGACCGGCCAACCCAGGAGAAGTTTTTGTCTCGACTCTGCCGTTGTCTGGCGCCGGGCGGTTATTTGATGATGGGTCATTCAGAAACCTTAAGTGGCATGACGTTGCCGGTGACCCAGTTGGCGCCGGCGGTTTATCGCAAGCGGTCATGATGATTGATTTGCAGGGGGAGTGTTTTTAGCCGATGCCGGTAAAGAAAAAAATCAAGGTGCTGATTGTCGATGATTCAGCCGTTGTCCGTCAGGCGATGAGCGAAATTATCGGCGCCGAAAACGATATGGTGGTCATCGGTACCGCTGCTGATCCGCTGATCGCCAGCGACAAGATCGCCCGTGAGCGCCCCGATGTGATTACGCTTGATATCGAGATGCCGCGCATGGACGGCCTGACCTTTCTGCAGAAGATCATGTCGCAGCACCCGATTCCGGTGGTCATCTGCTCCAGTTTGACCGAAAAGGGGGCTGATACCACCCTGCGTGCCCTGCAGTATGGCGCGGTGGAGATTATCAACAAGCCCAAGGTCGGCGCCCGGCAGTTCTTCGATGAGGCTCGCATTCAGATTTGCGATGCCATCCGTGCTGCATCCAGTGCCAGTTTACGACGCATCAGCGACCTGTCGCGCCCGATTGAACCGAAGCTGACCGCTGATGCCATCCTGAGTCGTGCTTCGGTTCCGCAGGCCCTGCAGACAACGCAAAAACTGGTGGTGATTGGTGCCTCTACCGGTGGCACCCAGGCGTTACAGGCGTTGCTGGAGGCATTGCCGCACGATGCGCCAGGGATCGTTATTGTTCAGCACATGCCGGAACATTTCACGGCAGCTTTTGCGCGGCGACTCGATTCAATCTGCAAGGTTTCGGTGAAAGAGGCCGAGGAGAATGATACGGTGATTCAGGGGCGTGCCCTGATCGCTCCGGGCAATCGGCACGTGCTGCTCAAACGCTCTGGTGCCCGTTATTTTGTCTCGCTCAAGGATGGTCCTCTGGTCAGTCGCCACCGGCCGTCGGTTGATGTCCTGTTCCGCTCGGCGGCGCGCTATGCCGGCAGTAACGCCCTCGGCATGATTATGACCGGCATGGGGGACGACGGTGCCAGGGGGTTGTTGGAGATGAAACAGGCCGGGGCGCAGACCATTGCCCAGAATGAGGAGACCTGTGTCGTCTACGGCATGCCGCAGGAAGCGGTAAAGCTCGACGCCGTCGATAAGATTTTGCCTTTGGGGAAATTTGCTGAAGAAGTGCTGCGCTTTGCCGGAGTTGGTGTCCTCGCTGCTGCACGTGGCGTACGGGCCGGGCAGATAAAGGAGAAGTGATCGGGATGAAACGACTGAGCGATGAAGAGTTGATCGAGGATTTGCGCGAACGGTTCGCTTTCAATCAGACCGCCTTGAATGACCTGCGTGAAATGACCCGCAAACTGGAGGAGATGAATACCCGGTTGCAGGAGTCGGAAGCATTGAAGGGGCATTTTCTGTCCAATATCCGTAATGAGATTAATAACCCTTTGACCTCGATTATGGGACTGGCGGCGCAATGCATGGGCGGAAAGGCTGATCCTGAACGGTTTCCGGCCGTGACCCGGATGATTTACGAAGAAGCGTTTCATCTCGATTTTCAGCTGCAGAACATCTTCATGGCCGCAGAGCTTGAAGCGGGCGAGAGTGAGCCGGCCTTTGCCCGGGTCGATGTGCCGACCATTGTCGATCGGGTGCTGGAGGCTCTTGAATATCAGATTGGCGAGAAGAATCTGCTGCTGGCCGTTTCGGTTGCCAAGGGGCTGATTTTCCCGACAGATGCCCGGATGCTGCGTCTGGTGCTGATCAACCTGCTGGCCAATGCGGTCGAGTTCAGTCCGGAAGGGGAGACCATCCAGGTTGAAGCCAAAATTGTCGATGCAGCGTTGCAGCTGGTTGTTACCGACAAGGGCGCCGGTATCGATCCGGTTGATCAGGAAGCAGTCTTTGACCGGTTTCGTCAACTTGATGCCGGGACGACCAAGACCCATCGCGGCCATGGTCTCGGCCTGAGTATTGTCAAATCTCTGGTCGAACTGCTCGGTGGCGAGCTGGTGCTCGACAGCCGGCTTGGCGGCGGGTGCCGCTTTACTCTGGCTCTGCCGGCGCCAAAAACTGTTGTGCAGGATGTCGCGCAGGAGGGGAACCTGTTCTTCTTTGATGACGCTGAACAGTTCTGAAAAGGGGCCATCGTGCACGATACCCAGCCAGTGACTATTCCGACCCATTACCTCTACCCGGGGACGATCTTCGCGCCGCGGGAGCGGCATTTGGTGACGACTGTTCTCGGCTCCTGTGTCTCGGTCTGCCTCTGGAGTGCAGATGCGCAGGTCGGAGGGATCAATCATTACTTGCTGCCGTTGTGGAACGGTGAAGGTCTGCCGACGCCAAAGTACGGTAATGTGGCGATCATGCGTCTGATCGAAAAGGTGCGCGGTTTAGCCGGTGGCGGCAAGCTGATCGCCAAGGTATTCGGTGGCGCCTCCATGTGGGCACAGTCTACCGGTGCTCTGGCCGTTGGTGAACGCAACGTTGAGTTGGCATTGCGGGTACTTGAAGAGCAACGGATCCAGATCGTCGGCAAAGATCTGCATGGAGAAATGGGGCGCAAGATCATTTTTGATACGCAGACCGGAAGTGTCCTTTTACGGCGCAACCAGAGCGTGGCGATGCGCGCCGCAGGTCTGGCTGGGGGGGGGCGATGAAAACCGGTTCGGACTCCTTTCTGCGCCGGGTGGCGATCATTCTGGTGCTCGCCTGTACGAGCACGATTGTCATCGCCGCGACCCTGCATTGGCGCATCCAGAAGCGATTGGCAACCAATACCGCCTTGACCGAAGCCCGGACCCTGATTGAGCTCGATGTTTTGAACCGCTATCTGACCTCCCGTTACGGTGGTTTCTATGTGCCGACCGCTGCCGTCCCCGCCGTAAACGCTCAAATCGCAACCGATATCAACCCGGAGGTGGCACAAAACGGAACGTTGCAGACAACCGACGGCCGACACCTGAATCTGATCAGTCATGTCGAAATGACCCGGCAGGTGTACAAACTGCTGGAGGAACATTTCGGTTATCAGGGGCACTTGACCCGCCTCGACTCAGAGCGCGCCGAAGGTGCACCTGATGTCTGGGAGGCTGCTGCCCTGCGGCAATTCGCGACCGGGGAGCAGGAGGTGTCGGCGGTACAGCGTCTTGGCGAGACCGACTATTTACGCTTCATTCATGTCGTGCGCATCGATCAGAACTGCCTTTCGTGTCACGCGCCATCCAGATTCAAGGCCGGGGAGGTGTTTGGCGGATTCAGTCTCACCATCCCTTTGGCCCCGTTTCTTGCCGCCCAGTGGGAATACTTCAAGAGAATTCTCATCAGTTATCTGCTGCTCTGGATCGTCGGGCTGTTATTGGTCTGGTATGCCGTCAGCCTGTTTCAGCGGCAGTTCGCGGCCATTCGCGACACCGAAAGCCGGCGCGAGATGGTCGAAAACAGTCTGCATTATCTTTCGCATTTCGACCCGGCCACCAATCTGCCCAATCGCACGTCGTTTGATGACCGTCTGGCCATGGCGTTGCTGCATGCTGATAGACGCGGCGAAAAGGTGGCGGTGGCACTGGTGCAAATCAGCAATTTCAACCAGATCTGCAACACCTTCGATCATCAGGTTGGCGATCACTTGCTGCGACTGACGGCCGAGCGGATTTCGCAAACACTGTGGCCGGATGACACCATCGCCCGCTTCGGTAAGGAGAGTATTCTTCTGCTGTTGCCGGGTTTGCGGGCACGGGAGAATGTCGCCCGTATTGTCAATAAAATCAGCAATGTTCTGGAAGCGCCGATAGAGATTGAGGCGCAGGAGGCCTTTGCCCGCGTCAAGTTCGGCGTTGCCCTGTTCCCGGAAGACAGCAAGGATGCGCACACTCTGGTTAATTATGCCGAGACGGCGGTTTCGCGTCTGGTTGATGATCATCGCTCGACCAGCATGCAGATGTATTCCAGTGAGCTGAATATCGCCGCCCATGAACAGCTGGCTCTGGAGACCGGTTTACGCAAGGCGCTGCGGGAAGAGCAGATGGAGGTCTATTTTCAACCGCAGGTGGATGCCCCGTCCGGGCGCATTATCGGTGCAGAGGCTCTGTTGCGCTGGCATCATCCGGAGCAGGGCATCATCCCGCCCGACCGTTTCATCCCTATCGCCGAGAATAACGGCATGATTCATCCCATTGGTGAATGGGTATTGCAGAATGCCTGTCGGCAGGCGGCGCACTGGCAGCGCAAATTCGGCTTTCCATTGCGCATGGGAGTCAATGTGTCGGGTCGGCAGTTTCAAAACGACACCCTCATCGACATCATCAACCACGCCCTGGATGAATCGGGGCTACCGGCCGAAAGCCTCGAAGTCGAAGTGACGGAAGGGGTGGTGATGGAAGAGATTGAAAAGGCGATTGCCTCATTGGTCGACTTGAAGGTTCGCGGCGTGAAAGTGGCGATTGATGATTTCGGTACCGGCTATTCTTCTTTAAGCCAATTAAGAAAATTGCCCTTTGACCGGCTCAAGGTTGATCGCTCGTTTCTGATCGATGTTATTGTCGATCGTGACAAACAAGCGATTGTTGAGATGATCATCGAGCTGGCTGCGCGCATGAATCTGGAGATCATCTCCGAAGGGGTGGAGACCTCAGAGCAGATGAAGTTTCTCATTTCCCATGGCTGTTATCAGATGCAAGGCTATCTTTTCGGCCGGCCAATGACGGCCGAGGCCTTCGAAGAACTGCTGGCCCAGAACGCTGCCGGGCGCTCCGTCGGATAACGATTTTCACGCCGGATACCCGTCCGTGGTCTTTTTTTGCCGACGCCCCGATCACGACGACAGCGGCGTGATGTTGCCTGCGCCAGATCATAGATAAAATGACTCGTCCCCGCCGCCAGAAATCCGAGTAAAAGTAAAATTTCAAACATGGTCTTTATCCTTTTTTTATTCGGGTGGAATACCGTAAATTCAGTCTTGTTTTCTCCTGTGACAAAATACGTCACAGGAGAGTGGTGGTCGGTTTTATTGAAAATTTGTGTCGATTGAGCCACTGCTAAATTGAACAGTTGTCGATTGACAAGCGCTCATAAAATCGTATACAGTATGCAGGTTTTGAGTGCCGATACAGGTTTCAGGCTTCTTGGAAGTTGCTGATAATTAACGAATTTTTTACTAAAACTAAATGTCTAACCGATTTAAGGAGGAAGAGATGATTGAAGCGTATCTTCGTGCTGAGCAGGAGCGTAACGCCCAGGGAATTCCGGCCCTGCCGCTGACTGTCGAGCAGGCAACCGAACTGTGTAAACTGCTGCAGAACCCGCCTGCTGGCAAAGAGGCTTTTCTGCTCACCCTGCTCAAGGAGCGGATCTCCCCCGGGGTCGATCCTGCCGCCGAGGTTAAGGCCGACTTTCTTGGCAAACTGCTCAAAGGGAGCGTTAAATCGCCACTGGTCTCCAAAAAAGAGGCCGTGCAGATTCTCGGCACCATGATTGGTGGTTACAATGTCAAGCCGCTGATTGATGCCCTCAAGGACGCCGATCTGGCCGATGAGGCCGCTTGCGCCCTGGCCGGTATCACTCTGGTCTATGATGGCTTCGACGAGGTACTGACCCTGTCGAAAAGCAACGCTGCCGCCAAGAAGGTTTTAACCTCCTGGGCTAACGCCGACTGGTTCACCAGCAAGCCGGTCCTGGCCGAAATCATCAAGGTCAAGGTTTACAAAGTCGACGGTGAGATCAATACCGACGATTTCTCCCCGGCTGGCGACGCCTGGAGCCGCCCCGATATCCCACTGCACGCTCTGGCCATGGGCAAGACCCGTTTCCCCACCGGGAACGCCGAGATCGCCAAGTTTCGTGCTGACGGCTTTCAGGTCGCTTTCGTCGGCGATGTGGTCGGTACCGGTTCCAGCCGCAAATCGGCTTGCAACTCGGTTTTGTGGGCGATCGGTAACGAGATCCCCTGTGTCCCGAACAAAAAGACTGCCGGTGTTATCATTGGTGGCGTTATCGCCCCGATCTTTTTCAATACCGCTCAGGATTCCGGCGCCCTGCCGTTGAAGATGGATGTCGCCAAGTTCAACACCGGTGATGTCATCATCATCAATACCAAAAAAGGTGAAGTGACCAACGAAGCCGGATCGGTTCTCACCACATTTGAAATCAAACCGAATACGGTTGCTGACGAGTTCCGCGCCGGCGGACGTATCCCGCTGATCATCGGCCGGGCTTTGACCGACAAAGCGCGCGCCGCCCTTGGCCTGCCGGCTACCGATCTGTTCACCCTGCCGGTCAACCCGACCGCCAAAGCGGGGCAGGGCTACTCTCTGGCCCAGAAAATGGTCGGCAAGGCTTGCGGCGTCGCCGGCGTTCTGCCCGGGACTGCGTGTGAGCCGACCATGACCACGGTCGGTTCCCAGGACACCACCGGCCCGATGACCGCCGACGAGTTGACTGAACTCGCCTGCCTCAAGTTTTTGTCGCCGATGTTCATGCAGAGCTTCTGTCACACCGCCGCCTACCCGAAACCGGCCGACGTCAAGATGCACAAGGCGCTGCCTCATTTCATCGCCGCCCGTGGTGGTGTTGCCCTGCGCCCCGGCGACGGGGTCATTCACTCCTGGTTGAATCGTCTGCTGCTGCCTGACACCGTCGGTACCGGTGGCGACAGCCATACCCGGTTTCCTATGGGGATCAGCTTCCCGGCCGGCTCCGGCCTGGTCGCCTTTGCCGGCGCCATGGGTTTCATGCCCCTTGATATGCCGGAATCGGTCCTGGTTCGCTTCAAGGGCAAGTTCAACCCCGGCATTACCCTGCGTGATGCGGTCAACGCCATCCCCTACTGGGCGATCAAGCAAGGCCACCTGACCGTGCCGAAGAAGAACAAGGTCAACATCTTCAACGGGCGCATCCTCGAGATGGAAGGTCTGCCGGAGATGTCGGTCGAGCAGGCGTTTGAGCTCACCGATGCCGCCGCCGAGCGCTCCGCCGCCGCCGGTTGCATCCAGTTGACCGAAGCATCGGTCTGCACCTACCTGCGCTCCAACGTCGCTTTGATGCAGAAGATGATTGAAGAGGGTTACAGCGATCCGCAGACCCTGCAGAACCGTATCGACGCCGTCAATGAGTGGCTCAAGGCGCCGAAACTGCTCAAGGCTGACAAAAACGCCGAGTATGCTGCGGTGATCGAGATCGACCTCGCCGAAATCACCGAGCCGATCCTGGCCTGTCCGAACGATCCGGATGATGTCAAGCTGTTGTCCGAAGTCGCCGGCACCCCGATCCAGGATGTGTTCCTCGGCTCCTGCATGACCAACATCGGCCACTTCCGCGCTGCCGCCGAAATCTGGCGCGGCCAGAAATTCAACCCGGCTGTCCGCACCTGGATCTGTCCGCCGACCCGTATGGATCAGCAGCAGCTCAAGGACGAGGCGATCTTCTCCGTCTACAGCGCCATGGGCGCCCGGCTTGAAATTGCCGGTTGCTCACTGTGCATGGGGAATCAGGCCCGGGTCCCGGACGGGGTCAACATGTTCTCGACCAGCACCCGTAACTTCGATGATCGTATCGGTAACGGCGCCAAGGTTTACCTCGGCTCGGCCGAGCTCGGCGCAGTGACCACCAACCTTGGTAAACTGCCGACTCCGGCCGAGTACCTGGCGGTCTACAAGGAGAAGATCGAGCCGAAGAAAGCTTCGATCTACAAGTACCTGCAGTTTGACGAAATGCCGGAGTTCAAGAAGACCGCTTAATCTTTGCCGGTCTCCTGAAATAGAAAGTATCAGCTCCATCAAGAACCCCGTTCGGCATGCCCGGATGGGGTTCTTTTTTGTTCAGCGCCAGCCGATTTACATTCTACCTTTTTGGTTTGACTCCTTGCCTCTCGCTAGCGTATACAAGGGGACTTTTGCCTGTTTCGGCCCATTTTTAATCTTGTTTTTGAAAGAGAGTCATCATGTTCAATCTCAAACCCGATGTTGTTGCCCGCCTCGAGCGGGTCTTGAGTTCAGTCGAAATGTTGTTGCCCAAAGCCATCGCCCCGGTCAATTGGGCCACCTGTACTGCTGCCAACTGGCGCCGTCATTCTTTTTCCGGCTACCTCGAGCCGGTCAAGGTAACTGACACCACAACTCTGGATGAACTGCTTGGCGTGGAGAAACAGAAAGAGATTATGGTCAACAACACCCGTCAATTTCTCCTCGGGATGCCGGCCAACAACGCTCTGCTCTGGGGGTCGCGTGGGACCGGCAAGTCGTCATTGGTCAAGGCTCTGCTTAATGTGTTTGCCCCGGAAGGGCTGCGCGTGATTCAGGTCGAAAAGGAAGATCTGATCTATCTGTCGGAGATCTTTGCCGCAGTGGAGAACGAGCCCTACCGTTTTATCCTGCTCTGCGATGATTTGACCTTCGAAGTTGGCGAACTGGCCTACAAGATGTTGAAAAGTGCTCTTGACGGCTCGGTCTATTCGGCGCCGGAGAATGTGCTGATCTACGTCACCTCCAACCGCCGCCATCTGCTGCCGGAGTATGAAAGCGACAAGATCGGCGGCAAGTTTGTGAATGGCGAATTGCAGCAGAGCGAGGCGACCGAAGAGAAGGTCTCCCTCTCCGATCGTTTTGGTCTCTGGATCCCGTTTCATGTCTTTAGTCAGGACCGCTACATCGAGGCGGTGCGGCTCTGTGTCGAACGCGAAGGGCGCAAGCGGAACATGGGAATCCCCTGGTCACAAGAGCTCGAACAAGAAGCGATTAAGTGGTCGCACGACAAGAGCAAGCGCTGTGGCCGTACCGCCTTTCAGTTCACCAAGAACTGGGTCGGGCGTTACCTCCTCCGTCAACGCTCGACCTGACCAGAAAACGGCATTATCTAGAAATCATCAAAGGGGCGATCCGGTAAAGGATCGCCCCTTTTCTTTCATGAATACAACTATTCGTTTGCAAAAAATAATTAAAAAAAACTATTATTGATCGTCTGATCCGGTGGTTTAATAGTTTGAAGAGGAAACGAATGAGTCTTAAACTTAAACTCAGTGCACTGGTTCTGCTGGTCTGCACTCTGCTCGGCCTGTTTGTCGGTTATCTTCTCTGGCACTCCTGGCAGATCCGGCGTAAGGCGAATGACTTTCTGCCGGCTCTCTCCTATTTGTGCAGCATTGCCGATGCCCGTTCATGGATGACCCGGCAGGCCAAGGAGGGGCTCGATTATCTGCTGCTTGATGAAGCGATGGAGAAACAGGAGTATGACCGCGCTGCGCATCAGGTCGCGGCGGCGTTTGGCGCCTGGCAGGAGGCCGTCGAGGAGCAGCAGGCTCTCGAGGTGCCGGGGGAGGAAGAGGACCTTGAGCAGGTCCTGGATATCAGGTCCCGTTACGATCAATGGCAAAAGCGCAACGATGTGTTGTTTGACGCCATGTACACCATGGGGCGTACAGCTGCAATCAAAGTTTATGTCAATGATATTGATGTGACCATGACCGATGGGGTCTATGCGTTGCTTGACGATGCCCTTGAAGATGGCCTGAGCGAAGTCGCTGAGGCCTATCAGGCACTCTTGCTGGCTCTTGGTTCTGCACCGTGGACTGCGCAAATGGCGGCAGAACGCCTTTCTGTCACTCAATCGACCATCGATTATCTGGTTGCGGCTTCGCGTCTGTCGACAGCACTGAATCGTCAGATCAGTTCCTTGATGGATTATTTGTACGAAGGGGACGATGATAAACTGCACGCCTATATCCGGATGGAAGAAGAGACCATCGCCGCGCTGGCCAGTCTTGGTGTGGCCAGCGAACGGCGGCTGAAGCTTGAAGCCCAAACAGAGGATCCCGGTTTCAGACGGCTAAAGTCCGATATGAAACAGGTTCAGGAGATCACTGAAAGCCTTATTTCCGGCAGAAAGACCGGTTTGACCCAGATCGACCTGCGGAGTAAAAGCGAAGAACTGGAGCGGTTGCTCGACGGTGAATTGGTGCCGTGTCTGGTTCGCACCCTGCAAAAGGGGAGTTTTGATCTGCAGACTCTGACCCGCGCCCCCAGTAGCGTGCTGGTGATTGTCGCTGCCTCTTTCTGTATCGCTCTGGCACTGGTTGCATTACAGATGATTCGTCGACTCTTTCTTTCTCTGGCGCAATTGCGTCAAGGGATTGAGATCGTTGCTGGCGGGGACTTCGATCACCGTATCGGTCTTAAAAGACGGGACGAAATAGGCGAACTGGCGGACTCCTTTGATGCGATGGCGGTCCGACTGAAAGGGACTCGTCGCGAACTGGTAGATTTGTACCGGGAGCTGGAAAAGAAGGTGCACGAGCGGACGAAGCAACTACTTTCTGCCAACAGTGAACTCGAATCGTTTAATTATTCGGTGTCCCATGATCTACGTGGTGATTTGACCCAGATCAGCGGATTAGCTCAAATCATGATTGAAGAGGGGCCGCGGATGGCTGAAAACGACACCCAGGTCTTTCGTGAGAGAATCTATGTTGCCTGTGGACGGATGGCGCGAACCATTGATGGCTTACTCAAACTGTCAAGCGTATCCGGGCAGAAGGTTGAGCGGTTCCCCGTTAACCTGAGCTCTATTGTGCAGGACATTGCAGCAGAATTGCAGAAACGGGACCCCAAACGTTCGGCACAGTTTCATATCGAACCGGATGTGGTTGTTTCTGGCGATGAAAATTTACTGCGTCTGGCGTTGGAAAATCTGCTCGGCAATGCCTGGAAATATACCGCTCAGGCCACCCCGGCACGGATCGAATTTGGTGTGCAAAAAGAGAACGGAGAACAGTCCTATTTCATCCGTGACAACGGTATTGGCTTCGACATCATCGATGCCGAGCGTATTTTTCTCCCCTTTGTCCGACTTGGTAATGCCGCAGCCATGTCGGGGGATGGGGTCGGTCTGGCGACGGTGCAGCGGGTGATTCGTCGGCATGGCGGTGAGATTCGGGCCGAAGGGGTCGTGGGCGGCGGTGCCAAGTTTCTGTTCAGTCTTGGCAGTGGTGAAACGGGAGATTAATGCTTGTCAGCAACCTGGGAGCCCCTTATAATCGCCGGCACATTTGCCGAGTGACCGATTTGCTATTTTGACCCCAGGAGCTTTCCATGAGCGTTAATAATCCTTTTGCCCAGATTGAAACGTCTTTCGGTGAGATCGTTCTCGAACTCGATGCCGAAAAGGCACCGCTTTCGGTTGCCAACTTCATCGAATACGCCCGGTCCGGGCAGTATGATGGCACCATTTTTCACCGGGTGATCAAGGGCTTCATGATTCAGGGGGGTGGCATGACCCCGCAAATGGAGGAGAAGCCGACGCGTGCACCGATTGCCAACGAAGCGACCAACAAACTGAAAAACAAAACCGGCACCGTTGCCATGGCCCGTACCGCTGAGGTCGACAGCGCCACCTGTCAGTTCTTTATCAACACCGAAAATAACAAGTTCCTCGACCACAGCGGAACCTCCCCGTCCGATTTCGGCTACGCGGTCTTCGGTCAGGTGGTCGATGGTATGGACGTGGTCTATACCATTGAGCAGCAGGCGACTGGAACCGTCAAGGGGAACGACGATGTTCCTAAAGAGCCTATCATTATTCAGTCGATGACGATTCTCGACTGAATTTGAACCGGGTTGCAACGAAAAGGCACGGTCATGACTGACTGTGCCTTTTTTAATTTTTTTGCCGATGGAAAAGTAGGAGAAACAGGCTCACCCCGATTGCAGCCGTGCCAGGGAACAGAAGATCCCCACCACGCAGATCCCGCTGAAGATCAGCAGGGCGAGGTGCATGCTGTGTAAAAAGGCGGGGACGGTGGCCGTGGTGACGGCCTGGCCAGCCATCAGGACGGAGAATATGACCGTGATGACCGTCATGCTCCCCATCATCCCCATGGTCCGCATGGTCGAGTTGAGCCCGGAGGCAACGCCGAGGTATTTCGGTTCGACACTCCCCATGATGACGCTGACATTCGGTGAGGAGAAGAGGGCGAAGCCGACACCGAGCAAGGCCAGAACAATAACCACTTGCGACAGTGCGGCGTCGCTGCCGAGGTTGGCGGCGAAAGCGAGCCCGATGGCGCACAACAGCATGCCGGCACTGGCGACCCGTGCGGCCGGATAACGGTCGGCGAGGCGGCCGCAAAAAGGCGACAGCACGGTCTGCACAATCGATTGGATGATCAAGACGGTGCCGGCAGCGCTGGCGCTCATCCCTTTGACATATTGCAGGTAGAGGCTTAAGAAAAAAGTGACGCCGAAAGTCGCTGCATAGTTGAACAGCGCCGCCAGGTTCGACAGGGCAAAAACCCGGTTGTTGCGCAACAAGGTGACATTGAGGACCGGGTAGGGGGTGTGTCCTTCGAGCCAGAGGAACAGGATCAGGACCACGACACCGCCAGAAGCCAGCAACAAGGGCCAGACCCCCTGCTCAAGGTTGGAGGCACCGCTGATCAGCATCAGGATGCCGGCGGCGTAGACCAGGCTGCCGCGCAGATCGAAGGGTTCGCCCTTGGCATCGGCCCATTCGCCCCGCAGTTTGAGCAAAGTAGCGGTAATGGCGATGAGACCCAGTGGGATGCTCAGGTAGAAAATCCAGCGCCAGCCCAAGGCGGTGACCAGATGTCCGCCAATAAAGGGACCACAGGAGATGCCGGCATAGACGCTGGCGATGGCGATGCCGAGTGCCTTGCCGCGCTCTTCGGGCGGGAAGACCGAGACGACAATCGCCAGAGTGGTCGCCATGACCATCGACCCGCCCATCCCCTGAATAAACCGCAGAACAATGAGGACTTCAATGGAGTTGGACTGGGAGAGGACCCCCCCCATGACCGTAAAGAGAATCAAACCATAAAGGAAGATGCGTCGGCGGCCATGGATATCGCCGAGGCGACCCATCGCCAGAAGGAAGATTGAGGCGGAGAGGACATAGACCGTCTCGACCAGGCCGAGTTGCAAGGCGGTTGCGGAGAACTCGCGGCCGATGGCCGGTAGCGCAACCCCGACCGCCGACAACATGAACGGCATGAGAAAATGGGCAACGCAGACCACGAATAGCGTGGCTGAGCGTGAAACGGCTGGTTGCATGAAACTCCTTGTCCGGTCGCGTCGCCGTAAGGTCGATCTTGAACAATAAAAGAGCCGTTACCATACCCGATACGGGCGGGAAAAGAAACCCGGCTTCCGTTTGCTTGTCGGCATTTTACTCAGGCGGGTCCGTGTTCACTTCAGGCTTATTTGTTGAGGTGAGGGCTTTTGCAAAAGGTGCTGCTGAGGTTGTGGTGCTCAGATTTTCAGGTCCAATAGAAAAAGGGAAGCCGCGCGTTTCGGCTCCCCTTTTGTTTTTTTGGTGTAGCCTTCCCTAGAAAAGTAACAGCAAAACCTTCACCGCCAGAATCTTTCCCAACAATGCCACCGGATAGACGGTCGCGTAGGCGGCTGGTGCATAGGCGGTCGAAGACAGGGTTTGTGCTGAAGTCAGCCCCGAGGCACTGGTCATGCCACCAACCAGCACGCCAAGCAGGCGCAAAAAGCGGATGCGCAGCAGATAGAGGCCGATCAGAACTCCGGCGCAGATCGGTAGCAGGGTGACCAGAACGCCGGAGAAAAGCAGGGGCAGGCCATGGTTCTGCAATGTAGCGAGAAACGAAACCCCGGCCGAGGTGCCGATGGCGGCAAGAAACAGGGCCAGACCGAGATCGCGAATCAGGCGGTTGCCGGCATCAGGGATATCCCAGATCAGCGGCCCGGTCTGGTAGCGGGCGCCGAGGAGCAGGCCGACGATCAGGGTGCCGCCGGTGGTGCCAAGGGTGAAGGGGCCGATCATTGGTAGTGGAATCGTGATCTGGCCCAGGAGGAATCCGGCCAGAAGTCCGACCAGAATCGGCAGCAGGTTGATCTCCCAGGCCGCCTTGAGATCGTTGCCGAGCATCCGGCTGATATTGCGCAGGGCGCGTTCGTCACCTACCGCATGCAGTACGTCGCCAAGGTGGAGTCGGGTGTGGGCTTCAGCCGGCAGATCGATGCCGCTGCGGGTAATCCGTGCCACCTGCACATTGAAGGTTTCGCGAAAATTGAAGTACCCCAGAGTCATGCCGACAAATTTGTGTTTGGAGACAACGATACTCTTTTTGACCAGAACCCGATCGAAGGCGATTTCGCCATCGACTTTCTTGCCGATGAACAGTTCAACCTTTTCCAGATCGGCCGGCCGGCCAACAACCCGCAGGCGATCCCCCTCGTGCAATTCGGTTTCGCCGCCGACCAGTACCGGCTCACTTGCCCCCAGTCGCAGCATCCGGGTGATGGTGACCGGCGCAATGTTTTTCAGAAAAATCTCGTTGATCTTTTTTCCGAACAGGTTGGGGTTGTTAACTTCAATGTGATGGAAAGTGATCGGCGGGTTGCTTTCCGCCAATTCCTGGCCGAGGGCTGACTCTTCATTGCTGATGTCGCGGCGCAGCAGGCGTGGTAACAACCGGATGGCAACGGCGACGCCGATGACGCCGAAACCGTAGGTGAGACCATAAGCGGCCGGCGCCCGGCCAATGCCGATAACCTCGACGGCGGCGGCCAGTGAGGGGGTGCTGGTCATCGCCCCGGAAAGCAGGCCAGCTCCGGTACCGGCATCAAAACCGAACGCCAGGCAGCAGAGCCAGGTCACCAGGGTGCCGACCGCTGCCATGCCAAGCACCGTGGCGGCCATGGCCAGACCGTGACTGCGAAAGGAGCTGACAAAACCGGGCCCGGCCTGTAAACCGACCGCATAGATAAACATGGCCAGGCCGATGGTCTGGATTCCTTGCGGCAGGGTGTGACCGAAGTGCCCGAACCCCAGCGCGACAAAGATGATCGCCGATGGGCCGAGACTGATCTTCCACAGGCGGATCTTGCCGAGCAGTTCGCCGAGGATGATGATCAGTAGAAGCAGGAATATGGAATTATCGAGAAGAGCCATGCTTAACTCTGGCGAGGTCGCCGAAAAAGGGGTTGTCACCTGCAGGGATGGTTTACCTGATGCGTCCGGCAAAGTCCAGTGTCATCTGCCAGTCAGATTATCCACCCAGCCCAGCAGAAAACTAAAAGTACCGGCGCCCGCCAACGTAGGTTTTTGCGAAAAAAGCCATGTCCAGCCGTGCGATACGGACATCCTTGCCGGTGCGCGGGGCGTGGATAAACTGGTTGTTGCCGATATAAAGGCCGACATGAGTGACGCGACTCCCCCCTTTGGTGGCAAAGAAGACCAGATCGCCCGGGCGCAGGTCCTTTTTGTCCACCCGGTTGCCGGCGTCGTGTTGTGCACGGGAGTTGCGCGGCAGGTTGAGTCCGTTGAGCCGGTAACAGACCATGGTCAGGCCGCTGCAATCGAAGCCGTTTTTTTTATCTTCACCGCCCCAGCGATAAGGGATACCGATAAAGCGCTTGGCCGTTGCCACCAGCTCTTTGCCGAGATCGCCGCGACCGCTGGTGGCGATGCGGGCGGCAGAGTAGTCTTGCGGGATGACAATAAAGAAGCTGTCGATCAGTCCCTGTGTCTGGAGCGTTTCAGCTTCACTGCGTGCTGCAGCGTAGTCGGGGTGATTGCCGAAGCGGACTTTGTACAGGCCCGACTCATGGCGGAAGTAATAGGCATCAATGCCGTGCGCCTCGAGCTGCTGTTCCAGACGTACGGCATTGTCGAGGTCGGTGAAGGCACCGACCTGGGTCGAATAACCCATCCTGGCCAGCGGCGTGGTCGGATTGGTCGCATCGTCGAGCAAGGCGGCGATCGGATCGGAGCCGCCAACCGTAATCGGCGGGGCAACAGGCGGCACCGGTGGCGCCGGGGGGGGTGCCGGTCGCGTACAACCGCTTACGGCGACCAGAGTCGCCAGAAACAGAAAAAGAAAAGGGCGCAGGGGAAAGGTCATCGCCTCGGCATCAGTTAAAGGTTGCGGTTGCGGCAGGGTAACATGACCGGCGGCTGCGGAAAAGGGTTCAATCGAGACTTTCCAAATTGCAGCTGGTTTGCGAGAATGCGCCGCGTGCCTGAAACC
>Ga0209231_1000410_pt1 | contig 24793 bp, 21 predicted proteins | sample Deesub45470m_DNA_FD_188086 | JGI IMG/M metagenome (GOLD analysis project Ga0209231, IMG submission 188086) | Deep subsurface microbial communities from North Pacific Ocean - 450_OLKR46/470m Metagenome (SPAdes) (version 2) | ecosystem: Environmental > Terrestrial > Deep subsurface > Unclassified ... | reverse complement strand
AGCGCATCCACCAATAGGCCTGCCACATGAGCAACTATCACCGCACACACCTCGCGGGTGGCTGTTATTTTTTTACCGTTGTTACACTTAATCGCGCGCAGATATTTATCAATGAAGAGCGCGTCGGGGTGTTACGGCAAGCCATGCGCAAAGTAATGGACACTCGTCCCTTCGAGATCGACGCGATTGTCATTCTGCCCGAGCATCTGCATTGCATCTGGCGTATGCCGGAAGGTGATGCCGATTACTCCTCGCGTTGGCGTGAAATCAAAAAGGCGGTTTCGCGCCAAATCAGCACCGCCACCAACACACGCAATGAACGCAATGTATGGCAGCGCAGATTTTGGGAGCGCACCATTCGCGATGAGAAGGATTGGCGCAAGCATCTCGATTACATACATTACAACCCCGTCAAACACGGTTTGGTGAGCAGCCCCGCAGCATGGGCGTGGTCGTCGTTTAGCCGTGCCGTTGATAAGGGTTGGTACGACCCGTCATGGGGAGCAAGCGAACCGACCAGCATCCTCGGAATGGAGTGCGAATGATCAACCTAAGCAACGTAATCGGAACAAAAAACGGTGGATGCGCTGTGCTTATCCACCCTACCTCTTGTATGCGCACACCCCTCGTAGGGTGGATACACCCTAAAGAGTGCAAGAGCGATAGCGCATCCACCAACATTACCGCTGAAGGCGTGCAACTATGAATGCGATGACGAACCTCGTAGGGTGGATAAGCGCAGCGCATCCACCAATACCACAAAATACACCGCACGTCAGGCCGGGCTATAAACAGACCGAGGTGGGGGTGATTCCAGAGGATTGGAGATTGACACCACTCGAAGATATTTGTCAGTTCGAGAATGGCGATAGAAGCAGCAATTACCCATCGCCCAACTCATTCGTTTCTGACGGCATTCCATTTATTAACGCAGGCCATGTGGCAGATGGAAGAATTGCACTTTCTGCCATGAGCTATATAAAGCCAGAAAGTTATCATCGACTTGGGGGCGGAAAAGTACGGGCAGGAGATATTCTCTTTTGTTTGCGTGGTTCTCTTGGAAAGTTCGGTGTCGTAAGCGACGGATTTGGTGAAGGAGCTATCGCAAGTTCCTTGGTAATTATTCGCCCTAAGCCATTTTCTTTAATTCGTGGTTATCTAAGTTGCTACTTAAGCTCTGCCCTATGTAAACGCATGATTGAGACTTGGGCTGGAGGTGCGGCGCAGCCAAACTTGGGGGCCAGAGATTTGGGAAGATTTATGCTCCCGTTGCCACCCTCCCAAGCCGAACAACGCGCCATCGCCACCGCGCTATCCGATGTGGATGCGCTACTTGCCGCACAGGACAAACTCATCGCCAAGAAACGCGACATCAAGCAAGCTGCCATGCAGCAACTCCTCACCGGCAAGCAGCGCCTGCCGGGGTTTAGCGGGGAATGGGAAGTGAAGCGGCTGGGAGACTTGCTGGAATATGAGCAGCCCACAAAATATCTGGTTAAGGACAGTGAGTACAGCGATGATAATGATGTGCCAGTCCTAACCGCTGGCAAGACATTTGTCCTCGGTTACACAAACGAAGAGCATGGGATTTTCAACAGTCTCCCCGCTATTATCTTTGATGATTTCACCACGGCAAATAAGTATGTGACGTTCCCATTCAAAGCGAAGTCGTCAGCTATGAAGATTTTGAAGCCACGGGATGCGACTGTAAATTTAAGGCTTGTCTTCGAAATGATGCAACTAATCAAATTTCAGTTGGGCGACCATAAAAGATATTGGATTTCTGAGTTTCAGAACATACAAATGGAAGTGCCTAGCGCAGCAGAGCAGACAGCCATCGCCGCAGTCCTTTCCGACATGGACACCGAACTCACCGCCCTTGAACAGCAACGCGACAAGACCCGCGCCCTCAAGCAAGGCATGATGCAGGAGCTGCTGACCGGAAGAATACGGCTGGTGTGAGGTTACGTAGGGCTAAATTAGCGGCTTGCGCTATTTTAGTTTTTGCGTAAAATCTAAAACAGCGTTGGGGGTTATTTTAATTTCATGGAGGGACGTTCCGATGAAGCACTTCAAGTCCGGCCGTCTGGTTCAGCAGGCGCACTACATGAGTTTTCAGCCCAATCCTATCAATCGTGCATGGGTAGTGGATGACATGACACTACTTCAGTTGCTCGGTCAGGCAGATCGCGAGCTGGGCAGGCTGGATATGTATTCCGAGTACATCCCCAACATTGATTTGTTCATCCGCATGCACGTGCTGAAGGAGGCGACTCAGTCGAGCAAGATCGAGGGGACACAGACGAACATGGAAGAAGCACTGCTGGACAAAGAGGATGTGGCGCTGGATAAGCGCGATGACTGGGAGGAAGTACAGAACTACGTGGCGGCGATGAACGAAGCTGTGGACAAGTTGCAGACGCTACCTTTTTCAGCACGATTAATTTGCGAAACCCACAAGACCTTGATGCAGAGTGTACGCGGCAAGCACAAGCAGCCGGGTGAGTTCCGGCAAAGCCAAAACTGGATCGGTGGGGCAAGCATCGATGATGCGGTATTTGTGCCGCCCGTGCACAATTCCATCGGGGATTTGATAGGCGACATTGAGCAGTTTGTGCATAACGATGCGCAGCATTTTCCCGAGTTGCTGAAAGTTGCGCTTGTGCATTACCAGTTCGAGACCATCCACCCTTTTCTGGATGGCAATGGCCGCGTGGGGCGATTGTTGATTACGTTGTATCTGGTGAGCAGGGGAATATTGAAGCAGCCGGTGCTTTACCTGTCTGATTTTTTTGAGCGCAACCGCCAACTTTATTATGACAACTTGATGCGGGTGCGGGAGAAGAATGACCTGCAGCAATGGTTCAAGTTTTTTTTGGTGGGCGTGATTGAAACGGCAAAGAGTAGTACCGCCACTTTCGACCATATTCTCAAGTTGCAGAAGCAGGTGGATGTGCAGTTGCAGACGTTGGGTAGTCGGACAGCAAATGCACAGAAGGTAGTGTATTACTTGTACCAGCGACCGATGATTGACGCTGCCAAGGTCGGCGAGATTGCAGGTGTGTCACCAGCATCTGCGTATAAGTTGATTGTTGATCTGGAACAGTTTGGGATACTAAAAGAAATCACCGGCGGCAAGCGCAGCAAGATGTATGTGTTCGATGACTATTTGAAGCTGTTCAAATCATAACGAGGAAGATCGGACATGCAGTTATTCACTGTCGGGCAAATCGAGCGAGCCACCCAGAATCGCGTGGTGAAACTGTTCCAGTCGGCACTGGGCTATGACTATCTGGGCGATTGGGGTAGCCGGGTGGGCAATCGCAATATTGACGATGCGCTGGCGCGGCGATTCCTCAAAAAACAGGGCTACGACGACGCACTGGCAAACCGCGCCCTGCACCAGATCAACAAGGTGGCAGGCGACCAGACCAAAAGCCTGTATGACACGAATAAAGCCGTCTATGAGTTGCTGCGCTACGGGGTGAAGGTCAAGGCCGACATCGGTGAAAACACGCAAACGGTGTGGCTGATAGATTGGAAGAACCCGCTCAACAACCACTTCGGCATTGCCGAGGAAGTGACCGTCAAGGGGGCGGATGCCAAGGCCAACACTAAGCGCCCCGATGTGGTGCTGTTTGTTAACGGCATCGCGCTAGGCGTACTGGAACTGAAGCGTTCCACCGTGTCAGTGTCCGAAGGCATACGCCAGAATCTGGACAACCAGAAGAAGGTGTTCATCCAGCCCTTCTTCACCACCATGCAACTGGTGATGGCGGGTAACGATACCGAAGGCGTGCGCTACGGCACGACCGAGACGCGGGAGAAATACTACCTGACGTGGAAACAGGACAGCGACATCGAGAACCTGCTCGACCGTCACCTGACCCAAATTTGCGACAAAGCCCAGTTCCTTGAATTGATTCATGATTTTGTGGTGTTCGATGCGGGAGTAAAAAAACTCTGCCGCCACAATCAATACTTCGGTGTGAAAGCTGCGCAGGCGCATGTAAAACGCCGCGAAGGTGGCATCATCTGGCATACCCAAGGCAGCGGCAAGAGCCTGACGATGGTGTGGCTGGCAAAGTGGCTGCGCGAAAACGTCAAGGATGCGCGGGTGGTCATCATCACCGACCGCACTGAACTGGACGAACAAATTGAGCGAGTGTTCAAGGGCGTGGATGAGGACATCTACCGCACCCAGAGCGGTTCAGACCTGATTGCCAAACTCAACGCCACCACCCCGTGGTTGATAGCCTCGCTGATACACAAGTTCGTCGGCCGCGAAGAAGGCGAATCGCTGGTCGATATTAGTGAATTCATTGAAGAGATGAAGCGCGGTTTGCCAGCTGACTTCAAGGCGCGTGGCGACATCTATGTGTTCGTCGATGAGTGCCATCGTACCCAGAGCGGCGAACTGCACAAGGCAATGAAAGCCATCCTGCCGAACGCACTGTTCATCGGCTTCACCGGAACGCCGCTGCTCAAAGCCGACAAACAGAAGAGCATCGAGATATTCGGTGGTTACATCCATACCTACAAGTTCGATGAGGCGGTGCGCGACAAGGTGGTGCTGGACTTGCGCTATGAGGCGCGGGACATCGACCAGAGCATCACCTCATCAGCCAAAATTGACCAGTGGTTCGACTCCAAAACCCGTGGACTGAACGACATCGCACTGGCTCAGCTCAAGCAAAAATGGGGCAGCATGCAGAAGGTGCTGAGTTCCAAGTCACGCCTTGAGAAAATCGTCGCCGACATCCTGATGGACATGGAAACCAAAGACCGGCTGCAAAGCGGTCGCGGCAATGCCATGCTGGTGACGAGCAGCATCTATGAGGCGTGCAAGTGCTACGAGCTGTTTGAACATTCGGAACTGGCGGGCAGGTGCGCGATTGTCACCTCGTATGCGCCATCGCCTGCCGACATCAAGGGTGAGGAAACCGGGGAAGGGTTGACCGAAAAGCTGAGGAAGTACGAGATATACAACCGGATGCTGGGCGAGAAGTCGGCGGAAGATTTTGAGAAGGAGGTGAAGAAGAAATTCATCGAGCAACCCGGCCAGATGAAATTGCTCATCGTGGTTGATAAGTTGCTGACAGGCTTTGATGCGCCGTCCGCGACCTATCTTTATATCGACAAGCAAATGCGTGACCACGGGCTGTTTCAGGCGATTTGCCGCGTCAACCGGCTGGACGGTGACGACAAGGAATACGGCTATATCGTCGATTACAAAGACCTGTTCAAGAGCCTCGGCACGGCGATTGAAGACTACACCTCCGGCGCACTGGACGGTTACGACAAGGAAGATGTGGCGGGATTGCTGGTTGACCGGTTACAGATGGCGCGTGAGCGACTGGAAGAAGCGCGGGAAGCCATTAAGGCATTGTGTGAGCCAGTTGAAACGCCCAAGGATACCGCCGCCTATCTGCGTTATTTCTGCGCAAGTGACACCGCCGATAAAACCCAGCTCAAACTGAACGAGTCCAAGCGCATCACTTTGTACAAGCTCACCGTGTCGCTGATACGCGCTTATGCCGACATCGCCAACGAGATGAGCGAGGCCGGTTACAGTGCCGTGCAGTCCGACCAAGTCAAGCAGGAGGTTGACCATTTCGAGAAGGTGCGCACCGAGGTCAAGATGGCGAGTGGCGATTACATCGACCTGAAGATGTTCGAGCCTGCCATGCGTCACCTGATTGATACCTACATCCGTGCCGAGGAAAGCGAGAAGATTTCCGCCTTCGATGAAATCAATCTGGTGCAGCTCATTGTCGAGCGTGGGGCGGATGCCGTGAAGGAGTTACCCAAGGGCATACGCGAGAACAAGGAAGCGGTCGCGGAAACCATCGAGAATAACCTACGCCGTGTCATCATCGACGAGAGTCCTATCAACCCTAAGTATTACGAGAAGATGTCTGAGCTGCTGGACAGCCTGATACTCCAGCGTCGGGAAAAGGCGGTGGAGTATGAACAGTACCTCGCTGAACTGATTGCGCTGGCAGGCAAGGTGCAAAAGCCCGGTGGCGGCGCTGACTATCCGAAGACATTGAACACAGGTGCGAAGCGTGCGCTGTATGACAATCTAGGCAAAGATGAAGACTTAGCCCTCGCGGTCGATTACGCTGTGCTGTCCACCAAGCGGGATGAATGGCGCGGTCACAAGGTTAAAGAAAAGGAAGTTCGCTATGCCGTGAAGCAGGTACTGACGGGCATGCCCGTTCCCTCTCCTCAACCCTCTGGTGGAACAACTAGCCAATCCACTAAGCCAGCAAGCTGGCAAGTGGCTGGTTATCCTGCTTTGGGGGAGAGGGGGCAAACGAATCGCGATGCGAATTTGATTTTCGACGATGCACTGGCCGAGACCATCTTTGAGTTGGTGAAGAATCAGCATGACTACTGAAACGCGTAATCAGGTAGGGTGGATAAGCGCAGCGCATCCACCTTCAGCCAGATGGTGGATGCGCGATGCTTATCCACCCTACTCTTTGGGAGTGCTGGCATGACTGAAACCCACCAAATCAAGGTGAGCGGCCTTTCGGTGGATGTGGTTCGTAAGGACATCAAAAATCTGCATCTGGCCGTCTATCCGCCACTGGGCAGGGTGCGTGTCGCGGCTCCGCTGCTGGTCAGTGATGAAGCTGTGCGGCTGGCGGTTATCTCCAAGCTGTCGTGGATTAAGCGGCAGAAGAACAAATTCACCAGTCAGGCGCGGCAATCAGTGCGTGAGTATGTGTCCGGTGAGAGCCATTATTTCCAAGGCAGTCGCTACCGCCTGAACGTGATTTACCAAAGCGGCGCAGCGCGAGTCGCCATCCGCAACAAGTCAGCCCTTGACCTGTTTGTGCGGGTAGGCAGCGAGCGTGAACAGCGTGAGAAGGTCTTGATGGAATGGTATCGACAACAACTCAAGGCGCTGATTCCGCCGCTGGTAGCGCACTGGGAATCTATCATCGGCGTGCAGGTGGCTGACTGGCAGGTCAAGAAGATGAAAACCAAGTGGGGAACCTGCAACATTGCAGCGGGACGCATCTGGCTGAACCTTGAGCTGGCTAAGAAATCTGTCCAGTGCCTTGAATACATCATCGTGCATGAAATGGTGCATCTGCTGGAGCGGCATCACAATGACCGCTTTGTCGAGCTGATGGGTAAGTTTATGCCGCAGTGGAGATTGCACCGGGAAGAACTGAACCGCTCCGCGCTGGGGCATGAGGAATGGGGTTATTGAATGAATACGCGCACCTGGCAATTATTGCGTCTGCTCGCTGACGGCGCGTTCCATTCAGGCGAGGCGCTGGGACGGGAGTTGGGCGTGTCGCGCGCGACGGTGTGTAACGCGCTGGTCGATGTGGCCGATTACGGTGTGGCGCTCCAGCGCATACGCGGGCGGGGTTACCGTCTGGCGCAGCCCTGGCGGTGTCTGGATGCCGTGGAGATCAGTCATGCGCTGGGCGGCGCGGCGTCGCGTTTTCAGATCGAGGTGTTGCAGCAGGCGGCTTCCAGCAATACGGAATTGCTCAGGCGTGCTGTGCTGGGCGCGCCCGGCGGCAGCGTGCTGGCGGTGGAATTGCAGACCGCAGGGCGCGGGCGCATCGGGCGCGTCTGGCATTCCGGTCTGGGTAATGCGCTGACCTTTTCATTGTTGTGGCGCTTCGACTGTGGCCTGAACGCGCTGTCCGGCTTGAGCCTGGCGGTTGGAGTGGCCATAGTGCGCGCGCTGAATCAATTCGATGCGTCAGGTGTGGGGCTGAAGTGGCCGAACGATATTCTGGTGCGCCATGGCGATGCGGGCCGGGGCAAGTTGGGCGGCGTGCTGATTGAGGCGCAGGGCGATATGTACGGCCCCAGCGCGGTGGTGATAGGCATAGGTATCAATTGCAGTCTGCCGATGAAATTGTCGCGCGCGATCACTCAGCCTGCGGCCGCGTTGGATCAGGTGTGCGCCGTGCCGCCTGACCGCAATGTCCTGCTGGCGGCGTTGTTGCGGGAGCTGGCTGCGGTGCTGGATGAATTTGCAGGCAGCGGTTTTGCTGCGCTGCGCGCTGAATGGGAACGCCATCATGCGCAGCAGAATTTTCCGGTTGAGCTGCAAATGCCCGATGGTTCGCGCATCGACGGCATTGCGCGCGGCGTCAGCGAAACGGGCGAATTGTGTCTGGAAACGGCGCAGGGCATGCGACAATTCAATTCCGGTGAAGTGGGGGTGCGACAGTGAAACGATTGTTGATCGATGCCGGCAATACGCGCATCAAATATGCGCTGGTTGAAGGCGAGCAGTGGCTGCCCGTGCTCAATTTGCCGGTTAGCGCCCAATTGCGCTTCGATGAGCCCTGCTATAACGGGGTGGAGCAAGTCTGGGTGAGTAATGTGGCTGGCGCGGAGATCGGACGGCAGATTGCGGCTGCCTGTGCGGCGCGCCACTGGCAGCCGCACTTCATTGCCTCTCAGCTGGTGCAATGCGGGGTGAGTAACGGTTACGGGCTGGCCGCGCAACTGGGCTGTGACCGCTGGGCTGCGCTGATCGCCGCCTGGCATCAGGCGGGGGGCGCCTGTCTGGTGGTCAACAGCGGCACGGCGACTACCATTGATGCGCTGTCCGGGCGCGGTGAATTCCTCGGCGGATTGATATTGCCGGGGATAGAACTGATGCAGCGCAGTCTGACAGCAGCGACCGCGCAACTGCAAGAGGAGGGCGGCAATTATGCACGCTTCCCGCGCAATACGGCTGATGCGCTGTTCAGCGGTGCGATACAGGCTAGTTGCGGTGCGATACAGCGGCAACACGCCCTGCTGGGCGATGTGGCAGCGCCTGTGTTGATGGGCGGGGGGGCTGCGGGTCTGTTGCAACCTTATGTGCCTTTGCCGGTGCAGATGATGGATAATCCGGTGTTGCAGGGATTGTTGTTAATCGCACAGGAAACGAATAAAGCATGACAAAAACCATAAAAACCCTAATCTGGGTGTTGCTCGCCATCAATGTGATTTTCTTTGCGGTGATGCAATCGGGTCTGTTCGCCGATACCCCGCCGGTACAACCGTCGCAAGCCATGAATGCAGAAAAAATTATTCTGCTGGACGGGGCGCAAAGCGCATCGGCGGTGCTACCCGTCCCGATCGAATCAGCGGCATCGACAGTTCCGGCAACAGTTGAAACCGACAGTTGTTTTGAATGGGGTGATTTCTCAGGCAAAGAACTGGTCGCGGTCATGAGCGCCTTGAAAAAACTGCCACTGGGCGATAAATTGAATTCGCGAGAGATCGATCATGGCGTCAGTTACTGGGTGTACATCGCGCCCATCAAGGACAAGGCAGGCATCAACGAGAAACTTGCCCAGCTCAAGGCGCGCGGTGTGACAGACTATTTCGTGGTGCAGGAACAGGGCGAATGGTTGAATGCGATTTCCCTGGGGCTGTTTAAAACACGCGAATCGGCGCAAAAATTTCTGGAGGGGTTGCGTGCCAAAGACGTGCGCACGGCACAAATGGGCGAGCGTGCCGGAAAAAATAAGGCAACTGTATTGATAATCAACGGTCTGGACGCGGAAATGAGCGGCAGATTGAACGGGTTGCAGAAAAATTTCCCTGAGAGTGAACTAAAGCGTGTTTCTTGCCATTGACACGACGAGGTTAAATCTGGACAATGCCGCCCTCATCGGTGATATAGCTCAGTTGGTTAGAGCACAGCACTCATAACGCTGGGGTCGGTGGTTCAAATCCACCTATCACCACCAAATAAAGTGTTACATAAGTAACACAAAATAAAAAACCAGCCTGGGCTGGTTTTTTATTTTGCTTGATTCGTTCGCAGCCTAGTTTTTGCTGAACAGTTGCATAACCATCCAGATTGCAAAGCCAGATGCCAGGATTGCGGTGCCTATGGATGCGATATCAGCGATAATTGCCATTTTTTCTCCTCCCAAGAGATTATGAATTAAACACATAAAAAACTGTGCGAATCGTAGCACAGTTCTTACACCCGGCAAATATTTTTATTAAAAGTTGAAAAGACAGTGCAATCGCGCACGCGGGGAGTCAGAAAAACAGGGTGGTCTGGCGATTTTCCCGTTGAATGTTTGGTTTCTGAACAGCGGATTTGTGCGGAAAAATGATCGGCTGTTGTAAAGAAGATCGATAATGTGCTGACTTGCCCGGGTCAGGGCCGGTTTTAATTGTTTTTTACTATCAAGGTATGATTTCAGCGTGTTGAAAAAACTCTATATAAAAACCTATGGCTGCCAGATGAACGAGTATGACTCGGACAAGATGGCGGACGTGCTGCGCGCCTGCGAAGGGATGGAGCAGACGGACAGGATCGAGGAGGCCGATGTCATTCTGTTCAACACCTGTTCGATACGCGAGAAGGCGGAAGAGAAAGTTTTTTCCGATCTGGGGCGCGTGCGTCCGCTCAAATTGGCCAGGCCGGATTTGCTGATCGGCGTGGGGGGCTGCGTTGCCAGCCAGGAGGGAGAGGTGATCATCAAGCGCGCGCCCTATGTGGACATCGTGTTCGGGCCGCAGACCTTGCACCGTCTGCCGCAGCTGATACAGGCGCGGCGAGATACGGGACGCCCGCAGGTGGATATCAGCTTTCCGGAAATTGAAAAATTTGATCATCTGCCCGCTCCGCAAACCAGCTCCGGCTCTGCATTCGTCGCCATCATGGAAGGCTGTAGCAAATACTGCACCTTCTGTGTCGTGCCGTACACGCGCGGCGAAGAGGTGTCGCGCCCGCTGACGGATGTGATGCAGGATGTACAGGAACTGGCAGATCAAGGCGTGCAGGAAGTGACCTTGATCGGTCAGAACGTGAATGGCTACCTTGGTGCAACGGATGACGGTGATACGGTGGATTTCGCATTCCTGCTGCAAGCCATCGCCGGTCTGCCGGAGATCGCGCGCATCCGCTACACCACCTCGCATCCCAGAGACATGTCGCAGCGTTTGATTGACGTGTACGCGACCACGCCCAAACTGGTCAGTCATCTGCACCTGCCGGTGCAGTCGGGTTCGGATCGCGTGCTGGCTGCGATGAAGCGCGGTCACACTGTGCTGGAATACAAATCCATCATTCGCCGTGTGCGCGCCGTGCGTCCTGATATTTGCATTACCTCGGATTTTATCGTGGGTTTCCCCGGTGAAACCGAGCAGGATTTTGAAGCGACGCTGAAGCTGATCGATGAGGTCGGTTTCGATAATAGTTTCAGCTATTTATTCAGTCCGCGCCCCGGCACGCCGGCCGCCGAGATGCGCGACGATACGCCACATGAGGTGAAAGCGGCGCGTCTGAAACGCTTGCAAGACCGTATCACAGAACAGGAATCGGGCGTCGCACAGTCCATGCTGGGTAGCGTCCAGCGCGTGCTGGTGGAAGGGGTCTCGAAAAAGGATGTGCTGGAGATGGCCGGGCGCACGGACAACAACCGTGTGATCAATTTCCGTGGCTCGCCCGGCATGATAGGCCGTTTTGTGGAAGTTGCTGTGACCGAAGTGGTCAGACATACGCTGCGCGGCGAATTGGCGGGGAAGCAAGAATGAGCGCGTTGGACAACACTGCCCAGCACGGCTTGTCACTCACGGTTCAGTACGCAAGTGCTGTGACGCCCTTGCCGACGCGGCCGCAGTGGCGGCGCTGGATCAGGATAGCGTTGCAGCGTGATGTGTGCATGACGTTGCGTATCGTCGACGAAATTGAGGGACGCGAACTGAACAAGGCTTATCGCGGCAAGGACTATGCGACCAACGTGTTGACCTTCGTATATGACGATGCCGGAGAAATTTCCGGTGATGTAGTGATCTGCGCGCCCGTGGTTGAAAGGGAAGCCGCCACGCAGAATAAAGACTTACAGTCCCATTACGCGCACCTGGCCATACACGCTGCGTTGCATTTGCAAGGCTATGACCATGAGAATGATGAACAGGCAGTACAGATGGAAGCACTGGAAACCGCGTTAATGGTAAGATTGCACTTTCCTGATCCTTATCAAGAAACCTGAACAAAAATGGACGAGCCTGAGAGTCACAAGCCCACCTTGCTGGAACGCCTTTCCGCGCTGCTGCTGCGCGAACCTGAAGACCGGGAGCAGTTGGTAACACTGCTGCACGGCGCTTACGAAAATAATCTGTTGGATGCTGACGCGCTGTCAATGATGGAAGGCGTGTTGCAGGTTTCCGAACGCCAGGTGCGGGAAATCATGATTCCCCGCGCACAAATGGATGTCATCGATATCGTCCAGCCGCCGGAAGCCTTCATCCCTTTTGTCATTGAGGCGGCGCACTCGCGCTTTCCGGTGATTGAGGGAGATAAGGACAATATCATCGGCATCCTGCTAGCCAAGGATTTGTTGCGCTATTACGCCGGTGAGGAATTTGATGTGCGCGATATGCTGCGCCCAGTGGTATTTGTGCCGGAATCGAAACGCTTGAACGTGCTGTTGCGCGATTTTCGCAGCAATCGCAACCACATTGCGCTGGTGGTGGACGAATACGGCGGCGTGTCGGGCATGGTAACGATAGAGGACGTGCTGGAACAGATTGTCGGTGACATCGAAGACGAATACGATTTCGATGAGGACGAGGACAATATCATCGCCGATGACACGGGGCACTACCGCGTCAAGGCCGATACTGAAATTGAGGACTTCAATGAAGCGCTCGGCACGGATTTCAGCGATGAGGACTGCGATACCGTGGGCGGTCTTGTGCTCCAAGCTGCCGGGCAGTTGCCAAAATGCGGGGATCGCCTATATCTGGGCGAGCTGGTTTTTACCGTGTTGCGCGTGGACAGCCGCAGATTGTATTCCTTGCTGGTGGAACGAAAAAGGCCTGACCTTTAAGCGCATCCGCCTGGATGGTTTTTTGTAGCAGTGTGTTTTTATTGATTATTGAGCGCCGGAAACTACCCGTAGTTGGCGCGTGACAAAGGGAGCAGAAAAATGGCATCAGTGAATAAGGCAATTTTGATAGGTAACCTCGGAAAAGACCCTGAGGTGAGATATATGCCGGGTGGAGAAGCGGTTGCCAATATCACGCTGGCAACCACAGATACCTGGAAGGATAAAAGCGGAACCAAACAGGAAAAAACTGAATGGCATCGCGTCTCGTTTTTTGGCAGGCAGGCTGAAGTTGTCGGCGAGTATCTGAAAAAGGGTTCGCAGATTTATGTCGAGGGGCGCATCCAGACACGCAAGTGGCAGGACAAAGACGGGCAGGATCGCTATACCACCGAAATCGTCGCAGACCGGATGCAAATGATAGGCGGCAAGTCTTCCGGTGGTGGCAGTTTCGAAGTGGTTGAGGAAAATCAGCCCGCCCCTGCACGCGCCTCCGCCCCCGCGGCCAGACCCGCGCCCGCAGCCAAGGGCGGTTTTGATAACTTCGACGACGACATCCCCTTCTAACTCGTACATTTTATTTGGAATGTATATATAAACAACAAAAGGCCTACAGTAGTAGGCCTTTTCTATTTTAGGTGAAAATAAATGTTGATAATAAATCTCTAGGATGTATACTTATTTAAAAGTTGATTAAGTGGAGGGTGTTATGGCGCACATAATGCAATTGGTATTCTCAGGTGGGGAGCGATACCCAATGCTGGTTGATAGCACTGGGTTGCCAGACTTTTGGGTCACGCTTTTTGTTACTGAGAGGTTAAGAGTATCGCTCAAGCAGACCGCCATTGAAAATACTATTCGTAACGTCATCCATTTGAAGCTATGGGAGGAGATCAACGGACGTGATCTGATTGCGGAAATCAGCCAATCCGAATTTCCTTCCGACGCCGACATTGCATCAATTCGAGATCATTGCTTGCTTCATTCACGCAGTATTAAGGAGTGGCATCAGGCTACGAAAAATAGAAACGTGTTGAAGTTTTCGGCCAGTCACTCAGTAACGACACCACACATTCAGGCTATTTCAAAAGACCATGCTGCAAATAGGTTGGTTCATATAGCCAATTTTTTACACTTTACTGCAAGGGCAATGCTAAGGCAGCGAACAGATTTCACTACGTTGTTTCCAGTAATTGATGACATGAAGAAGCGGATCATTGCCCAGAAGCCCAAAGGTAAATGCAACAAAGGGTTGGCAAATGAGCCGGATGCCAAAGCTCCACCGCCTGAAGTGTTTGAACGCTTGATGGCGGTGGTTAGAGAAGACTCACCAGACAATCCATATAAGAACCCTAGCATTCGTAAGCGCAATGCATTGATGTTCGACGTAATGTACGAGACAGGTATGAGATCAGGAGAAATCCTGGGTATTCAAATCGGCGATGTGGACTTCCAGCTAGGGAAAATTACTGTTGCTCGTAGGCACGACAATCCAATTGATCCTCGACTAAGGCAGCCTGTTGCAAAAACACTTGAACGCAATATTCCCATAAATATGGAGCTTGCGAAGAAACTTCGCACATATGTCATGGAAGTGCGCTCCCAGATACCTAGTGCCAATAAAAATCCTTTTTTGTTCGTGACGCATAAACGAGGAAAGTATCAGGGGCATCCAATTTCAGACAGTTCATTTAGAAATAGAGTGCTAGGGCCTGCCATATCTGAAAACTCGGAGTTATTTGCTGAAATCTGCCGACATGGGTTTCGTCACAATTTTAACTATCGCCTATCCAAGAAAATTGATGCTATTAATCAATTGGCCAAGGTCGATGCGACCATCAAGCCGATTAATGAGAAAGAAGAGATACAGATACGCATGCAACTGAATGGATGGGCATCCGAAAACAGTGCGCAGATATATAACTTGAGGCACATTCAGGAGATGGCAAACAAACTGATGCGCGAAGAAATGGATGATCTGTCCAAGCACATACGTAAGGGCCACGTAATATGCAATCAATCACAACCATGATTCAGAAGTCCCATGTAGAGCAGCCAGGAAAACTAGATTGGCGAGTTTCAAAGATGGGCTATCGGTTCGATTTTAATTCAGACTCATGGCAGCTAGATGGGTCATACGTTATCAACTTTAGGCGTATGCGAGAGTTGAATGAAGCTACTCAAGAAGGATTGAGAAAGGCGCTGTGTCGATATGCGGAAGAGCTTTCGGCAGGAACGACTGATAGCGCTTTTTCGTATGTCAATATGTATTGTGATCACACTGGTGAAAAAAGTATCAATGTGAAAGGGTTGACGAAGTGGCGTTCAACCTTGACTCCAGAAACTGAATACTGGTTGGGGTCTCTCAAGGCATTCCTTCTTGCATGGAATGAATGGGGATACTCAGGAGTTGATAACGATGTTGCTGAGTATCTAGAAGAGCAAACCTTGAAAGGAATGGTAAAGGGGAAGGCGGTAAGAAAAGCTTGCCCATACTCTGGGCCGCTTACACAGATCGAATTGGGAGCTTTGTTAAATTGGTCTGCTAATGCATTCGCCAATAGAACGATAGATCTGTCCCAGTATTCATATTTTTTGACAGTAGCCTTTACAGGGCGAAGAGCGGTTCAGATTAGGTCGCTACGCGCTGTAGATCTAGATGCTAAAGGGCATGATTACATAATTAAATTTCCAAGAGTCAAACAACGAGGTGTGGGATTCCGTGAAGCATTTAGATCATTGTCTGTGAATGAGGATCTATATCTGGTTTTGAAAAATCAGGCTGAAGCCTCACAGGTATATGTAGAAAATTTACTGGGAAAAAGTATTTCTCCTGAGATTCGTAGAGAGATTCCGCTGTTTCTAGATGAAGATAGAGTTAACGAGTTGCAAGATATTAACCATTTGGTTACATGTTTGACTAAAACGCCTGATTATCTGCATATGACCCACAGCGATTCAATGAAAATTTTGAGGGACGTTGCAGTACGGAATACAGCTCGTTCAGAGCGAACAGGCGAATTCATCAATTTCACTTCACGTCGATTCAGATATACGAAAGGTACGAACCTAGCGAAACGCGGAATTACGGGGGTCGTACTCGCAATGGCCCTAGATCACTCTGATACCCAAAATATCGATGTGTATACCGCGAACACTGAGGAAATGGCCGAGAGAATTGATGAAATCATGTCGCCTGTATTAGCCCCTCTGGCACAGGCATTTGCAGGAAAACTCATAGCTTCTGAGCGTGATGCGTTGCGTGCAAATGACCCGCATAGTCGAGTGAGGAATGAAAAATCCAACATTGTAGGTAACTGCGGTACGCATGCTTTCTGTGCATCAGGGTATCGAGCATGCTACACATGCCTGAATTTCCAGGCCTGGCGAGATGCCCCACATGAGGAGGTGCTAGAAGAACTTCTCGTTGAGCGAAAACGACAGGAGGAATTGGGTGTTTCGTCGAATGTAATTCAGTCTACAGATCTTTTAGTTCTGGCAGTGCAGCAGGTGATTTTGTTGTGCAATCAAGCAAAGTCAGTCGATATCATGGAGGTGGAAGTTGGCTGAAATTATTTTTTTCCAGCCTCGCGCTGAACTATCTGCTTGTCAGAATTTGACAGACTTCATTAGTCATTGCCGGCACAAGCTGACACTGTATGAGGCGCAAGGAGGCTTCACATCAAACAAGTGGATATTCGTCGAGGGTAATCGATCATATGCGATGGCATTCTCCAAATATAGTGAGGTAAATAACCCATATCAGCTTGACCCCTTGGATGAACCATTTATAACCTTTGCAAAAGCTCGTGTGCGTTATACACAGTCTCAAAGACAGGTAAAAAGTATCGCCAATCAAATGATCATCCTTCGTCAGTTGCATGATGCCCTGATTGAGGTTCATGGGAAGGCTGATGTTCTTAAAACAGATGGGCTGGTGATGGACAAGGTTCGGGAGTTGACGGACTTTCGTTATCCAGAATCGGATCTGCGCTATCGTCTGGGGCAGCAAATGGAATTGCTGTACGAATTCCTGCGAAAGAAAGCGATTGTTCCAACGCTTCCTGAGTGGAGTAACCCATGGGGCCGCGCCAGATCAAAGGCAGAGCGAACTGATAGTGAATCTAGGAAGTGGCAGGAAGATAGGTGTCCCAGCTTGCATCAGATGACTGCTATAGCTGATTGTTTTTCCAAGGCTGTGACAAAAGAAGATCAATATTGGTCTGGTGTTCTGACACTTTTGATGTTTGCGCCATCTCGGGCAGGCGAATTGCCTGGTCTAGTAGTTGATTGCCTACATGAAACGGAGAGTGGTCGCCTTGGAGTTCGTTGGTATGGCGAGAAAGGATTCGGCGATACGATAAAGTGGGTGCCAGATGTGATGCGAGAGACGGTCATTGAAGCTCATCGCCGTCTTGTGGAAATTGGAGCGCCTGCACGAGCGGCTGCAAAGTTCGCTTATGACAATCCGGAGGTATTTTACCGCCACGAAGAATGCATCACCCCTTCAGATTTCCCAGAAGATAGACCGCTATGTGCCCTGGAATTTGCTCATGCAATGAACTTTGGTCAGACAACACTGGATGCACTTAAATACATAAACAATGAAACAACTGCATGGCATTCGTTGGGCGCGGGGAAATGGATCAAGAAGTTGAGGTCTCATGGAAATCCGACGTACCAGCAACTTGCGCAATATACTAATCACGAATATGAACATAAAGAATGGCCACTCATTCCAAATTCAGATAGACCCATATGGGAATCACTCTTATTGATTCGTGACCGTGAATTCCACAATGATTTCAAACCAAGGGGGTTTAGTTGGCTGACCCCGTCAGTGAATCAGATTAACTGGCAATTAGCACCGCGTGATGGTTTGAAAAATCCAACAAAGACGCTCTTTCAGCGTTTTGGGATTTTGGATGAAGATGGCTCGGAAATTCGCCTTACGTCTCACCAGTTACGTGTCTGGTTGTCCACGAATGCGGAACGAGGAGGAATGGATAGTTGGCAGCTTGCAAAATGGGCTGGCCGTGCACGTATTGAAGACAACCGTCACTATGATTTACGTACGCCTGAGGAGCGAGATGATCAAGTGCGCGCAGTAGTGCTTCTTACTGAAAGGCCAACAGCACTGGAAGCAATGAAACTGAATCTTCCGGTTTCATACCAAGACCTCGGGCTTAATCGAATTGGAATTGCTGATGTGACTGAATTTGGTATGTGCACGCATGACTATGCGATGTCTCCATGTACCAAGGCTGGTGAGTGCATGACATGCAGGGAACACGTCTGTATCAAAGGAATGCCCAAGACGCTTGAGCGTATCTTACGATTGGAAAAGTTGGTAGCCTCTCAATTTGAAAAGGCTAAATTTGATGCTGAAAGTGGGGTATTTGGTGCCGACAGATGGGAAACGCACCTTGGGTGGAAACTGGCCCATATTCGCACTCAACGAACGAGGCTGGAATCTAACGAAACGCCAAAAGGAGCTGTGCTTTGGATTCCGCCTGAGCATGATCCAAGTCCGATAAGGCGTGCATTGGCGCAGCGGAACTACAAAACCAGTTCGGACGAGATGGGGGTGGTTGATTGCTCGACTGTATTAGAGTTGTTGGGGGTGAAGGATGCCTAAGAAAATTATCACTGAAAGTACGCTGCCCATTGCACTACATGAGATAGACAAGTGGGCGGGAAAATTGACTTGGGAACTATATGCAGAGCGTCTAGCGTCCGTTCTCGGTGAGAAACGCATCAGTCGGCACACCCTGCTCTCCTATCAAGTTCTGGTAGAGGCATTTAAAGATAAAAAGAACGCGTTAAGGTCAGCTCAGGAATCAGATACCTCTGAGCCGGATATTACGTTGGAGTTTGCCAAGCAACAGATCACAACCCTGGAGGCAAAGGTTGCTCGACTGGAAAAGCAGAACAATCTGTTTAGTGAGCAGTTTGTACGTTGGCAGCACAATCTGTACATGATGCCCAGAGTGGATATGGAAAAGTTAAATGTGCAGATTGATAAGCCACTCCCGGCAGTGAAGCGTAGATGACGATGGGTGACATAGCGCTGGTGAGATGCCAAACTTAAAGTCTTATTAATCAGTGGCAAGCTATAATCCTCCATTATCAGTTGAAAATTTTGGGATTGCCAAAGTGCAATATTTATAAAGACATTTGAAGAAGCTTTCGCTCAATGCGGCTATACAGCTTATTGAAATTGAGAGGACCAACACAAAATGACCCGCACTGAACCGTTTAATGGCAAGTCACCAACTGAGATACTCGATTTTTATTTGCGGTACCGTTCTGGGGAGAAAGTGGGAGTATTGCTGGACGAATTGGGATTGGAGGCGATGGCTGTTGGACAGTTCTATCATATCTTTGATAATGTAAAAATTACCGATCTGAGCTGCCCGATGTGCAGTAGTAAGCCCATGCTGGCGAGATTGCCAAGTAAGGCGAAGCAGGCTGCTCGTATTCCACACATTTGCCATAACTGCGGACATACGGTTATGACTGATTTTGAAGGGAGCGCTGCTGTCCCCGCAGGTGACTGCACATGCCAAGGATGTTCAGAGGCTAAAAAGAAACAACAAGAGAGCCTAGCGCAGACTTTTGCAGACAAAATACGTAAAGCGTATAAAGACCAGTCAGCCTTATCATGCCATGATATTGCTGATGCGAGTTTGGCGGGGTTGGTCGGGCTACATGCTTTGGTTAACACATGGGCGAACGAAGATATGAGCTATCTTCGACCATTTCAGGAAAAATCGGAGCTGTTCTGGCCCATTCAGAGTAAGGGGATTAGCGCTGTATCAGACATCTACAAGATGGATTTGCTTCAAGTTGACCTCGCACATTGTACGACTGCCGCATTTGTGGAAAATGAAAATGGCAGTATCAGTTGGTACACCAAGAGCGCGGCGCTTATTCCATCAATCCAGAAGACAGATGAATGTTGCATGGACATTCCAGAGACTATGGGTTATCTGGAAGGTTTAATTCCAGTCAATTTAACAAACTATCAAAAATCAGAATTGCCGACTCTGATGTTAGATGTTGCGGTGCATGAGTGTATTCAGTATTTTAAAAATCAGTTGGATGAACATGGATTTGACGCAGACCTTGGTGAAAAAACGGAAAAGATGTTCGAGGAATTGCTGGAACATCTGCCAGTGAATCAAATTTTGGCTTGCATATGGTCAGCAGTGAGAGGGGCGGCAGCCTTTTTGCTGACTCCTAGTTGTAGTGGGCGCAAGCACGCATTTAACTCTATACAGGGGAAATTGCGAGATGCAGCCCAGCGTCGTATTTCCGGAGAGTCTAATTTAAAAGGTTTTGAGCGCAATAAATATAATCCACGTTCAGAAATTAGTTTTAGTTTGTACGGATTGTTAGGGTTTGATGGAGATGTTGGATTTGTCACGCGGTTGAAGGATATTCAAATCCCGATGGGATGGGAGTTTGATGATGAAGAAGATTACGAACCTGAATTTGAATATGCCTCCTTTACGGATGAAGAGCTGACTGTGATGGAGTTGCATGGGTTTGATGTGTTCCGCAGATTCGATGCTACGCGTAGGCTTCCCTATAGCGAACATATGATTCGAGTTTTTAAGAAGCAAGAGGTTGCATCGCTTTACTTTGAGATGAGTGTGAGTGTAGGTGTGGATAGTGAGAGCTTTGAAGCAAGATTTAATACATTAAATGCGCTACTCGTATACCTAGGCGCATTTGAAAAAAGTAATCAACTCGCAGAGATGTTGGGTGAGTGAAGATGAATGCAATAGATATTTTGATATTGAAATCCACATATTTTCAAAAAATATTCTGGATTTTTCAGTGAATACATAATGATGAGGATTACAGATGAACCCAATTACCTTTCGTGAAGTTGCCCGTCTCATCAATCGAGCTGGCATAACAATAATAAATGAAGCTCCTAGTAAGGAAGTCAAAGGTCAGTGGGCTTTATACGATGCGAGTTTTCAAACAGGTGCTATAACTATCGAATTAAAGATAGTTTATATATTGTCTAGTGCCACTTTAGATGGTACGCGAGGAGTTCGAGTTTTGTTAAATACAATTAACGTGAACGAACGAACTCAAGTTGTTATGGCACCATCTCTAGCAAGGGAAAATATTAGCTTGGTTAATGGACTTAAGCAGTTAGATAAAAACTGCCAATTTCTTAACGAATTCTTTTCATCATTTATTCGCAAGCAAGTCGATAATTATTTATCGAAAATTAAAGCTATTTCATTTTCAAATTACGTTGATCCTCAAATAAGAGTATCGGATACTTTTAACAAAATAACACCGAATCCTTTAGTAAATTACTTAACTGACCCAGAGATGAGTGGTCAGTCATTTCAAGGGACTCTTGGTGTTCTTTTGGCAGAGCCTGGGCAAGGGAAAACCTTCATGACTCGATATTTGGTTAATCAAGTCGTAAATAGAGGGGTTATCCCAATATACATACAATCTGAGCAGTGGGCGCAAATGCAAAAGGACGACATGTCCTCAATATGGAAAGTATTTGTGCATTCATTTAAACATTTTGAATCGCCTATTGGATGGATTGATGGAGCAGAAGAGGAGTTTATAAAAGTTGCGTTGAAAGCTGGATTGTTCAGCATTGTATTTGACGGATTCGATGAGTACGTTCTTTGGAATAGAGGTGAGGTGGATGCAATTGATACCATTAAAACTCTTCAGCAAGTGGCCGATGAAACTGGTGCTCGCATATTAATTACTGCTAGAACAAGTTTTTGGAATTCTGAAATCAAGGAAATGAGAATTTCAAGCGAGCTTAAACCTCAACATATTTTCGAAATTAGGCCATTCGATCAATCGAAGGCCGATTCATATTTTAAACAACGTTTTTTACAAGATGAAGCGAAGCGAGAGTCATCTTCAAAGTTGTTCGCTTACTTGAAGAATCATACTTCAGACGCAAGCATGGACTTTGTCGGGAGAGGATTCTTTTTATTTTTGATTGCAGATTTGGTATCACGCGGATTTTCTCTTGATTCAATATCACTTTCTGGTAGAACGGTTTTGCAATGGATGATGGAAGCTTTGTGTGAACGAGAACGAATGAGGCAAAAAATTCCTTTTACGGCAAAAGAACAAATTCTGGTATTTGAGGAGTTTGCGGAGTTAATCGTTGGGGGGGAAGTTCCAAATACCGAGTTATTAAAAACCGTTTTTCAAATGATGACAAATTGTACTGATTCTGAAATTGCAATGGTATTTGCTGGTGCAGGCCAGCTAAAGGATCATCCGTTAATAAGACGTACCCTCACTGATGATAGATGGGGATTTACACAAGACCAGCTGTTTTATTCGCTCATTAGTCAAAGAATACTGAGGCTCAGTGATCCGGTTGAGGGGGATATGAGAGATTTGGATACATTGCTTAATAGAGAACGTTTTGATTTGAAGTTCCAAGCTGATGTTGCCTTGGCAACTGTAGCTCATATATTTGAAATCAATAATAATGCAGGGGCGCTCGATAAAATTAAAGAGGTTATAAATACATTGTGCCGTGTTCGAAATTTCGTTTATGCGAGGCCCCTTGGAAATATAGCATCCTTCACAGTAAGCTTGTCTTTAATTGCTATAAATAAGGCATTCCCTCATGGTTCGGATAGACGCTATAGAACCAATCAACTTGTTTCGATGTTTCCAAATAATCAAATTGATGGGCTCATATTTACAGGTACCTTAGGAAGCTTTGATTTCTCTGGTACTATCTTTGAAAATTCAATTTTTAATCAAGTGGTTTGGGCCAATTGCAAATTTGACAATACTTCTAAGTTTATAAATTGTAAGTTTTATGGCGGTAGTGTGTTGTCTTGCAAAAATTTTGGTTTGGCACAATGGGAGAAAAATTGTTGGTTTGATGAAGCAGCAAACGCTATGATTAATGCGGAGTGTGTTAGAGAGGGGACACGGAAATACACTGTTGAAAATCTTCGTTCCGATATTAATTATGTTTTGCGTAAATTTATTCCAAAAGAAGGGTTGGGTCTTCGTACTGTAACTGAAAGAAATTTATCTACTGGGGTCATTAGTGCTTCTATTCATTGTAGGGACGTCATGGTGGCATTTAAGAAATACATTATTGAAGACCATGAAATTTCAGGAACAGATTCTTCTGGCTTTCACATTAAGGAAGATGTGAGAGAGTCTGTAATATATTGGGCTACTAACGGTGTTTTTACTGGTGAATTGGACGAAATGTTTACAGATTTAGAGGTGCGTATAGTCAATGCTATTGAGGTTCCCCCCGAAAAATAGTATTCCAAAGGTGACGTAAAATATGGGTGTAAGAAATTTTGTGTGAACGGCCATTTGGCAGGAAACTGCCGCCACTTTGAAAGGAGTCGCAATGACCGTAGCAAAAGCACTACCGAAAGAGCTGATCGACAGCCTGCTTACCGGCTATTAAAAATCGGAGGACTTGATTGGCGAGCACGGCCTGCGTGACCTGCCATTCAAGTGCATCAAGATGAGCTTCCGCAATATGAACCAAAGCCGCTGTTCAAGTCACGATGCTGGCGGTTTTGCGAGTGGAATGGGTGGCATATTTAGTATCGTAATAGCTGGTGGATTTGGAGTTGGAATTGGTGGTGGGTTTCATCGGAATACGCAACTACCTCTTTGAATTATGCTGTTTTGTGCAATACGAGGTTGGGTTACCCAGAAAGGTAATGCCCCGTTCTATGCAATACAGGGTTGACATACAGGGTTGAAAAGCGAACTACCTACCGTTGGCAAAACAGAAAATATGACCTGTTTGGTGTAAAATATCTAGCCATAAAGCTGACGGTCGCGATGAACTGCAATGTGCCAGGAACGGACGGTCGAGGCCGCCACTTCCAATGAGTACTTCTCGGCGAAGCAGGCATTAGGGTTTGGCCGACGTTTCGTCTGTTAATCACGCTCAAAATGGACATTTCTAAGTGGCTGTTGCTTCGGAACTTGCTATTTACTACCATGCGGGCGCTTGTATTCGCATAGTAACTTTGGATGCATTAGGGGGAAGCGAATGGAATCAGCCATCTTTGGACTTGTGGGCGTAGCTCTCGGCGCATTGCTGACCGTAGCCAGAGAATGGTGGTTCCAAAGTCGAAAGAACAAGAAGGACACAGTGTACCTTTCAATCTTGGTGTCATGCGAGCTAGAGCGGTACGCGGCTCGTTGCGCCGATGTGGTTGGAGATGATGGTTTTTGCGAAGGTCAGCCCGACGAAAATGGCTACAGCTCCATTCAAGTGGGCGCGCCTAAGTTTGAGCCGCATGCATTTAGCGTTGAGTGGAAGTCATTGCCTGCACACCTCATGTACGAAATCCTCAATTTTCCGTACAAGGCTGAACTCTCAAATAGTAGTGTTTCCGCTGCATTCGAGTACGCGGCCACTCCTCCAGATTTCTCGGAAGGGTTTGAAGAACGCCAGCTCCAATACGCATGCCTTGGTTTGGCCGCATTAAAGTTGGCCGCAAGACTGCGCGAATATGTGGGGCTACCCCCAAGAGACATCGGCGAATGGAATCCAGCTGAGTATATGGAAGGACAAAAGACTGATATTGAGTTACGGCGCAAAGAGAGTGAGGCAGTCAGATAACTATGTCTCATGAACATGGTACGCGTATCCAAGAATTGCTCGCCTTACTTGAGCATGATCGAGACGCTATGCTTTTCACGGGAAAATGCCTATTCGGCGAGACCAACGCGCCGATGTTTGGATTGGATCTGCTTGCCTACGGCGCGATCAAACGAAATTTGTCGACTACAACCGCCATTTCTCAAATGGTGGCTTCTTGGAATATGGTTTGCGCCCGCTCACTGCTGTTACGTCCCGAACTAATTCAGGCTCATCAACCCGGCCTATTTGAGGCGTGACAGCTGAGTTTGTCCCGTGTGGCAATCGGAGTAACTCGCTTCTCATATAA
>Ga0209231_1000409_pt1 | contig 24799 bp, 19 predicted proteins | sample Deesub45470m_DNA_FD_188086 | JGI IMG/M metagenome (GOLD analysis project Ga0209231, IMG submission 188086) | Deep subsurface microbial communities from North Pacific Ocean - 450_OLKR46/470m Metagenome (SPAdes) (version 2) | ecosystem: Environmental > Terrestrial > Deep subsurface > Unclassified ... | reverse complement strand
GATCTGCCGATCAAGAGACACGAAAAAGTTGCAGGGGCAGCGACCCCGTATGATCCGCAGTGGTCGGATTATTTTAAGCGACGGGCCACCAAACGAGAGGCCCAACGCGAAGCCGACCGCCGGTTCCTGTCTTCTTGCGCTTTATTGCGTCAACTTGTTTAGGGCCACGCCATAGGGGTGTTGCTCATTGTTGGAACATTACTGCCGGGTCGCATAGCGACTTTAGCGAGGGCTTGAGCCGTGTGCGGCGAAAGTCGCACGCACGGTTCTTAGAGAGCCCGGGGCTGGTAACAGCCCTTGGGCTACTCGGCTCATTCTGGAAGGGGGATTCCGTGCCCAGAGCCAATCGTTATTTTATGCCGGGCTACGTTTGGCATATCACGCATCGGTGCCACAAGCAGGAGTTCTTGCTGAAATTCGCCCAAACCCGCCAGCGGTACATCCACTGGCTGTATCAGGCCCGCAAAAGGTTTGGCGTAGAGATTTTGAACTACACGATCACTTCGAACCATATCCACCTCCTTGTCAGGGATTGTGGCGGGGGAAACGATATCCCCAGCATGATCCAGTTGGTCGCCGGCAGAACAGGCCAGGAATACAACGCAAGAAAGAACCGAAAAGGCGCGTTTTGGGAAGATCGTTACCATGCGACCGCCATTGAGACAGGAAAGCATCTGCAGCGCTGTCTCCTCTATGTCGACCTGAATATGGTCCGGGCAGGGGCGGTAAAGCACCCCGAAGGATGGGCTCACGGCGGTTACCACGAGATCCGGGGAAACAGGCGGCGTAATACGATTGTTGATCTGAATGCTCTCAAGGACGTGCTGGAGCTAAACAGTGTGGAGGCTCTGAGAACGGCTCACGGGGCGTGGATTGAAGAGGCCCTTCGAAGCCCTCATGCGCGGGAAGAGGCCTGGTCGCAGAGTGTTGCCGTCGGGAGCGCCGAGTTTGTTCTGAGAACTCAGGCAGCTCTTGGGCCCCGAGGACGCAATCGGGATACTGCTGAAAGGGATGATGCCTATGTGTTGCGGGAGACAGAAGAAAATTATGGCCCTGTTTTTGGGGTCGAAAATGGGCCCATAGGGCCAAAAAACGCCCATTTTTGGGATGTTTTCTGTTGAAAAACGGTAGCTTGGCTTGGTCCGACCCCGGGACCCAGCTTGTCTGACACAGGGGTAAGCCGGTTTTTTAACGGTGGAAACATGGAATTTCTACATTATTACTGGGCCAGAGGTAAAGAGGTTAAAAACGAAAAAATGATACATAGGGGCGATGTAGTTAGATATGGATCTGACCACATCACCCTAGTTTATTCGGATCGGTGGCACGAACCACTTACCAATGGTAAAAATTATGAATTGATACATGCATTTGGTTACGAGACATCAAATAATCAAGAATATGATCTGATTTATCCGTGGCATCGCAAAGTTGGTGTGACAGGTAATGAACACCCCGGCCTAAGAGTGCCGACTGGTTTTGGGAGGATAAAATTATGGGAATAATTATCAGACAGGGAATTGTCGCTTTATTAATAATGCTTTTCACTCCTTTAACAGTATGTGGTTCATGGGATGACTCAAAAGTTGTTGTTGAGGGTTTCTTCGGCGAAGCGGACAACCAGTTCGGTTTTGCACATGGTTATATTGTCAATGCGTTGCCTGAGGTGTTGGCGATATTTAATAATGGGCAAATCCTTCTTTGGGATTCGGTTCAAGGAAAAACAAAACTTTTTGACAAGAATGGTTTGCTTACTAAATCCCTACCGTATATCGGACTCCTTGCTAAAGAAGCTTCTTCTGATAGTGTCTATGCTTTTAAATTTGAATCATCAGCTAAGGCTTCATATATTGGTGTTTACAATATTTCTGAAAATAAATGGGTTTGGTTTGACAACTCAAAAAATTTTATCCCTAGCGGAAAAGCCTTGGCAGTAAAGAGTGGCGAGAATCTAATTGTTTGGAAAGAAAAAGGGTATAAATACTCACCCACTGGTGACCTCCTCGATACCTATGCCCAGAAACCTCTTGATTTTGGTTTTAAAACTGCCCGACGCCGGGCTGAGAGCGATAACAGGTATGAAACGACAGTCCAGTACGAGGACATCACCTATCACATAACCCTGGATGGAGACTGGGACAATTTTGTTCGTGATCAGAAGGATTTCCTTTACTTTTACACAACCTATACAGCTAAAGACCCTGTCAGCGGCGAAGACTCGATGACATCGTACGTTGTCAAATATGATCAATGCGGCAAAAAGGTCGGCGAGTTAAATCTTCCAATTTCTGAATATGAATCGCTGACACAAGAAGAGCTGGATATGCCGACGACCACTTTAAGGGTGCGCAAAGAATACGGCCCCCCCGTTATCGGGCCGGACGGTTCTGTTTATTGCTGGAAACGTACCCCCGACACCTACAGCATTTTGAAATGGGCCTGGGTCGACTCCCCCGAGGATCCCCAACCCGGCCCCGATGCCCCTTCGAACCTGACGGTGCAACCTTCCATCGACGGCCTCTACCTCACCTGGGGCGCCTCCCCGCAGGACCCCGGCTGCGTCGACGGCTACGAAGTCGAACGTGCGACGAGTGCCGGCGGCATTTACACCTCGGTCAAAACGACCGATCCCGGCGTGCTGAAATTCAACGACACCGGCGCTCTGCCGGGGAGTACCTATTTCTACAAGGTGCGAGCCAAATCGGGGAGCACCTACTCGCCGTACACCGCCGAAATGAGCGGGACCAGGTAGACGGGGGCAGGGCGGGTAACGCTTTTGCTACCCATTCGACGTTCAATTGATTTTTCTGATTTATTTTGCAATCCATCAGGTGGGACATGTTGAAACGACTCAGCGGTGTGGTACTGGCCTTCGGCCTGGTTCTTTCTCTGGTCAGCGGCGCGGGCGCGAACGGCACTCAGGCTCCTCTTGCGACCATGGACTTCAACATCGTCGGCCTCGGCCTCAAGGCCGATCCGGCGTACCAGGCCGTGCCGAAGGGGATCGCCACCCAGGTGAACACCGGCTTCGACGCCGGGGGATTCGATCTGGCGACGATCACCGACAAGCTGCCGAAGGACTACACCGTGCGCGCCGAGCTGACCGGTCCGGCTTTCCAGACGCCGCGGGCCCTGGTCACCCACCCCGGGAGCCCCTTCGACATCCCCACCCTGGCCCTGCTGGGCAAGTACACCCTCTCCAACATCCGCCTGGTCGACGGCGCCGGCAACACCCTCTTCGGCGCCACCCCCCAGGCGGTGACCATCGAGTCGATCAACGACCCGTTGATCACCGAGGTTGCGACCCGTCCCCTCACTCTGGACGAACTCGAGGAGCGCGGCGTAGTCTTCGACAGCAGCAACTTCACCGCCTACGAGTTCACCGCCGCCATCGCCACCGAGAGCGGCCAGGTCCCCTTCAACCTGCCGGTGCTGATCCCCAACGGCAACGCGCTCTACAATCCTGACCTTCAGCCGCCCCCTTCCTCTGTGGGCCTCAGTCCCCCCTCGGATGTGACCCCGCCTCCGCAGCAGGAGAACATCCCAGGGGACATCAGCATTTCCGGCTTCATGATGGGAGCAGATGTCAAAGAGGGAGACCCTGTGGGGTCGATGGCGCTCCCCCCCATCCCCGGGGTCCTGGTCATCCCTCTATGTTGACCTGAATATGGTCCGAGCAGGGGCGGTAAAGCACCCCGAAGGATGGGCTCACGGCGGTTACCACGAGATCCGGGGAAACAGGCGGCGTAATACGATTGTTGATCTGAAAGCTCTCAAAGACGTACTGGAACAAAGCAGTGTGGAGGCTCTGCGAACGGCTCACGGGTGTTGATTGATGAGGCCCTTAGAGGACCTCCTGGGCGGGAAGAGGCCTGGTCACAGAGTGTGTCCGTCGGGAGTGCCGGGTTTGTTTTGAGAACTTAGGCAGCTCTTGGGCCCCGAGGACGCAATCGGGATACTACTGAAAGGGATGATGCCTACGTGTTGCGGGAGACAGAAGAAAATTATGGCCCTGTTTTTGAGGTCGAAAATGGGCCCATCGGGCTAAAAAACACCTATTTTTGGGATGTTTTGCGTTGAAAAACGGTGACTTGGCTTGGTCCGACCCCGGGACGGGCAACGCCATCGACGACGAGCTGGCCCGGCGCGGCACCCGGCAGGGGAGTCTCTGGAGGGGGGATGGATCGGGCGTCCCCTGAGCAAAAGGGGTTCTTCTGCAGTATCTGTGGGTAGATTTCAGAACGTGGAGGTCTGAGTAGCTACCGGGTCAATGAAAAAAACTATCTGTTGCGAAGCGGTGTTGATACGAAAAGGGCGAGGTGCGGGGATGTTTTTTCGGGGTCGGATCGGTTCAGCGGAGGGGAGGGGAGGGGGGCGTCAGGGACAGGTTTCCCTACGCGCCGAAGGAGGCGATGTTGCCCGGGTCGTTCCGGGAGGCGCGCCGGCCCGAAGGGGCCTGGCACTGGAGTAAGTCAGGCGCCGCCCCAGGAGATGAGGAGCAGGGAGGCCCAGACGATTCCGGCGAAAAATACCACAAACTTAATCATGGCGCGGAAGATACCTAAAACCGCAGCAGAAATCAAGCGGTTATATGGACTTTGGCCGCATATTTTTCCCCCCGCTTGTGCCGCAACTTGGCCCCGTGCTATGGTTGCCGCCGATGGAGGGGGGTTTTTCCCTCCTCCGCCCCGGCAGCGGCCCGCCCCCGATTTTTTTCTGATTTAAATTTCAGGCAGATATGGATCTCAGTACCCTCAACGAGGAACAGCTCACCGCGGTGCGCCACGGCGAAGGGCCCCTGCTGCTTTTGGCCGGCGCCGGCTCGGGGAAGACCCGGGTCATCACCTGCCGCATCGCTTACCTCCTGCTGCAACGGGGGGTTCCCGCCGAGCAGATTCTAGCCGTGACCTTCACCAACAAGGCGGCCCGGGAAATGAAGGAGCGGGTCGAGGAACTGGTGGGGCGCAAGAACGTGCGGGGGATGGTGATTTCCACCTTCCATTCCCTCTGCGTGCGGATTCTCAAGGAAGACATCGAACGCCTCGGCTACAAGAAGAATTTCTCCATCTATGGCACCGCCGACCAGAGCCGCCTGGTTCGCGACCTGATCCAGGCGCACAGCCTCGACGGGCGCAAGTTCGACGCCGACCGGGTTCTCTTTCTGATTTCCGACGCCAAGAACCGCCTGATCTCCCCCGAGCAGTTCCTGGTGCGGCAGCACGACGACTACGAGTATCTGGCCGCAGAGATCTATCCCCGTTACCAGAAGGCCCTCAAGGCCTACAACGCCATCGATTTCGACGACATCATCATGCTCACCGTGCGTCTGTTCCGGGAGCACCCCGAGGTGCTGGCCAAGTATCAGCAGCGTTACCGCTATCTCATGGTCGACGAGTACCAGGATACCAACGCCGCCCAGTACCTGCTGCTGCGCTCCCTGGCCCTGGTGCACGGCAACCTGTGCGTGGTCGGCGACGACGACCAGTCGATCTACGGCTGGCGCGGCGCCGATCTCGGCAATATCCTCGGCTTCGAGAAGGATTTCCCCGGAACGACGGTCATCAAGCTCGAGCAGAACTACCGCTCCACCGGCAATATCCTTGCCGCCGCCAACGCGGTGATCAAAAACAATTGCCAGCGCAAGGAAAAGGCGTTGTGGACCTCCGGGGGAAGCGGCGCCCTCGTCGATTACCTGTGCTGCGAAGACGCCGAGGACGAGGCCCGGGAGGTGGTGGAGCGGATCCATGGCGCCCGTTTCCGCCACGACCTCGCCTACCGGGACTTTGCCATCCTCTACCGGACCAACGCCCAGTCCCGGGCCTTCGAGGAGCAGCTGCGCTACGAGAACATCCCTTACGTCCTCATCGGCGGCCAGCAGTTCTTCGACCGCAAGGAAGTCAAGGACACCGTCGCCTACTTCAAGGTGCTGGTCAACCCCCGGGACGAGGTCAACCTCCTGCGCATCCTCAACTTCCCCAAACGGGGGATCGGCGAGACGAGCGCCGACAAGCTCATTCGCGTCTCGACGGAGGAGCAGCGCCCTCTCTGGGACGTCCTGCGCAACCCGCCGGGGAGCGAGGAGCTGGGGGAGAAAGCCCATCGCGCCCTCGCCGATTTCGTCGCCCTGATGGAGAACTTCCGGGCGCGCTTTGCTTCCACCGCCGATCTTGCCGCCCTGGGACGGGAGTTTCTCGAAACCCTGCACATCGAGGAGGAGCTCTACCGGACCGCCGACGATCCGACCAAGGCGCGCCGCCGGGTGGAGAACGTCGGCGAGGTGATCAACGCCATGGCGTCCTACCAGGAGCGGGACGAGCAGCCGACCCTGGCCGGTTTTCTCTCCAAGGTCTCCCTCCTCGATCGGGACGAGCCGCCGCGGGGGGGGAAGGACGCCAAACTGGCCCAGGACGCGGTGATCCTCATGAGCCTCCACTCCAGCAAGGGGCTCGAATACCCCTATATCTTCCTGGTGGGGATGGAGGAGGGCTTCCTCCCCCACAAGAAGTCGGTGGGGGAGCATGTCGATGTCGACGAGGAGAGGCGCCTGTGCTATGTCGGCATCACCCGGGCCCGTCAGGTCCTGACGCTTCTGGGGGCGGTGCGGCGCAAAAAGTACGGCAAGATGCTCCCCCGGGAGCCGAGCCGTTTCCTCGCCGAGATCCCCGCCGAACTTCTCTGCACCCAGCAGAGCAAGGGGCGCCCGGAGGCCTCCCCCGAAGAGGAGGAGGCGATGGCCAGCAATTTCTTCTCGAGCATGAAGTCGCTTCTCGGGGACTGAGAGGGGCCGGGGCGTCGAACCCTGCGCTCTCAGTTTTTTCTGCAATTTTCTCTCCCCCCATCGGGTCGGGCTTCCAAACAGGCCCCTTCCGCTCCGATCCCCCTTTTTTTCCTTGAAAGCAGAAAGCAAGCCGGTTTTCGCCGCCGGCGAAGGGGGAAAATCATAACGGTGTTATAACATTTATAGTAAAAAATACCTTGACCGAAAGGCGGTTGCTGGTAGCATGGCGGCAAGGGATGCCGGGTGTTCGGGCGTCTGTCAACCAAGGAGAGCGGCATGGAAGATCTGTGGAGAATCGGCGACATGGGTTACCGTCTCAACAACCCGGCGGACCGCGCCGAGTACGACAAGCTGCGCAGGCGCTTCCGCGAGGAAGAGGAGGCGCTCAATGTGAAAAACCTTCTCTACGGCGACAGCCGCCTGGAGCGTGAACGGGCGAAAACAGGGCCGGTTTAATTCAGGGAGGATGGGCCGGGATTCGGGGCGGCGACGGTCAGGCGATAGCCCTTGCCTGGCGACGGCAGATTGTGATAGATATCGTTCCTGTTTCCTTATATTTCCTGATATCGGAGGCCCCCCGGACTATGGAGATTCAACTTCTGCCCCTCGCGGAAAAAAAACCTCGCATCGAGGATGAGTCGCAACTGGCATTCGGCAAGCACTTTACCGACCGGATGTTCGTCATGGAGTACGACACGGGAAAGGGTTGGCATTCGCCGCGGATCCAGCCTTACGGTCCCTTCGCCATCGACCCGGCGGCGATGGTCCTCCACTACTCCCAGGAGATTTTCGAGGGACTCAAGGCCTTCCGGCGTCCCGACGGCGCCATCGCTCTCTTCCGCCCCCGGGACAACATCCGCCGTTTCAACCGCAGCGCCACCCGGATGTGCATGCCCGAGGTCGACGAGGACTTCTTTCTCCAGGCGCTGAAGCAACTGGTGAAACTTGAGAGCGACTGGGTCCCTCGCAGCGAGGGGACGAGTCTCTACATCCGGCCGACGATGATCGGCGTCGAGGCGGCTCTTGGCGTCAGGCCGTCGAGCAAGTACCTCTGTTACATCATCCTCTCCCCCGTCGGCGCCTATTACAAGGGGGGGCTCAGTCCCGTCAAGATCTGGATTTCCGACGAATATGTGCGGGTCTCTCCCGGCGGCACCGGCGAAGCCAAGACCGGCGGCAACTACGCCGCCAGCCTGCGCGCCGCCATGGAGGCCACCGAGAAGGGGTTTGATCAGGTTCTCTGGCTCGACGCCGTGCACCGTAAATATGTGGAAGAGGTCGGCAGCATGAACATCTGCTTCCTCTACGACGGAAAGCTGGTGACGTCCCCCCTCAAGGGGACGATCCTCGACGGCATCACCCGGCGCTCGATCCTCACCCTGGTGCGCGAACTGGGGGTCGAGGTGGAGGAGCGGGCCCTCTCCGTCGACGAGATTCTCGACGGCGCCGAAAGCGGCCGCCTGACCGAAGCCTTCGGCACCGGCACCGCCGTGGTCGTCTCCCCCGTGGGGACGGTCACCTACCGCGATCGCACCGTGGCCCTCAACGGCGGGCAGGCCGGAGAGCTGACCCTGAAACTCTACGAGACCCTCACCGGCATTCAGTGCGGGAAGATCCCCGACCCCCACGGCTGGGTGGACATTCTCTGAGTTCATTTCTTCCGCAAACAAAAAAAGCCCCCGTTTATTACGGGGGCTTTTTTTGTTTGACCAAGGATCGGAAGGGGCCCGGTGGAAGAGGGCGCTCGGACTCACCCCGGAGGTGAGCCCGGCAATTGCGGGTTCACCCTGAGGAGTTCGATCTCGTAGATGACAACGCGCTCGGCCAACGGCCCCCTCTCACCGAAGGCGAGGTCGGCGGGAATGAAGAGTTGCCAGCGCCCCCCCTCCCTCATCAGCGGCAGAGCCTCCTGCCAGCCGGGGATGACGTCGGTCAGGGGGAAGGTCGCCGGTTCGTTGCGGCGATAGCTGCTGTCGAACTCCGACCCGTCGATCTGGGTGCCGCGGTAGTGCACGGTGACTGTATCCGAGAGTGTCGGACGCGGCCCGATCCCCTCCTTGAGAACCCGGTACTGGAGTCCGCTCGGCAGGGTGACGACACCTTCTTTTTTGCCATTGGCGGCGAGAAAATCCCGGCCCTCTCCGCGGTATTTTTCAAGCTGGGAAAGTCTCTGCTCTTTCTGCCCGGCGTCGATTCTCTCTTTAAGGGACTTCAGGGTGTTCTCCATCACCTCAGGGGCGATCCGGGGGCTTTCCGTCTGCAGGGCATCCTCGATTCCCTGCGCGAGCGCCAGGGAATCGAGGTCGATCCCCTGGCGCTTGAAATCGCCGCCGATCTGGTAGCCGACACTGTAGTTGATCCGGCCGGTCTCGGTCTTCAGGTCGACCGGTTCGGCCGCCCAGCAGCATCCTCCGGTGAGAACCAGCGCCAGAATCGTTGGAAATCCCTTGTTCATGCCTGTTCCTTTCCTCGGGGAGACGCGGGGGGTTGGCGTAGCGGCAAGATCGGGGCCACTTCTGAAGGGCCTGAATGAAACGATGGTAGCAAAAAAAACCGCCAATGCCACCGTCAGGGGGCAACCCTTGCAACAGCGGCTGCCCCTGTCGGGACAGCCGCTGTTGTTTTTTCAAGGAGGGGAGAGTTTATTCCCTGTTAAAGCGCCGGCGATAGCCGACGATCCCGGCCAGGCCGAGGCCCAGAAGGAGGAAGGTGCCCGGCTCCGGGACCGGCGCCACCGTGAGGCTGCCGGCGGCATTCACCGCATCGAGGCCGGCATTGCCGAGGTCGAGGTCCCCGGACAGGGCCAGAGGAGAGGTGCCGGGGGCGAGCCCGGTGAAATTCAGCGACGCCAGGGTGAAGCTTCCGGAGAGCGGTTCCGTGAGAAAATCCCAGGGTAGAAAAGCGCCGCTGAAGGAGACGATGGTCGGATCGACCGTCGGTTCAAAGGTGAAGCCGCCCAGGTAATCGAAGAGGGGATTGAAGAGGTCGGCGGGATCGAACAGGGAGGAGCTGAAGCTGTCGAAGTCGACGACGGCCGGATCGAAGGAGAGGACCAGATCGAAACCGTAGAGGGCCTCGGTGCCGGTCAGGACGAGATTGATGTCGACCACGGCGGGGTCCCCCGCGAAGATGGTCTGGTCGGCCGGACTGAGGCCGACGCTGTAGGCCAGGGCCTGAGCGGGGAGGGTCAGAAGGGCGCACAGGCTGAGGATGCTGCAAAACGTCTTCATGCCGATTCTCCTTTCAATGCGGGTTGTCAGCGGGTCAGTCCCAGTTTGCCGACCAGGATCCGGACGTCGAGCAAATCGACTCTCTGGTCGAGATTCAGGTCGAAGGCGAGCTTCATCGGTCGGAGGCTGCGGATTTGGGCGAGCAGGAGCGCCAGGTCGGCCCGGTCGACGATGTTGTCGCCGTTGAGATCCGGGAAGGCGGGATCGTAGCGCACCAGGTAGGGGCGCATCATCTCGTTGTCCTCGTGTTCAAGGATGTGGCAGTGCCAGACGTAGAGACCGGCGCGGTCGAAATGGGCGCGTATGCGGGTGACTTGTCCCGGGTACATGAGCGCCGTGTCCTTGTACCCCTCCTCATTGGCTTCGGGCGGCGTGATCGTTCCCGCAGTTGGCGAGGAAATTGGGGTCGTTCGGCGTGTTGAAGAGGGTGGTGATGCTGCCGTCGGGGAGCTGCTGCACGCAGAGCTGAGTCGACTCCTCTTCGTTGAGGGTGAGCTGGCGCGTGGCGACCGCCGGTCCCACCGCCGGTTCAGCCGGAAGGACCAGATTCTGCGGTGGGGTGGCTGCGGCATCCGCCGGCTGGGTCAGGGCCGAGTTGACCACGAACTGCATCACCTGCCCGGTGGTCCCCGGGTCGGCCGGAACGTCGGGAAAACCGCCGAAGGGGGCATCGGGGCCGGTATTGAAGATCCTCACCACCGTGCCGTCGGCGAGTCCGGAAAAATCGACGAGGACGTCGGCGCGTTCCGCAGGCCCCATCAGCAACGCCTGCATCGCATCGGGAGCCGGGGCGGGTAGGAGCGGGATGGTGCCGTCGCCAGGGAGGGGGAGGGAAATGCCGGTCTGGAGGAGGACGACCGCCGGGAGGAAGCCCTGGTCGCCGCCGATCTGGAAGAAGGGCCGTTCGGCGAGCTGGGTGTCGCTGGCCATCTGGAAGAGGGAGAGGTTGAGGGTCCTCGAGTTGCAGCCGTTGAGAAGGCGCAGCCGGTAAAGAGCGGGCGCCACTTCGAGCTGCGGCCAGGTGTTGCCGTTGACCACCATGGTGTTGGCGAAGAACTCGGGGTTCCAGATCGGGGCGATGTCCGAGTCGGGGATGAAGGGGATGTCGAGCGTCCCCGCACCGGGGATCTGCGGCGGCAAAAGCGGAACATTGAGCCCCTCGAAGAAGGCGCGGTTGTCGGGATAGAAGAGGGCGCCGTCGGCGTTGAAGGAGCGGTCCTGGATGACGACGGGGATTTCCCGTATCGCCGCTCGGACACTGGCGTTGAAATTCGGGTCGCCCCCGGCCAGGGTCGGCGCCGGACCGGGAAGGACCCCGTCGTTGGCCGTTGCCGTAGCGACGTTGTCGATGGCCGCATCGCCGTTGGCGCCGCCGCGGATCAGCCAGAACCCGGCCGGTCCGGCATAGACGTTGACCCGGGTGATCCCCAGGGAGTGGTCGTGATACCAGATCGTCGCCGCCGGCTGGTCGTTTTCGTAGGCGAAAAAGGCGGAGCCGGGGACGGTATTGGTGATGTCGAACTGGTCGAAGAGGGTGCCGGTCCTGGCGTAACCGGCCGGGATGTTGTTGGCCGCCGGCAGCCACCAGGCCTCCGGATAGCCGTCGCTCTCGGCGTTGACGTGGGAACCGTGGACATGGGTGACCATCGGCACCGGCCCCGTGTAGTTGGTGGGATTCAACGTCCGGCAGTCGGTGCGGTCGCTGCCGTCCAGGCACCCCGTCGCCGGCGGGTTGGCCCAGTGCAGGGTCTGGTCGATGGGGAAGAGGTGGGGGAGGTAATTGCCGCCGGCGTCGACCAGGTCATTGATCCAGCGCACACTCGTCGGAACACCCGAGGTGTTCTCCACCGTGAAGGCCGGATAGTTGAAGGTCGAGTTCGGCGCCGGCGCCAAAGCCGGAACGGCGTCCTCGGCCAGCCCGTAACTCCACACCGTCGTGGCGCCGAAACCCGCAGGGAGAATCTGCTGCCGGAACTGGCGGACGGCGATATTGTAGTCGGCTGCCGGCTGGGGAGCGGTGTTCAGGGGGCTTGCCACCGGACTTTTCGGCATCTGCGGCGGGATGACCAGGGGCGTGACGTACTTGGGGATCGTTGCCGGGTCGAGGGTTCCTCCCGGAAGCGGCTGGGACTGGACGAATCCCGGCAGAGAGAGGATGAGGGCGACTCCCCATGCCGGGAGCGAAATGGACCGCGGGACTCTGTGCTTCATGAGTTTAACGCCTCCTTTCGGTTGGGTTATGTTTTTGGCTGTTCCTGTAACATCACCAATCGCGCCTGCTCACCTCCTTTCTCCTGGTATGATTGCAGAGGGTCGACGGGGAATCAGGTTGAAAAACTTCAACCGTTATGCCGAGAACCGGAAACGTGCAAAACCGGTTCCAAGCTTCAAGTTATTGAAAAATCAAAGCTATTTTCCGGTAGCCGATGAGCTGTAAGAATCTCCGACGGAAATTGTCGGGATCCGGGGTGTGCCGAGGCGCCGGGAAGGGGTGTGGGGCGCCCGTCTCCGAGGCAGCCCTGGCGTTTTTTTGGGCAAAATGGTCGCGGGGCGAGCGAGCCTGGATGCAAGTTGCCGTTTTTACGTTGGGTTGTCGATGGCACGACGCTTGCTGAAGGAAGACCGATGATTTTTGCCAAGCCGGGTGACGAAGCCGTCCCCACTGGAGGTACGATGATGTACAGATCCTTTCTTCGCCTTTCGGGACCCGCCTCTCTTGCTTTCCTCCTCGTTCCGGCTCTCGCCCCGGCCGCCGCAAGCGCCGATACCGGCGATACCGCCTGGATGCTCGTCTCCTCGGCCCTGGTTTTGCTCATGCTTCCGGGGCTCGCCCTCTTTTACGGCGGAATGGTCCGTGCCAAGAACGTCCTCTCCACCACCATGCACATCTTCGCCGCCCTGGCCATCCTCGGCGTCCAGTGGATCGTGGTCGGCTATTCCCTGGCCTTCGGCGGCGCCGGTCCTTGGATCGGCGGATTCGATCAGATGTTTCTCGCCGGGATCACCCCCGAGAGCCTGACCGGCACCATCCCCACCTATGCCTTCGTCATGTTCCAGGGGATGTTCGCCATCATCACCCCGGCCTTGATCGCCGGGGCGGTGGCCGAACGGATGAAGTTTTCCACCTACTGCGTCTTCATTCTGCTCTGGGGGACCCTTGTTTACGATCCCATCGCCCACTGGGTCTGGGGGGAGGGGGGATGGCTGCTGGAGGCCGGCGCCCTCGATTTTGCCGGCGGCACCGTGGTTCATTTCTCCTCGGGGATCACCGCCCTGGTGCTGGCCATCGTCCTCGGCCGGCGCAAGGGGTACCCCCACGAGCGGATGCCGCCGCACAACCTGCCGATGACCCTGCTCGGCGCCGGACTCCTGTGGTTCGGCTGGTTCGGCTTCAATGCCGGCAGCGCCCTCTCCGCCGGACCCTCCGCCGCCCTGGCTTTCTCCACCACCCAGGCCGCCGCTGCCGCCGGGGCTCTCTCCTGGCTCGCCGCCGAGTGGATCCATTCCGGCAGGCCGAGCGCCCTGGGAGCCGCCTCGGGAGTCGTTGCCGGGCTGGTGGTGATCACTCCGGCCGCCGGTTTCGTCACCCCCGGCTGGGCCCTTCTCATGGGACTGACGGCGGGTCCGGTCTGTTTCGGCGGGGTGTTGCTCAAGCACCGGCTCGGCTACGACGATTCTCTCGATGCCTTCGGGGTTCACGGAGTCGGCGGCGCCTGGGGGGCTCTGGCCACGGGGCTTTTTGCCACCGTCGGCGCCTCCGGCCTGATCGCCGGCAACCTTCACCAGCTCTGGCTGCAGTTGCTCGGGCTGCTGGCTGCCGGCGCCTACGCGGTGGTCGTCTCCCTGGGGATCATCTACCTCCTCAAGGTCACCCTGGGACTGCGGGTCGAACCGGACGAGGAGCGGATGGGGCTCGATCAGGCGGCCCATTCGGAGAGCGGTTACAACTTCTGATGGCAGCCCCGGATGCGCATCGCGGCACCTCGAAGGGGGTGCCGCTTTTTCGTGTAGCCTGACTACTCGGTCCGAGTAGCCTCCCTTCGGGCCCCGGGGGACGATTTCCCGAATGGATCCCCCCTTCGAGCTTCGATCTGGTCGCCCCATCGCTTAAAACCCATGACATTCTGAGATCTTGCAGGCGTATACGGATCGGCGCAGTGCTAATGCTCCTGTCTGGCACGCAATGTGCTTGAAAATCCATGCTCCCCAGGTTCTCCGACACTCAGCCGGGGCCGGGTCAAGGAACTTCTCTCTGGAGGTAAACGGATATGTGTCGTATTGGCGCGATCAAGAGCCTGAACTATGTCCATCCGAGTCAGGCGTTGCTGCTCATGCAATCGCAGCAGAAGGGGCACGACAATTCCGGTTTCGCCATGGTCATGCATGATCTCGGCGGGATCTTCGAGGGGTACAAGCACCTGCCGACCCTGTCGCTGGCCTGCACCGACGAGGGGCTCAAGGTCGCCGAAGACATGCTCCACGCCGCCGGATTCCAGCGGGTGCTGCAGTGGGTCCCCGAGGTCAACGACAGGCCCGGGCTCGATATCAACGCCATGCCGAATTATGTCTTCGAGACCTTCGATTATCCGAAACACATCAAGAAGTCGTCGCAGAAGGAGAAGGAAGAGCTTCTCCTCGACATGCGCCTGAACCTGCGGGCGGCTCTCGAGGACGACGAGATGGGTTTTGTCTACTCCTTCTGGCCCGACGTCGTCACCCTCAAGGAGATCGGCGATCCGCGGGACATCGGCACCTATTTCAATCTCTGGGAGCCGGACACCAAATTCACCGCCCGGGTGATTACCGCCCAGTGCCGGCAGAACACCAACTACGACATCGTCCGCTATGCCGCTCACCCCTTCTTTCTCCAGGGGTTCACGGCGCTGGCCAACGGCGAGAACACCTTCTATCAGAAGAACAAGGAGTTCCAGCGCAAACTCCACCGCGGCTACATCGGCTTCGAATCGGACTCCCAGTGCTTTCTCTACTCCCTGCACTATGTCCATCGCCAGCTCGGCTGGCCCCTCTCCTACTACAAGCACGTCATCACCCCGCTCCCCTTCGAGGAGATCGGCCACCGCGACGACGCCCAGGAGCTGCAGGCGATCCGCCAGTCCCTGTCCCATCTGGAGATCAACGGACCGAACACCATCATCGGCGTCCTCCCCGACAACACCCTCTTCACCTGCTGCGATGCCAAGAAGCTGCGGCCGATCGTCGTCGGACGCTCCAGCGACACGGTGGTCTTTTCCTCCGAGGTCTGCGGTATCAACGAAATTCTCCCCGACCGCGACTGGGAAACGGACATCTATCCCAACGAGCGCGAGATCGTGGTGATCGATAACAACCTGGAGGTTCAGCGATGGAAACAATGAAAATCCACGACATCACGCCGAACGATCTCCCCTGGAAAATCCGTTACGACGCCAGCCGCTGCACCCTCTGCGGCTCCTGCGTCGCCGCCTGTTCCTTCCGCGCCATCGCCCCCAAGGTCGAGCGCCGGCGGATGGTCTTCTCCGAAGGGGATTTCCCCGAGCCCAAGACCCGTTTTTCAGCGGTTCCGGTGATCCGCCAGGTCCATTCGATCAAGAACTACTGCCGCGGCTGCGGGATCTGCGAGAAGGTCTGCCCCAACGACGCCATCGGTCCGCTGCGCAACGTCGACAACCGTCATTCGATCGTCACCCGCTGCCTGGCCGGCGACTCAGTCAAACGCGGCGGCCGCAAGAACCTCGAGAGCACTTCGCGCACCCTCGACCGGCTGCGGGTGGGGCGCATCTCGCAGATGACCGACCCCTCTCTCGACGCCCAGCGTCACACCTTCGACCTTCTGGCCCCCTTCGGCCGCATCCTGCCGCCGGGCAAGCTCCCCTTTGCCGTCGGTGCCGACGGCAAGCTGCAGACCACCGGGCAGTCGCCGCCGGTGCGCTGGATCTACCCGGTGATCATCGGCGACATGTCCATCGGCGCCCTCTCCTGGCGGATGTGGGAAGGGGTGGCCATGGCCGTGGCCTACCTCAACGAGGAGTGCGGGCTGCCGGTGCGGATGTGTTCCGGCGAGGGCGGGGTGCCGGTGCGCCTCCTGAAGTCCAAATATCTCAAGTACATGATCCTGCAGATCGCCTCCGGACACTTCGGCTGGAACCGCATCCTCAAGGCGATGCCGCACATGACCGAGGACCCCGCCGGAATGCTGATCAAGATCGGCCAGGGAGCCAAGCCCGGCGACGGCGGTCTCCTCATGGCCCAGAAGGTCGCCGAGCACATCCAGGCGATCCGCGGCGTCCCCAAGGCCGACCTCCTCTCCCCCCCCAACCATCAGGGGCTCTATTCCATCGAGGAGAGCGTGCAGAAGATGTTCCTCTCCATGAATGCCGCATTCAAGTTCCGGGTACCGGTGGCCATCAAGGTCGCCGCCAGCGCGACTTCGGTCAGTGTCTTCAACAACCTGGTGCGCGACCCCTACAACATCGTCGGCGGCTTCTTCCTCGACGGCATCGACGGCGGCACCGGGGCGGCGCACGAGGTCTCCCTCGATCATACCGGCCACCCCATCGTCTCCAAGCTGCGCGACTGTTACCTCGCCGCCGTGACCCAGGGACGCCAGGGTCAGATCCCGCTGTGGGCGGCAGGAGGCCTCGGCAAGACCGGGGATCTGGCCGCCGACGCCTTCAAAATGATGTGCCTGGGCGCCAACGGCGTCTTTACCGGCAAGCTGATCCTGCAGATGGCCGGCTGCGTCGGCAACGACATGGGGCGCTGCAATGCCTGCAACACCGGCCTCTGCCCGGCGGGAATCACCACCCAGGAGCCGGCCCTGGCCCATCGCCTCGACCCGGAGAAGGTAGCGCAGAACATCGTCAACTACTATCTGGCCATGGACCAGGAGCTCAAGAAGCTCATGGCCCCCATCGGCAACTCCTCCCTCCCCGTCGGTCGTTCCGACGCCCTGGTCTCCACCGACCGGGCGGTGGCCGAGCGACTGCAGATCCAGTACGTGTGTTAAGGAGGATCCACCATGGCAGCTGAAATCATCGGATTTGAAAATAACCAGCGCATCTCCACCCAGCAGCTCCTGCAGCAGATCTATGCGGCGCTCGAGGCGGGGGAGACGGAGTTCAACGTCCTTTCCTCCGGGCACCACGATATCGGTGGCCCCCTGTGGACCGAGGACGGCTCCCCCCTGAAATTTCGGGTCAGGAATCCCGGACAGCGGGTCGGGTCCTTCGGCCTCGACGGCACAGAGATCGTCGTCGAGGGGTCGGCGCCCGCCGACGCCGGCTGGCTCAATGCCGGCGCCACCCTGACCATCCTCGGCGACGGCGGCGACACCACCGCCCACTGCGCCGCCAGCGGCAAGATCTATGTCGCCGGCCGGGTCGGGACCCGCTCCGGATCGCTGATGAAGCACGACCCGGCCTACGATGCTCCCGAGTTCTGGGTCCTGAAGAACACCGGCTCCTTCTCCTTCGAATTCGTCGGCGGCGGCATCGCCGTCATCTGCGGCGTCGGTTGCCAGGAGGACGATTCGGTTCTCGGCGACCGTTCCTGCGCCGGGATGGTCGGCGGCACCATCTACGTCCGCGGCCCGGTCTCAGGCCTCTCCGAGGATGTCTGGCTCCTCGATCTCGATGACGCCGACCGCGCCTTTCTCGCCGCCGGGATCCCGGTCTTCCTCGGCAAGATCGATCGCTCCGCTCTCTTGGGCGAGCTCACCGACTTTGCCCGGTGGAAGAAGATCGTCGCCAAGACCTACGAGGAGCGCAAGGTTCATCACCGCATCACCATGCGCGAATTCCGCCTCGGCAAGTGGGTCGAAGGGGGGATCTTCGGCGATCTCGTCAAGGACGACTACAACCACGTCGCCGGCCTGGTCAACAGCGGCGCCGACCGCCTCAAGCTCCCGCATTGGCAGGACCGCAAATACGGCGCCCCCTGCCAGACCTCCTGCCCCTCCTCGATCCCGACCCAGGACCGCATCAATCTGCTGCGCCAGGGAAAGGTCAAGGAGGCGCTGGAGCTGGTCCTTCACTACTCCCCCTTTCCGGCCAGCGTCTGCGGCGAGGTCTGCCCCAACCTGTGCATGGACGCCTGCACTCGCCAGTTTCTCGATCATCCGGTGGCGATGAAGGAGCTCGGGCGTCTCTCCCTGACGGCGGCCTCTCCCGAGCCGAAGCCGGCAACGGGAAAGACGGTGGCGGTCATCGGCGGCGGCCCCGGCGGTCTGTCCGCTGCCTGGCAGCTGCGGCTTTCCGGGCATGCCGTGACCGTGTACGAAGCCGACCAGGAGGTCGGCGGCAAGCTGCGCCAGGTCATTCCCGGTTCGCGCCTGCCGGAGAGTTCGCTGCAGGGTGAGATCTCCCGGGTCAAGGCCCTCGGCGTTTCCATCAGGACCGGCACCGCCGTCGACGCTCCCCTCTTCGCCACAATCCGCAAGGAGCACGACGCGGTGGTCATCGCCAGCGGCGCCCACAATTCGGTGATCATCCCCTTCCCCGGTCATGAGCGCCTGGTCAAGGGACTCGATTTCCTCAAGGAGGTCAACGCCGGCAAAAAGCCGGCGGTCGGCGAGCGGGTCGTCGTTCTCGGCGCCGGCAACGCCGGAATGGACGTCTGCCTCGGCGCCTACGCCATGGGAGCCAAGAAGGTCACCTGCATCGACATCCAGCGCCCGGCCGCCTTCAAGCATGAAATCGACGGCGTCAGGGCCCTTGGCGGCGAGGTTCGCTGGCCGGTCTTCACGGAAAAAATCGATGAAAAGGGGGTATGGACCAAGGACGGCGAGCTCATCGAAGCCGACATGGTGATCATTGCCATCGGCGAGCGCCCCGATCTTTCCTACGTCCCCCGTGAATGGCTCACCGACCGCGGGATGGTGGATGTCGACGGCTGCTGGCAATCTCTCAAGGCTCCAGGGGTCTTCGCCATCGGCGATACCATCAAGCCGGGACTCCTGACCCACGCCATAGGCCAGGGCACCGACGCAGCCCTGCTGATCGACGACTATCTCGCCGGCAAGGAGCTCGTCCCGATCAAAAAGCACGAAGTCATTCCCCAGAGCTGCCTTTCCAAGGAGCTGTTTCGGCCCCAGAACCGCGGACGTCTCTGCGTGACCGACGCCAAGGCCGAGACGAGCCGCTGTCTCTCCTGCGGCACCTGCAGGGACTGCAGCATGTGTCTCGAGGCCTGTCCCGAGGGGGCCATCCGCCGCATCGAGAAGGCTGGCGGCGGGTTCGAATATCTCTCCGACGATCATCTCTGCATCGGCTGCGGGATCTGCGCCGGGATCTGCCCCTGCGGAATCTGGGCCATGGAACAGGTCGTCTGAGACGGCGTCCTGCTGCTTCGACTGACAAAAAAATCCCCGCCGTGAGGCGGGGATTTTTTGTTGCGGCTCTCCAAAGAAAAGGTGCCTCAGCGGGGAAGGAAAAACGGCGGAGAAAAATAAAAAGGCCCCGCTCGGTGAAAAGCGGGGCCTGATCCTGAACTCCGAAGAAAACCCCTGCGGGTTCTGCGGCGATTACTTCTTGTGGCAGTCGCCGCACTTGGTGGGGCCGGCGCCCTTGGTCTTGTGGCAGTCCTTGCACAGGGCGTGGGCCGCATCCTTGTCGAGCTCGATCTTGCCGGGGGTCCCTTCGCCGTGGCAGGTCTTGCACTCCATCGACTCACTGTGGACTTTGTGATTGAAGGTGACGTCGCCGTTTTTCGCTTTGAGAACGACGGTGTCGGCGGCCAGGGCGGGGGTGACGGCGAAAGCGACCAGCATTACGACTACAAGCAGTTTTTTCATTTGTTTTTTCCTCCACGCAAATTGAGAGTTAAAAAGCTCGCATAATATATGAAATGTAATGAGACGTTGTCAAGGCAAAAAAGGGGAGAGGGAGGTCCCGGAAGGAAAGGGGCAGGGGGGCGGCTGGCGGATGATTCAGCGGCCCCGGAAGGGGGTCGGGCCGGCTGTGGCGGCGGACCGATAACGGCTGCCGGCCGTGATCCCCTGGTTGTGCTTGTCCAGGTCCTCGGCCAGCCGGTCGATGTCCGCCGCGTTCAGAATCCCCTGTTCGACAAAATACTGGCCGAATTTCTTGTGCAGGGTCTGCTGGTAGCGGAGGAGGGCCTGGAGCTGAATGCCGGTGAGAAAGCCGAGCTGCAGGGCGCGGGTGCCGAAACGGTTGCCGGAGCCGCGGTGCTGAAGGGTCGCCTGGATCTTCTGGTCGTCGAGCCATCCCCAGCGCTTGGCGATGGCGCCGAGGTTGGGACGTTGCCGACGCTGCCAGAGGAGAGCGGCGATGAGATCGGGATAGGCGATAAATCCCCGGTAATAGAGGAAGAGCCCGAATTCGAGGTGCTGCCGCGGGAGATGGCGGGGGCCTGCCGCCGCCGCGCGGTACGGCCGGGATTCTTTGGCCGCTCTTTCCACGCTGACGCCGGGGCGTGTCGGGGGGGCACCGGTGCGGTTGCGCTGTTCGAGATAGGCGGTCAGCAGTTTGTAGGCGCCATGGATATCCTGGAACAGTTCCGATTGCCGGCGGCGGATGCCGGGGGCACAGTCGGCAAAGAGGTCGGGATGGTTTTTTTTCGCCATTTCCCGGTAGGCCGACTTGGCTCCAGCAGGCTGCAGATAGGCGAGGAACTGACTGCTCAGGTCGATCTTCGTCCCGAAGAGGATTCGGCAGGCGTCGAGGAGCGCGGCTTCGGAGATGGAGGATTTTGGCTGCATGGGATCCGTACTGTCCGGGATGTTGGAAGGAACGCCTGCCAATGTCAATTCCGAGGCCAGGGAAAAATTCCGGGAAAGCGAGGGAGCCTTCAGAGGTGGTGCCTCGTCATCTCGGCGAGCTGCAGGAGCTCGGCGGAATCCTCGACGGAGTAGTCGGCCAGGTCGGCACGGCCGCCAGGGAACCTGTCGAGTTCGTCACCGAATCCCCCGATGTCTCTCATACTCCCTGTTTGCGGAAATCTGACGGCATTCTACAGGTCTTCCGGTGTAAATGCCACCACTTCGTCAATGGTTTGGAGGTCGCACAACAGCATGACCAGACGGTCGATGCCGAGAGCGATCCCGGCGGCGGCCGGAAGGGTCTCGAGTTCGGCGAGGAATTTTTCCGGCAGTGGAACGGACGGCTTGCCGGCGGCGCGGCGCGCTCCCTCATCTTTTTCGAAGCGCCGCCGCTGCTCGGCCGGATCGGTGAGTTCGGAGAAGGCGTTGGCCAGTTCGACGCCGGCGACATACAATTCGAATCGTTCGGCGACCTCGGTGTTTCCCGGTTTGAGGCGGGCCAGTGCGGCGCAGGCAGAGGGATATTCGGTGAGAAAGGTCGGGCGCCTCCGGCCGAGCCAGGGTTCGATCTGCAGGGCGATGATCTCATCGAAGCGCCCGGCCGCCAGGGCCTGCTGCGGCGTCAGATCGGAGTGGCGGGAGAAGGCTTCGGCGACGGTGAGGCGCTCCCAGGGGGGAGAAAGGTCAACGGCCCTCCCCTCAAGGGTCAGGCTGCGTCCGGGAACCAGGGCGCAAAAGAGGTCTTCGCACTCCTCCATCAGGGACCGGTAGTCGCACCCGGCCCGGTACCATTCGAGCATGGTGTATTCGGGGAGGTGCCGGCGCCCTCGTTCCCCCTGCCGCCAGCAGCGGCAGATCTGGAAGATCCGCTCATACCCTGCCGCCAGCAGGCGCTTCATGCCCAGTTCCGGCGAGGTGTGGAGAAACCAGGGGGGGGAAGGGACGGGATCGATGTGTTGTTCGGGGGCGTTGCCGGGAAGGCGGTGAGGCGTTTCCACTTCGAGGTAGTTCCGGTCTATGAAAAAGGCCCGGATCGACTGCATGATCCGGGCCCTCTCTTCGAGATTGCGCCGCTTGCGGGCCAGGGCCCAGTTCGGCTCCATGGAGGAATTATTCCTTCACCCGGGTGACGTAATCGCCGGTGCGGGTGTCGATCTGGATGAGATCGCCCGCTTCGACGAAGGGGGGGACAGCCAGGGTGTAGCCGCTTTCGGTGGTGACCGGTTTGTTGTTGCCGGCGGCGGTATCCCCTTTGACCCAGGGATCGGCCTCGGTGACCCGCAGATTGACGAAGTTGGGGAGGGTGATGCCGATGCCGCGACCGTTGAAGAGAAGGATTTTCACGTCCATGTTGTCGCGGAGGAAGAACTTGTCGTCGCCGAGGGTCGCCTCATCGAGGGTCACCTGTTCGTAGTTCTTGTTATCCATGAAGACGTACCCCGATTCGTCCTGGTAGAGGTACTGCATCTCCCGGTCCTCGAGGGCGGCCGGTTCGAAGCTTTCACCGGAGCGGTAGGTGCGGTCGAAGAGGGAGCCGGTGATCATATTGCGCAGTTTGCATTTGTAGAGGGCCTGCCCCTTCCCCGGCTTGGTGAAATCGAAGGCGGCGATGACGTGGGGTTCGCCGTCGATCATCAGTTTAAGGCCCTTCTTCAGGTCGGCACAGCTGTACATGGGTGAGTCTCCTTCGGGTGCGTCATCTATGGTCGATGGAAAAAATGGCGAAGTGCGGACAAGAGGGAATTAAATCACAATTCTTCGCAGCTTGTCACTGAAAATTTCCGGGCGCAGCGATTGTCTTTCTTGGCCCGAATGTGCTACATTCCCAGGAAAATTCGGCCATCTTCGTTGTCAAAGGAGCAAACCATGATTACCACCGCCGACTTCAAGCGCGGACTCGTCATCCAGCTCGAGAGCGCGCCCTGTCTGATTCTCGATTATACGACCCAGTCGCCCTCGGCCCGCGGCGGATCGACCCTGGTCAAAACCAAGTACCGCAACCTTCTGACCGGGCAGGTGCTGGAAAAAGCCTTCAAGGCCGGGGACAAGGTCGACGAAGCCGATTTCGAGCGCCGCAAGGGGCAATTCCTCTATCCCTCCAGTGATGGCGGCGTGTTCATGGATCTGGAGAATTATGAACAGTACGAACTCGATGCCGAACTCTTCGAGCCGGTGCAGGGTTTTCTTCTCGAGGGGGCCGAGGTGCAGCTCGGTGTTTTCCAGGGGAGGGTGGTGAGCGTCGATGCCGCCAACATCGTCGAACTCGTCGTCACCGAGACCGCTCCGGCCATCAGGAATGCCACCGCCACCGCCCAGACCAAGGAGGCGGTTCTGGAGACGGGGCTGTGCATCCAGGTCCCCGGTTATCTCGAGTCCGGTGAACGGATCAAGGTCGACACCCGGGACGGCCGCTTCGTCTCCCGCGCCTGAGGGGCGAAGGCACGAGCCGAGCACCGAAATAATTGATCGTCATCGCCGCCCCGGAAGGGGCGGCGATTTTTTTATGCCCCGAAGCGAAAAAAAGTGCCGGTCCCGTATTGACAGGAGAGCGGGGGGCGGCTACCTATTGATACAACCTAATTAAATAATTATCAGAGCCAAACCCGCCGCGAGGGGGGGACGGAAAGCAACGGGTCTTCCAGGGAAGACGGCCGAGCTGCGGAGGGTGAACTCCCAGGCTCGGCCGTTTGTTTCTACTGCGCCGGAAAGGAGGTGGTGGGCCGTTTTCAGCACAGGAGGTTGCGCAGGAGAATCGCCAGAATTTACATCATTTTTCAGGAGGTCTTCATGTTCAGTCGATTCAAAACAATCGTATTCATTGCCCTGCTGGGCGGGACACTGATCGCCGCTCCTGCCGTCGCCTCCCTGACCCCGAGTCAGCAGCTGGGGGAGCTCCTCTATTTTGACGCCTATCTTTCCCTCAATGCCAATCAGGCCTGCGCCAGCTGCCATCTGCCGCCGGGCTTCGCCGATCCCCGTAATGCCGCCAATCCCTCGGCCCTCCCCGTCTCCGAAGGTTCGGTCGCCGGACTCTTCGGCGGGCGCAACGCCCCGACGGCCGCCTACGCCGCCTTCGGTCCCTTGTTTCAGTGGAACGGCGGCCTGGGGTTGTTTGCCGGCGGACAATTCTGGGACGGCCGGGCAGGGACCCTCACCGCTCAGGCCATGGGCCCCTTTTTGAATCCCGTCGAGATGGCGATGCCGAACAAACGAGCGGTTCTGCTGGCTCTCCGTTCCAATTCCGCGGCTGCCGTTTCAGCCAATCCGAACTGGAACGCCTATCTGACAGGGTTTGCCGCCGTCTATGGCGTTGACCTGTCGAACCTCGATCTTTTCACCCCCCTGGAAATTGACAGGATCTACGAACTGCTGGCCACGGCCATCGGCGATTTCGAAAAATCCTATCTGGTGAATGCCTTTACCTCCAAGTACGATGCCTGGCTGACCGGTCTCTATACGATGACCCCGGCGGAAGAGAAGGGAATGAAACTCTTCAACGGCAAGGGGAAGTGCAATCTCTGCCATCTCAGCGTCGCAACTCTTGCCCCCGACGGCCTCACCCAGATGCCCCCCCTCTTCACCGAATTCACCTATGACAACCTGGGGATTCCCAAGAGCGCCAATCCCATTCTCGCCGGCAATCCCATCGATTACGGTCTCGGCGCCCGCCCTGAGATCGCCGCCTTCGACCCGGTGGCCGGCCCGGACGGCGCCCTGGTTTCGGCGAGGCAGGCCGGAAAATTCAGGGTTTCGACCCTGCGCAACATTGCCTTGACCGCCCCTTACGGGCACAATGGCTATTTTGCAACCCTCAAGGAGATCATAAACTTCTACAACACGGCGGGAATTCCCGGGATGTGGCCGGCGCCGGAAGTCTCCATGAATGTGAATCGGGTGGAACTCGGCAACCTGCATCTGAGCGGACCCCAGGAGGATGACCTGGTGGCCTTTCTCCTCACCCTGAGCGACGGTTTCCTCCCGCAACCTGTGATGTCGCCCTTCCCCTTCCCCCCC
>Ga0209231_1000408_pt1 | contig 24839 bp, 24 predicted proteins | sample Deesub45470m_DNA_FD_188086 | JGI IMG/M metagenome (GOLD analysis project Ga0209231, IMG submission 188086) | Deep subsurface microbial communities from North Pacific Ocean - 450_OLKR46/470m Metagenome (SPAdes) (version 2) | ecosystem: Environmental > Terrestrial > Deep subsurface > Unclassified ... | reverse complement strand
ACTTACCAGTTTGTCTGACGACCATAGCGAGTTGGTCCCACTCCTTCCCATCCCGAACAGGACAGTGAAACGACTCCGCGCCAATGATAGTGTGGATTACCCATGTGAAAGTAGGTCATCGTCAGACTCCTTACAACAAAAAGCCCCTCCGGTAACGGTGGGGCTTTTTGCTTTTGCGGGAAACGCCAGAGAGGCGAACGCTATTTTTTGTTGCAGCTCGTGCAGAGCGGGTCTTTTAATAGCGTGCTCTGCTTGATGTTCATGTCGAGCGCATTTATCGATAGCAGCTTGCCGCTTAAGCCGGAATTGATGCCTGCCAGCAGCTTGAGCGCTTCAGCGGCTTGTATGCTGCCTACGATGCCAGTCAACGGCGCGAAGATGCCTGTGGTGGCACAACGCAACTCCTCGGATGCGCTATCTTCTGGAAACAAACAGTTGTAACAGGGAGATTCCGCGTGGCGGAAATCAAACACGCTGGCCTGCCCGGAAAAAAGGATGGCCGCGCCGGATACCAGGGGTTTGCGGTGCGTCAGGCAAGCGCGGTTGATGGCGTAGCGTGTGGCGAAGTTGTCGCTGCAATCGAGTACCACATCGGCATGAGCGATAAGCGTATCTAGCTGGGTGGCATCGGCGCGCGAGGAATGAATGACACAGCTGACTTCGGGATTGATGTCATGGATGGCTGCCACGGCTGAATTCACCTTGGGCTGCCCAAGCGTGGAGGTGCGATGCGCGATTTGGCGTTGCAAATTACTTAAATCTACATGGTCATGATCGCACAGGGTCAGTTGGCCGACGCCGCTGGCCGCTAAATAAAGCGCGGCCGGTGAGCCCAAGCCGCCAAGACCAATTATTAATGCATTGGAATCCAGTAAACGCTGCTGTCCTTCAATGCCAATTTCAGTAAGCAGGATATGACGCCCGTAGCGCTGAAGTTGCGAGTCGTTCATGTCAAAGATTGAAAAACAGAATTATTCGTATTCACGCAAATCGGGAGGTATGCCGGCGTGCTCTTTATGTGAATGCTGTCCATGCTTCTCAATAAAAATCCCTTTTTCATTCTTCTTGGTCACATGGTCAGGAATCTCCATGTTGTGACGCGTGGTATCTTCGCAGTAATAGATGACATTGCGTCCGACATTATGCAAGAAGCTGTGATCAAGACGGAAGCCTTCTTGTTCCAGTGCATGCTCCAGTGCTTCCAGAGTGTAGTCGCGCAGGTTATAGCGGATTTCAAGTGTATGGGGACGATCCGCGCGCGCAGCGCTTAAATTGGGAAGACCGCTCAATATCTCCAATGCGTGATTAAGCTGATCGGCAGGCTCTGCCTCGAACAGCAGTTCGCGCTTTTTTTCCAAATCGAAGGGATTGATCATGTCATTCTCCTGGATAGGCTAGGGCTTACTTGCCGTGTAATATTTGCATGCCCTTGAGCAGGTTAAGCGCCTGATTAAGCTGATAGTCATTTTTGGTGCCGAATTCTACCGGTGTTAGCTTATCGTTATCGCCGTTACTCTTGGGCGCAACTTCAGGCTTGGTCACTGAATTGGTTTTCTCTTCAGGTTGTTTGTCGTTAATCAAGTGCTTTTCCAGATCAGCTTCGCGCAGCCTGAAGGTGTTATCTGCCCCGGCTGTAGATGGATCTTCAACCAGAATGTCCGGCACGATACCTTTAGCCTGAATTGAGCGCCCTCCCGGAGTGTAATAACGCGCCGTAGTGAGCTTGATGGCTGTGTTGTTGCCAAGCGGCAGAACAGTTTGTACCGATCCTTTGCCGAATGTTTGCGTACCCATGATGACTGCGCGCTTGTGATCCTGCAAGGCACCCGCGACAATTTCAGATGCGGATGCTGAACCGCCATTCACCAGCACTACCAGGGGGACGCTTTTGATTGATACCGGTATATTTTGAATGTAGTCATTCTTGCCATTGCCGCGTAAATAAAATTCCGGGGTGGCAGTCAGACGCATTTTTGTCTCTTCGCTCCGGCCCTCGGTATAGACGACGAGGGCGTCCTTGGCCAGAAAAGCAGCAGACACGGCAACAGCGCCATCAAGCAAGCCGCCCGGGTCATTGCGCAAATCGAGCACCATGCCCTTTAAGTCGGCTTTATTATCTTTTACAAGCTTTTCGAGTGCTGTTGCCAGATTTTCGCCGGTATGTTCCTGGAATTGCGTGACGCGGACAAAGCCGTAACCGGGTTCAATCAGCTTAGACTTGACGCTCTGCACCTTAATTACGGCACGCACCACGGTGATGATGAGTGGTTTGTTTTCGTTCTTGCGCAGGATGGTCAAGACTATTTTGCTGCCAGGTTTGCCGCGCATGCGTTTGACTGCATCGTTTAGGGTCATGCCCTTGACCAGCGAATCATCCAGTTTAAGAATCAGGTCACCGCTCTTGATGCCTGCCTGATAGGCCGGCGTATCTTCAATCGGTGAAATCACCTTTACTAGGCCGTCTTCCATGCCGACTTCTATGCCCAGCCCGCCAAATTCACCCTGAGTGCCGACCTGAAGGTCTTTGAATGCATCCGCGTCAAGGTAGGATGAATGTGGATCCAGACCGTTTAGCATGCCGTTGATCGCTTCGGTAAAGAGTTTTTTGTCAGTGACCGGTTCAACATAATTGCTCTTGATATGCCCGAACACTTCGGTAAAGGCTCGCAATTCCTCTATAGGCAAGGGCGTAACAAGCGTTTCCTTGTCAGCCACTGCAGAGAAATGCAGGCTGAGCGAAATGCCAGCCACCAAACCTAAACCTATCAGACCTGCTTTTTCCAGACGACGCATAGTAATTCCTAGTTATTTTTTAGCCAACCATTTCAGTGGGTCGAGCGGTTTACTCTTGTGGCGCAGTTCAAAGTATAAACCGGAATCAATATTGCCGCCGCTGTTGCCGACGCTGGCGATGGTATCCCCGCCGCGCAATTCATCACCCACTTGTTTGTACAATGTTTCATTATTGCCGTACAGGCTCATGTATGCGTTGCCGTGATCGACGATGAGCAAATTGCCAAATCCGCGCAACCAGTCTGCGAAGACTACACGCCCGGCAGCTACGGCTTTGACAGTCTGACCACTGCTCGTTCTGATGAATAAACCTTTCCATATGACGGTGCTGTCGGGACGTTTTGTGCCGAATTGGTTGGTAATGTCACCTTTTACCGGCAGGCTTAGCTTGCCTTGAAGCTGGGCAAACGGCTCGCCGTCAAAACGATTGTCAGGCAGGTTGTCGTTGCGGAATAAGGATTTCTTTTTGGGTTGCGCGAGCATTTCGGTGATTTTTTCGACCAGTTTTACCAGCCGGTTTTCGTCACGTTGCAAATGCTTGATTTCGCGTCGTTGCTGGGTGAGCTGCTTGGAAAACTGGCCCAATACCTGTTTGCGCTCCAGTTGGTCCTGTTGCAATTGTGTCTTTTGTTGTGCCTGCTCTGCGCGTAATTTTTCCAGCGTGCTGTTTTGTGACTGCACTTCCAGGCTGATCTCGTTTAGCTCGCTGAGATTGCGACGTAAACTCTCAAGCCAGACGGCACGGTTGCGGGCGATATATTGGAAATATTGTACGTCACGCGCCACTTTGTTCGGATCCTGATTGTCCAGCATGAGTTTAAGATATTCATGTTTGCCGCCCAGATATTGCTGGTACAGCAACTTGGACAGCGCAGCCTGTTGACGAGACAAATCCAGATTTAATTGTTGTTGTTGCTCTTGCAGCGCGTGCAGCCTGAAGCCGACTTCATGTTGTTGCGCTGTAATCTCGGCCAGATTGCGATTGCTGTCGCTAATCGCACGTTCGGATGCGCGCAGCGCGTCAGCCGCCTCGGACTTTGATTCGCGGGTCTTCTCTATTTCACTTTGCATCGCGGCGATATGACGACGCAGGTTCTCAAGTTCTTCCTGCTGGCTGGCCGCAGCCCGGCCTGCCAGCATCAGGCTGCACAACGCCAGCAATAGAAAGAGTTTGAGAAAATTCACGTTAAGCGGATCAGGCTGTGCCCCGTCATTTCTTCAGGTTGTGGCAGACCCATCATGCACAGCAAGCTGGGTGCAATGTCGCGCAATGAGCCCGTGTCGGCAAGTTGTGCTGGGCGTCCGACATACAGGAAGGGCACCGGGTTGAGCGTGTGTGCGGTGTGGGCCTGCTGCGTGATGTTGTCCTGCATCTGTTCGGCATTGCCGTGATCGGCCGTTAAGATGACCTCTCCACCTATGGATTGCATGGCTTTAACCACACGGCCTATGCATACATCCAGCGTTTCGATGGCTTTTATGGCGGCCGCCATGTTGCCGCTGTGACCTACCATATCGCCATTGGCGTAATTGCAGACTATGAGCGCATATTTGCGGGACAAAATGGCGGCTTCCAGCTGCTCGGTCACGGTGTATGCGCTCATTTCAGGTTGCAGGTCGTAGGTGGCAACTTTAGGTGAGGGCACCAGAATACGGTCTTCGCCAGGGTAGGGTTGTTCTTTGCCGCCACTGAAGAAGTAGGTGACATGCGCATATTTTTCTGTTTCCGCGATGCGCAGCTGTTTCAACTCCAGACTGGAGACGTACTCGCCGATATCGTTGTGTATGGCTACCGGTGAATAGGCGCAGGGCAAGGTGAATTCGGCACCGTAGTTGCTGAGCGTGACGAAGCTGGCAAACTGAGGCCGATATGCGCGACTGAAATCGTTGAACATCTCGTCGGTCAAGGCGCGTGTTATTTCACGGGCACGATCGGCACGAAAATTCATGAATACCACTGCATCGCCGTCATTCATCGTAATGGCGGGTTCGTCGCCGGATTTAATGCAAGTGGGTTTGACGAATTCATCGGATTCGCCACGCGCATAGGCGGCCTCCAGAGCGGTCAAGGCATCGCTTGCCGCATATTCGGCTATTCCTTGTGTCAGCAGTTCATAAGCTGGCTGTACGCGCTCCCAGCGATTGTCTCTATCCATCGCATAAAAGCGACCGACCAGACTGGCGATTTGTCCTACGCCCAGTGTGGTGAATTTTTGCTGTAAAGCGTTCAGGGATTTTGCCGCGCTTCTGGGCGGCGTGTCGCGGCCATCAAGGAAAGCATGCAGATAAACTTTTTTCAAGCCGTTGCGCGCCGCCATTTCCAGCATGGCGAAGATGTGATTTTCGTGGCTGTGTACGCCGCCGTCAGAGAGCAGGCCCATAATGTGAAGGGCGCTATTATTCTGCTTGGCGATTTCGATGGGTGCGCGTAAAGCCGGATTGTCAAAGAAACTGCCCTCTTCGATGTCCACATCGACGCGGCTCAAATCCTGATAGACCACGCGACCGGCACCGATGTTGAGGTGTCCCACTTCGGAGTTGCCCATTTGATGTTCCGGCAAGCCGACAAATTTTTCCGAGGCGTTGATCAGGGTGTGCGGATAGTCGCGCCAAAGCGCGTCCCAATTGGGTTTGTGCGCAGCTAAGATAGCATTGGAGTCGGTTTCTTCGCGGTAGCCGAAGCCGTCCATAATAAGCAGCAAGACAGGAATAGCATTCATTGAGGTAAGATATAAGCTGTTGTTAATTTAAGAACGGTGTATTTTAACCGAATTGGCCTGGGTAGGGCGCACGGTTGTTATCAGGAGGAAGCATGACGAGCAGATTAATAGACAAGGAAGAAGACATCCAGCAGGCCTCGCAGGCGATCAAAGCCATTGCGCATCCGTTGAGGTTGAAGATTTTATGTGTGTTGGGTGATCAGGAAGTCAGCGTGCAGGATATTGTCGAACAAGTCGGCACCTCGCAGAGCAATATTTCACAGCATCTGGCGATTTTAAGAGATAAAGGCGTGCTGGCTACCCGCAAGGATGCGAATAAAGTGTACTACCGTATTGGCGATTTGCGCACACTCAAGCTGGTGAGCATGATGCGCGATGTTTTTTGCTCGGTGTAGTCGTTGATTTATATAGAATATTAGCGTATTATTATAGGTTGAGATTGCAAAAAACAGGCGAGAAATTCGGGCTGGAGTGGTGCTTCTGGTCACTTTTATTTTCCGCTTAATCCCGCGCCTCATGGCGCAAAATACATTCATCAAATTAATAATCAGGAGCTTTAATTATGACCGCAGACCGTATCGTACACATCGTGGCTGGTAGTTTTATTTTGTTGTCACTTGCGCTGGGCGCGGCAGCTAGCCCGTTGTTTGTAAGCGATTACTTTCTGTTTCTTACCGCCTTTGTCGGATTGAATTTGTTTCAGAGCGGCTTTACCAAATTTTGCCCCTTGAATAACATTCTCGCAAAACTCGGAGTCAAGGGCGGTTCCTGCTAACGTGTTTGCACGCTGCGCGAGTTAATCGTTGATTGACAAGCTGCAACGGATCAAATTAACCCACATGAGTCTGGCTTTGGTCGGGCTGATGTGGGTTTTCCCGTTTTTGCATTTTCGTCATCGTTATCCGCTGACCACGTTTGATCAGGAGTGGTGGAGCGCACTGCTAGGCGTGCTTGCTCTCACGCTGCTGCTGGCTCGCGATGGCCGGGGGCAGGCGGGAATTCCGCGCATTGTGCAATTGCCCGTCGCACTGATAGCCGTGGTATTGCTGCAAATGGCCATGGGTATGACGGCCTACGTCGGGCAGGGGCTGCTTTACATGCTGTATCTGTTGTTCGCCGCATTGCTGATGATGCTCGGCGCCAGACTGCGTGACTGTCTGGGTATCGACAAGGTCGCCATGGTGTTGGCGATTTGTTTGCTGACAGGCGCGGAATTGAGTGCGTTGATTGGCGTGTTGCAGCACTATCGCTGGCATACGCTGCTGGATCAGGTCGTGGTGGTGAAGGTGTCCACTGGCGTGTACGGCAATCTGGCGCAGCCCAATCATTTTGCCAATTACATTGCCTTGGGTCTGATTTCGCTGGGCTTGTTGTTCCAACAGCGAAAATTACACGCGGCTTACGTGGTACTGCTGGCTGCGCCCTTGTTGCTGGTGATGACGCTCAGCGGTTCGCGCAGTGGCTGGTTGTATCTGCTAATGATGGCCGCGCTGGCCGCATGGGCGGGGCGGGGCAGGCCTGAGTTGCGCCCGTTGTTGCGCTACGCTTTGCTGCTGCTGGCGGGCTTCGCCGCGATGCATGGCCTGGTGCAACTGCCCTTCATGCAAGGTGCGGGCAATAACTACAACATCATGCAGCGCATGTTCGGTGATGCCGCGTCCGGCGGTATTCGCCTGTATTTGTGGCATGAGGCGTGGCTGATGTTTAAACAGTCGCCATGGCTGGGAGCAGGGTTCGGTCAATTTGCCTGGCAGCATTTCCAGCTGGGGCCGTTTCTGCAGCGCACGCATCTCACCGGCTTGTACAACAACGCGCATAACCTGATTTTTCAATTGGCTGCGGAAGCGGGCATCGTCGGGCTGTTGGCGTTGTTCGGCGCGCTGGGAGTATGGCTTAATGGCTTGCGTCGCGTGTCGATGACTGCCGCGCACTGGTGGGGGCATGCCGTGTTGGGCGTGCTGGCCGTACACAGCCTGCTCGAATATCCCCTGTGGTATGCCTACTTCGTGGCTGTCGCAGCGGTTTTGCTGGGCGCACTGGACGAAACGCGTTACCGGCTGGCGTGGTGTCGCGCGGCACGCGCATCGCTGGCAGCCATGTTGTTGCTGGGTTTGTTCTCGCTGCTACAGTTGCGTAGCGGTTATCAGCAACTGAAGGACACGCTGGTGATACGCCCGGCATCTGCGACTGCCGCTGCAGAAGTGCAGCAGATACGCAGCGGGCTGCTTGCGGTACGTCGTGGTATGTTGCTGTCGCCCTATGGTGAACTGTTCATGAGCTCTTACCATGAAGTGAATAAGGACCGTCTCAAGCAAAAGCTGGCGATGAACGAGAGGATAATGCGCTTTATGCCGGTTGCCTCGGTCGTTTACCGGCAAGCGTTTTTATTGGCGCAAAATGGTCAGCAGGCGCAGGCGCAACGGGTATGGGAACAGGCCATCTGGTCTTACCCGGGGAATGAAGAAAAACGCGAACAGTTAGTCAAGTTGGCCGAGAAAGACCCCGAACATTTTTCTGCTCTGCTAGAATTCGCCCTCCAGAAAGAACAGGAGTACCTACGTGCAGTTCATAATTGAAAACCTATTACCCATTTCCATTGCGCTGATGAGCAGTGCCATGCTCGTGTGGTCCATGTTTGGCAATCGCGTTCGCGGTATCAAGGACGTTGACGCCAATGCCGCCTTGCAGCTCATTAATCACAAGGATGCCTTCGTGCTGGATGTGCGCGAACCGGAAGAGTACAAAGCCGGACATCTGTTGAACGCGCATCTGATCCCGCTCGGCAAGCTCAAGGAGCGTATCGGTGAGTTGGAAAAATACAAGGATAAGCCTATCGTGGTGGTTTGCCGGAGCAGCAACCGTTCGGGTTCGGCTTGTGTAAATCTCTCCAAGCAGGGCTTTACCCAGGCTTATAATCTGACGGGTGGCATGATGGCCTGGCAAAAAGCCAATCTGCCGGTACAAAAATAATGGCTAAAATAACCATGTACACCACCGAAGTATGCCCCTACTGCATCCGCGCGGAGCAGTTGTTGCAGCGCAGAGGGGTCACTGAAATCGAAAAGATACGGGTGGATTTGCAGCCTGAATTGCGCATCGCCATGGTGGAGAAAACCGGGCGTCGTACCGTGCCGCAAATATTTATTAACGAGCATCACGTCGGCGGCTATGATGATTTGGCCGAATTGGATCAGGCCGGTGAATTAACAGCACTATTGCTTGAATAATTTTTAATAAGGATAAAACATGACCGAAGCAGCGCAGGAAAATAACCAACCCATGTTCAATATGGACAAAATCTATGTGAAGGATTTGTCGCTGGAAATCCCGCACGCCCCGCAGATATTTCTGGAGCGCGAAAATCCGCAAATAGAAGTGCAATTGCATACTTCTGCAGAATCCATCGATGAGAGCGTGTATGAAGTGACCGTGACGGCAACCGTTACGGCCAAGCTGGGCGAGAAGGTGATGTTTCTGATCGAGGCCAAAGAGGCTGGGATTTTCACTTTGCGCAATTTGCCGGGTGCTGAAATGGAGCCGATTCTGGCGGTGATGTGCCCGAATATCTTGTTCCCTTATTTGCGTGAAGTCGTCTCCGATGTGGCGGTGCGCGCCGGTTTTGCGCCCGTGATGTTGAATCCGATCAATTTTGAGGTGCTGTATCAGCAACAGCAGGCGCAACAGGCTGAGGCGGCCCAGGTGACTACCCACTGATGAGGCTATTCAATCCATCGCATCTTGTCCTGCTGTGCACGCTGTTGGGTGCCGTGGCGGCGCATGCGGTGGATTATGTCTCAGTCGGGGAAAGCAGCGCGATTCTCTACGATGCGCCTTCGCTCAAGGCCAACAAATTATTCGTGGTTAATCGTTACATGCCTTTTGAGCAGGTTGTCGGTCTGGATGCATGGGTCAAGGTGCGAGACCGTTCCGGTGCGTTGTACTGGCTGGAAAGACGCGTGCTGGGCAACAAGAAATATGTTTTTGCAGTGATACCGCTGCTTGATGTGCGCTCGGCACCCGATTTTGGTGCGCCGCGCCTGTTCCAGGTGCGTCAGCAGGTGGCGCTGGAGTCGCTGGGTGCCACGGGCACGGGTTGGATAAATGTGCGCCACAAGGAAGGTGAGGCGGGCTTTGTGCGCAGCACCGAGGTGTGGGGCGAATAAATAAGCATCCGGGCCGCAATGCCGCATGGGTCACGCCGCCAGATGATAGTCGCGCAACGCGCTCTTGGCTTCTGAATGCAGACTTGTAGACGACTCAATTCTGACTATGACGAGCCACCCGTTATGTCATCATTGGTTCATCGCGCAACGGACTAAGCCGCAAGTTGTTGCGTGAAGGATAGAGCGCAAAGCAGTGCGGTGATTTTCCACTTACCACTTTCAAGTAAATCATGAACATTACCATTATCGGCGCAGGTGCCTGGGGAACAGCTTTAGCCGTCAGTCTGGCTGCGCGGCATCGCGTTACCTTGTGGGCGCGTGATGCCGAGCAGCTGGCGGCAATGCGCGCCCAGCGCTGCAATCAGCGCTATTTGCCCAGCGTGACGCTGCCTGACAATCTGATCCTGAGCGCGGATTTTCCCGCCGCCTTGCTGGGGGCCGACTTGCTGATCGTCGCCGTACCCACTGCTGCTTTTCGCAGCACTCTGCACGCGATCGTTCAGTCCGGGCTTTGCGTATCCTCATGTGGCGTGGTGTGGTTATGCAAGGGATTTGAGGCGGAAACCTCGTTGCTGCCGCATCAGGTTGCCGCGCAGGTATTGCCGCACGGGCTTCAGTGCGGTGTGTTATCCGGCCCCAGCTTTGCTTTGGAAGTGGCGCAGGGACTGCCCACCGCCCTGGTGTTGGCGGCCACGGATGAGGCCTTTGCGCAGCGTATTGCGCACGCTCTGCATCATTCCTGCTTGCGGGTGTACGCCAGCCATGATGTCGTCGGCGTAGAAGTGGGTGGTGCAGTCAAGAATGTGATGGCGATCGCCGCCGGCGTCTGCGATGGTATGAAGCTGGGCAATAACGCCCGTGCCGCCTTGATTACGCGAGGCCTGGCAGAAATCACCCGGCTGGGCTTGAAGCTGGGCGGGCATCAGGAAACGCTGGGCGGTTTGTCGGGTGCGGGCGATTTGATTCTGACCTGTACCGGCGACTTGTCACGTAACCGGCGGGTAGGTTTGCAGTTGGCACAAGAGCAAGGCGTGGACGAAATATTGCTCCAGCTAGGGCATGTCGCCGAAGGGGTGTATGCCGTACGTGAAGTGCATCAGCTTGCGCAACGTCTGGGTGTGGATATGCCTATCAGCGATGCCGTTTATCGTGTTATTTACGAACATGTTCCCGCCGCCGAGATGGTTGCCACGCTGCTGAACCGCACGGCGAATCTGGAATTCGCTCAGTAATATCGGGGCTTCCGACGCCCTCCGCGCGCAGTCTGGTAACTTGCAGAAATAAATGAGTTGTTGCAATATTAGGAAAAGCTAATATAATGACCGAGTAATTCGTTAAGTTGCGAATTGGACTACGAATGGAGGTGAAGGATGGCTTTGTTGAATATGACGCAATGGATCAGGCTGGCGGGCGCGGCGTTTTTGTGGGGAGCGATGGGTGCTGCTCAGGGCGCGGATTTGCAACAATGCGTTAGCATCGCACTCAATCAAAATCCCGATATTCTGGCGAGCCAGTCTCAACTTGCGCAGGCGGAAGCGGCATTGGGTCAGGCGCAGGGTCAACGATGGCCCAAACTGACGGCCTCCGTGACGGCAACGCGTACCAATGACGCGTTGAATGCGTTCGGACTCAAGCTCTCGCAGCGCAACGCGACATTCAACGATTTTGGCGCAGGTCAATTTAATCCTGCCGCGCCCGGAGCGCTCTCTGTTGCGCCCACCAATCTGAATTATCCCGGCGCAGTGAACAACTACAATTCGCGGCTGGAATTGCAAATCCCCCTGTATAACGGCGGGATGATCTCGGCTTATGTCGATCAGGCTCATGCTTACGTCAAGGCGGCCCGAGAAGGTGATCTGGCCGCGCGCCAGCAAGTTATCTTTCACGTAATTCAGGCCTATCAGGGCGTGCATACGGCAAGAGCCTATGTCAATGTTGCGAAACAGGCACAGGCGGCCGCTGAAGCCTACGTCAAAACCACACAAAATCTGCTGCGCGAGGGGGTGGTTGTGCGCAGCGATCTGTTATTTGCCCAGGTTAATCTTGCCGATATCAAACTCAAACAGCAAGAAGCCAGTCGCGCTGAGGCTGCCGCAGTTGACCAGTTGCATTTGCTATTGGGGCTGTCACTGGATGCGCCACTCGAAATTGGCGCTGATTTCACCCCGGATGCAATGAAAGGTGAAGTTGCCGGATTGCAGGCCGAGGCGCTTGCAAGCAATCCGGGCGTCATGGCGCTGCGCAATCAGCTGGAAGCGGCCGGCGCCGGTGTGAAGGTGGCGCGTGCGGACTATTACCCCCATTTCAATGCGATGGTGCGGCAAGACTGGAACGCCCCTACGCTGCAACAAACAGCATCTTCCTACACCGTGGCCGGTGTGCTTTCCTGGCAGTTGCTGGATTTTGGTGTCACGAACGGTGCTGTGGGGCGCGCGGAGGCCTCGCGCAGCATGTTGCAGGCACGCCTTAAACAGGCTGAAGAAGGAGTGCGCTTTCAGGTGATTGATGCATGGCGGGGCGCTGCCGAGGCCGAGTCGCGGGTCAATGCGCGGGTTGCCGCCGTGGCGCAGGCCGGTGAGGCGCAGCGCCTGGTCGCAAGGCGTTATGAGAATGGCGTCACGACCATGGTCGAGGTGCTGGCGGCGCAGGCGCAGCTTGACAAGGCACGTGCCGATGAAGTGGCCGCAAAATACCAGTTGACAGTGCAACGCTCCGCCTTGCGTCTTGCGGTGGGCAAACTCAATAGTGATCAATTATGAATAGTACGGGATTAGGGAGAAAAGCGATGAATGTGCAACACCGTTCCATGGGAAAGCTGGCGCTCATATTGCTTGTTTTATTGTCAGCCTGTCAGCCTCACGATCAGGCCGCTGAAGTGCAGGTGCGGAAAGTGGAAGCACAGGTATTGACAGTGAGCTTGACGGCAATGCCGGTGTTCGATGCGACGCCGGGTTCGGTTATTTCCGAACAGCAGGTGCAGGTTGCATCCCGGCTCATGGGCTATATACGCGATATTCATGTGCACGAAGGGGATACGGTAAAAACAGGGCAATTGCTGTTTACCATTGATCCGTCGGATATTCAGGGGCAGGTGGTTCAGGCACGCGCCGGCCAGGCTCAGGCGGAAGCTGCGCTGGGCGATGCCAAGTCTGATTTTGAGCGTTTTTCAAACCTGTACAAGGAAGAATCTGTTTCGAAATCGCAGTACGACAAGATGAAGTTGCAATACAGCATGGCGCAGAGCCAGGCGCGTGCAGCGCGCGCAGGCCTGGACATGGCGGAGTCGCAATTGCGTTATGCCGAAGTGCGCGCGCCCATCGCCGGTGTAGTGACGCAAAAGATGGCCTCCAAGGGTGATCTGGCCGCGCCGGGCAGACCAGTGCTGGTGCTGGAAAACCCGGGCAAGCTGATGGTGCAAACCTCAGTTGGCAACGAGACCTATTCCTTGCTCAAGCTGGGGGATAGTGCGCGGGTTGAAATTTCCGGGCAGGCCCAGGCGCTGGAAGGGAAAATAGTGCGGCTGGTTCCTGCCGCAGATGCTATGTCGCACACCCATCTGGTCAAGCTGGAATTGCCGGATGCCAAGGGGCTGACCAGCGGCGCCTTCGCGCGTGTGCGATTTAACGTGGGCGCCGGGCAGGGTATCAGCGTGCCGAAAGCAGCGATTCTGCAACGCGCGGGCATCACCGGTGTCTTCGTGGTTGACGTGCAGGGGATCGCACGTTATCGCATGGTCAGAACAGGTGAGGACAGAGAGGGCGCTGTCGAAATTGCGGCCGGACTCAATCCGGGTGAGAAAATTGTGGTCGGCAATGCTGATGCGCTCAGCTCGGGCGACCTCGTACAGTTGACTGGAAGCAAAGCACCATGAGCGAAACGAACCAGCCGATGAATATTGCCGGGCGTCTGGCAAAGACCTTCCTGTCATCGAAGATTACCGCGATGATCATGCTGGCCATCACACTGGTCGGCCTGGTGGCGATGATGGTGACGCCGCGTGAATACAATCCGCAGATCGTCGTGCCGGCAGCTAATATCATCGTTGCCAAGCCGGGCGCCACTGCGGATGAAGTGCAAAACATGATCGTCAAACCGCTAGAGGCCATCATGAATGCGCAGGCGGGCGTCAAGCACACCTTTGGCTTTGCAGCGAATGACTTTGGCGTGGTGACAGTTCAGTTCGATGTCGGCGAGGATCAGGAAAAAAGTCTGGTTAAGCTTTATAACCAGCTGATGCAGAACATGGATCGCATGCCGGCGGGGGCGATGCAGCCTATCGTCAAGCCCATCAACGTGGACGACGTGCCGATTATGACGCTGACACTGGCGTCAACCGGGCAAAGCGACTACGAGCTGCGTTATGTCGCACTGCGCGTGCTGGAACAGTTGCGCAATATCCCGGGCGTTTCCTTTACCGAGATTGTCGGTGGAAGCCCTCGCGCGGTCAGTATTTATATTGACCCGCAGAAACTGGCGGCCACAGGCCTGACTCTCGATCAGGTGGATAGAATGTTGAATGCTACCAATATCTCGCTGCCGGCAGGGGAGTTGGTCAATAACAATAAAAATACCCCGCTGCGCTTCAACGGCTTTCTCACCAGTGCGCGCGATGTGGGCGATATCGTGCTCGGCGCGCCTAATGGCCGCCCTGTATTTCTCAAGGATGTCGCGCGTATCGTGGATGGAGCGGCGGAAGTGGAGGCATCGTCGCATTTCGCCTTCGGACCGGCGGCTACTCAGCCCGCTTTCAAGGGAGATGCTCCGGCTGTGACCATCGCGATTGCGAAGAAAGCGGGCACCAACGCCGTGGTGGTCGCCAATCTGGTGCTCGAAAAACTCGAAACGCTTAAGCTTGCAGCCATTCCGGACGGCGTCAGCGTAACCGTGACGCGCGATGATGGCGCCAAGGCGAACGATGCGGTGAATACGCTGGTCGAGCATTTGGGCATCGCCATCGTTTCTGTTGTCGTTGTGCTGCTGTTCTTCCTGGGCTGGCGCGAAGCAGCGATCGTGACACTGACGGTGCCGCTGATCCTCTTTGTTGTGCTGACCGTAGGGCTGCTGGCAGGCCAGACTATGAACCGGATCACGTTGTTTGCCCTGATATTGTCGCTGGGCTTGCTGGTGGATGCGGCTATTGTGGTGGTGGAAAACATTCATCGCCATCTGCATAACGGCGGTGCGGCCAATTTCAAAGAGGCGCTGGTGCTTGCCACCAACGAAATCGGCAATCCGACCAATGTGGCGACGATTGCCGTCATTCTGGCTTTCATTCCGATGGCTTTCGTTACCGGCATGATGGGGCCTTTCATGCAGCCTATCCCGTTTAATGTGCCGGTAGCGATGATCGCTTCGCTGCTTATCGCATACATGGTGGTGCCGTGGGCCGCTTATCGCATGCTCAAGGGTAAGGCGTTGGCAGAACTGGAAAACACACCGACGCTGGAAGAGCGGGCTGCGCGGCCGCAGGACCCGTTGCATCGCGCCTATGTCAGCGTGATTACGCCGTTTCTCAACAACGGGCGTCGCCGCAACTGGCTGTTTCTGGTGGTAGTGGCCCTGCTTGCGATGGCCATGCTGCAACCGGTATGGCAGTTTATCCGCCCCTCGGGTCTGAACGGCGCGCTCAGTCCGCTGGGTGTGGAGCTGAAAATGCTGCCGAACGACAATACCAACACTTTCCTGCTGGAAATCAATACCCCTGCGGGTACTGCACTGGCACGCACGGACGAGGTCGCGCGCGCGGTGGGTGATGTGCTCGCGCACACTGAACACGTGGTCGATTACCAGACCTTTCTCGGCGTTACCGCTACGGTTGATTTTGCGGCACTGGTGCGCGGTGACATTCTCAAAAGCGGGACCAACCTGGCGCAAATACGCGTCAATCTGCGGGACAAACATGCCCGCTCGGAAAGCTCGCACGAGATAGTGTCCGGTCTGGATGAGGCTTTCATGGCACTGCGGAAACGCTTCCCGGAAGCGAAGATCAAGCTTTATGAGACCCCGCCCGGCCCGCCGGTGCAATCGCAGGTTCTGGCGGAATTGTATGGTCCCGATTACGACGTATTGCGGGCTGCTGCATCGGAAGTCGGCACTGCATTCAAATCGGTTTACGGCATGATCAACGTCGACGATTCCGTGACGGCGTCCGTGGATAGCTATGAAATACACGTCGATGCCGAGAAAGCGGCACTGGCAGGGATTGCGCCTGCGCAGGTGGCCAAATTATTGCACGACTATGTCAGCGGGTTCTCGCTCGGCACGCTGCATGTCGAGGAGGCCAGGGAGCCGATCAATATGACGGTACGACTTGCCCGCGCTGAGCGGCAGTCACCGGTGCAGATACTCTCACTTTCAGTGGTTAATGCCATGGGGCAGCAAGTGCCCTTGTCCTCCATCGCCACGCTGCGGCCTGTAGTTGCGGTCAAGCCTGTATATGACCGGGATCAGCATCCAGTGGTCATGGTCGGGGCTGAATTGATTCGCTCCAGCCCGGTTTACGCGGTGCTGGCGCTCGACAACATGCTGGACAACAAGAGCATGGCGGGCGAGCAATTTACGACGGCGAACCTGGGTTTTAACGACGCGCAGCCCAAGGATATGAAGGATTATCAGATATTGTGGGGCGGCGAGATGCGTCTGACGCTGGACGTGTTCCGCGATCTGGGTAGCGCCTTCATCGTTGCGCTGGTGCTGATTTATCTGGTGCTGGTCGGCTATTACAAATCCTTCGTGATCCCTATGATCGTGATGGGGGCGATTCCGCTGACGCTGGTGGGCGTGTTCCCCGGACATTGGCTGATGAATCAGGCGTTTACCGCAACCTCGATGATAGGCGTGATTGCGCTTGCGGGTATCGTGGTGAGGAATTCCCTGTTGCTGATCGATTTCATCATCGAATATGAAGCGCGCGGTTACAGCGTTTCAGATGCGGTTATCGAGGCGGGCGCGATCCGCTTCAGGCCCATCCTGTTGACGGCGCTGGCCATTATTCTGGGCTCTGCCATCATGGTGACCGATCCGGTTTTCGGCGGTTTGGCCGTGTCGCTGATTTTCGGTACCTTCGCTTCTACGGCGCTGACGCTGCTGGTGATTCCGCTGCTCTACTTCCTCTGGAAACGCGGCGCCAAGCTGGCAGTCTGAGCATCAGGGACAATAGCGGATAAAACACTCACAGGCAGCCCCGGTTTCAACGGGGGCCGAGCGAAGTTGCAAGAATTAGTCTGAGGATTTGTCCATGTGCAAATGGATGACATTGGTCTTCTGCGGCTGATCTTTGTAATACGGTTTTTCATTCCTGCTCTGTCCCAGTAGCTCAGCAAGCTCAGCCTCGCGATCCGAGATCAAGCCGAAGCACTCGCGTATGTCCTGAATGGTGTTGTCCGATAGCGGGTGGGGCATGCCAGGCTTGGTTGTCGTGTCTTTTACCACGCTGGCCAGGATTTTGCGCATCAGGTACAAGACTTGCTGTTCTTTCGATAAGTTTTCAGTATTCATTTTCGCCTTTTCAAAGAAGTCGGTTGTGTTGTTATTCAGGCTGCCAGTCAATGGGGTTACGGCTTTAAGCATACTGGAAAGCACGCTTTTAGCAATCACCCGAAATCAGCATGCCCTCAAACCCCGTCTGCCTCCACGCCTCATATACCGCCACCGCCACTGTATTGGATAAATTCAGGCTGCGGTTGTCGGGCAGCATGGGCAGGCGCACACGCTGTTCGGCCTTGAACTGGTTGAGCACGTCAGCGGGCAGGCCGCGACTCTCCGGCCCGAACAGGAATGCGTCACCCGCCTGAAATTTTACTTGATGGAAGGGATGCGACGCCTTGGTGGTGAGTGCGTACACGCGTGCCGGATCAAATGCGCTCAGGCACTCAGCCAGATCGTCATAGACGCGCAGCTGCGCAAATTCGTGATAATCGAGCCCGGCGCGTAGCAATTGCTTGTCTTCCAGCGTAAAACCTAGCGGCTTGATCAGATGTAGCTGGCAACCCGTGTTGGCGCATAGCCGGATGATGTTGCCCGTGTTGGGCGGGATTTCAGGCTGGTAAAGAATGACATGAAACATATGCTAGGTCTCGTCCTGTAATAACGGTCAGTTTTTGTTCCGGGAAAACAGCATCGCCATAGGCGTAATGCTGCCAGACGAAGTGTTTCACTGCACACGTACCAATGTTTAAGCGTATTATACTGAACCGACTGCGGCAGTTATATCGCCAACTGTTGTCGTCGCTGACTAGGAATGATACATGTTTCGATGACTTGCATCAGCCTGTCTGAGTTGAGTGCCCTCGCTTGAAGGTCAATTGAATTAAATGAGTGGGAGGCTATGATGGGAGTCGTGATGTCTGCGGCAGATAATGCCGACGATAAGGACGTTGCCCAATATTTGGCGGCTATCCGCGCCATGCAGCAGGGTAATTTTTCACCCGTTTTCCCGGCAGAGGCCGAGTCGAACCCGTTATGGGGGGAGTTGCGCAAACTCGCTACGATACTCGAACAACGCTGTGATGAAGGCGCGCTGCTGCAGGGTATCATGCATGAAGTGGCATCCGGCTTGCTGGTGGACGATGTCATGGATCGCATCTACGATCGCTTTCATTCCATCATCCCCTATAACCGCATTGCGTTGGCTCTGTTGAGCGAAGATCAGCAAACGCTCAGTGTATATTGGCTGCGTTCCGATGCCGAAGAGGTTCAGTTAAATCGCGGTCATTCAGCCAGCATTGTGAACAGCAGTTTGCAGCAGATCATCACGACCGGCCAGCCGCGCATCCTGAATGATCTGGTCGCCTACCTTGAACAGCATCCTGATTCTCACGCCACGCGTCTGATAGTCGAAGAAGGCATGCGCTCCAATTTTACCTGCCCGCTTTCCATAAACGGCAAGCACATCGGTATCCTGTTCTTCACCAGCCGCGAAAAGAACGCCTATCAGAATATTCATCAACAAATTTTCATGCAGATTGCAGAGCAGGTTTCCATCATGGTGGATAAGCAATGCCTTGCACGAAAGCTGCGCGAAAACGAGGAAGAGCGTTACAAGAGTATTGTGCGCACAGCATTGGACGGGTTCTGGCTGGTAGATGCGCAGGGTTACCTGAGGGACGTGAATGACGCTGCCTGCGAATTGTTGGGGTATTCCCGCGAGGAACTGTTGTCCATGCACATCAGTGACTTGGAAAACGTGGAAACGCCGGAGGATACGGCACGCCACATTGAACAGATAATCGAATGCGGCAGTGATCGTTTCGAGACGCGGCACCGATGCAAGGATGGGCGCATCATCGATGTGGAAGTCAGCACCAATTTTGTGACCTCGAATGGCGGGAATTTCTTTGCATTTTTGCGCGACATCACGGCACGCAAACGCGCAGAGGAGGATGTGCGTGTAAAAGTCATGCTGCTGGATAATGTGAATGATTCGGTATTCATGGTTAGTCGGCAAGGCGATATTTGCTACGTCAACCAAACCGCCTGTCGGGCGCGCGGTTACACGCAACAGGAAATGCTGGGGATGAATGTGCGCGTTTTAAACGATCCGGAAAATGTCGCTCTGATTCAGCCGCGTATGGATGAGATGTTGCTGCGTGGCGAGGCGATCTTTGAGACGGTTCATTTGCGTAAGGATGGGTCGGCTTTGCCGGTAGAGATCAATGCTCGTATTCTTGAGTCCGGCGGGGAGAATTTCTTTCTCAGCGTTGCGCGTGATATCACGGACAAGAAGCTGGCCGCAGAGCATGCGCATCTTGCCTACCATGATCCGCTCACCGGCTTGCCCAACCGGCGACGTCTGGTGGAGCGCATCGAACACGCCCTGACGCAGGCCAGGCGACACCAGCGGCTGCTTGCGCTGCTGTTTCTCGATCTCGATTATTTCAAGGAAATCAACGATACGCTGGGTCATGATGCCGGTGATGCGGTGCTCATTGTTGTTGCACAGAGAATTGCCCGTTGCGTGCGCCAGGATGACACGCTCTCGCGTCTGGGCGGCGATGAGTTTGTGGTATTGCTGAGTGAGATTGTCGATGCCAACGATGCAAGGTCGGTTGCCGAAAAAATCAAGGCAGAACTGGCATTGCCGTTCTGCCTTGGCGGGAAAACTCTCGCGCTCTCGGGCAGCATAGGCATCAGCCTGTATCCCGAGGACGGGACGGAGGCTCAGGTACTGATTAGTCGTGCCGATGCGGCCATGTACCAGGCCAAGCGCACAGGTAAGAACCGTATCGGCCTGCAGGGAGAGAATGTCTGAAAGGGCATGGTGGCGTACGCAGGCTGTAACCCGATTGTTTGATTTGAGCAGTGTTCACTTGTGCGGCAATGTACGGGCCACGACCCATGCGCTGATTTCTGTTGCGCCGCGTTTTTTAACGGCATCGGCAAGCGCATTGAGGCTGGCGCCGGTCGTCAGCACGTCATCTACCAGCGCGACGTGTTTGCCGGATAAATCCACGTCACAGCGGAACGCGCCACGCACATTTCTGCTGCGTTCCTTCCATGATAAAGAAGATTGGGAAGGCGTGTCGCGCAGCCGCTGGCATGCCTGTGTCAGCAACGGGCGCTCAAGAGAGCGGGCCAGTCTGGCGGCAATTAGCAGCGCCTGATTAAAGCCGCGCCGCTTCAGTTTGTCGGGGTGCAGCGGCATGGCGGTGACATAGTCAGGCAGTCTGTCCGGGCTGATTAGCTGGAGGAGCTTCCCGGAAAACAGCTGCGACAGGGCGAGCTGTTCCTCGTATTTCATCGCCCGAATGAGTCTGTCGAGCGGAAAACGGTAGTCGAAAACCGCGAGGGTGCGGTTGAAAGACGGTGGTTTTTTCAGACAATGGCCGCAAATTTCTCCCCGTGGTGTGGGCAGCGCGCAGATCGGACAATGCGCAGCATCGAGATAGGGCAGGGCCGCATCGCAAGCCTCGCAACATAAGCCGTGGCGGCTCATGCCGGCGCATAGTACGCAGGGTTGAGCGGGCAGGATGCGCTCAAATTTTGTACAGATGTTTAGCATAGGCTTGCTCAGAATTGACAAGGTGTCGTCCTTTCCGTGATGATGCGCGGCTAATCAATTCGCATCATACCGATAAATCCGACATGAACAGTTCACCGATAGCGTTTCACCCCCCCGTAAAAAAATCTGACATGCCGCAACGCTGGAGTGTGGATGAGGTGGAAGCCTTGTTCAAATTACCGTTTGCCGATCTGCTGTATCGCGCGCAGCAGGTGCATCGCGAACATTTCGATCCGAATCAGGTGCAACTCTCCACGCTGTTGTCCATCAAGACCGGCGGCTGCTCGGAAGACTGCGGTTACTGTCCGCAGTCCGCGTTCCATTCGACCGGCGTGGAAGATCGCAAGATGCTGGAACTGGATGCCGTGGTGTCGGCGGCGAAAGCCGCGCAACAGGCCGGTGCGGATCGCTTCTGCATGGGCGCGGCCTGGCGCGAGCCTTCCGAGGCGGACATGCTGAGCGTCGTGGATATGGTCAAGGCAGTGCGCGGACTGGGCATGGAAACCTGTGCCACGCTGGGCATGCTGAACGATGAACAGACCGAACAGCTAAGACAGGCCGGGCTAGATTACTACAATCACAATCTGGATACCTCGCCCGAATTTTACGGTGATGTCATCAGCACCCGAGACTATCAGGACAGGCTGGATACGCTGGAGCGGGTGCGCAAAGCCGGGATGCATGTGTGCAGTGGCGGCATCGTCGGCATGGGTGAAAACCTGACGCAACGCGCAGGCCTGGTCGCGCAACTGGCGAACATGAATCCCTACCCGGAAAGCGTGCCGATCAATAACCTGGTCAAGGTGGAAGGCACGCCGCTGGCCGATCAGGCCGACCTCGATCCGCTGGATTTCGTGCGCACCATCGCGGTAGCGCGCATCACCATGCCGACCGCGCGCGTGCGCCTGTCCGCCGGGCGGCAGCAGATGTCCGATGCGATACAGGCATTGTGTTTTCTGGCGGGGGCAAATTCGATTTTTTATGGCGAGCAATTGCTGACCACCGGCAATCCAGAAGTGGAACGTGACCGCGCCCTGCTCGACAAGCTGGGTATGTATCCGTTTGCGGATAAACATTAGCACCCTTACACGCGGAGGCGCGCCTCTGCGTGACTCGCTATATCTTAAAAGTGTTTTATAGCCACCACCGTTTATGCCTTTTTCTGGACTTCAGCTTGAATTAGACGAGCGCGCTGCGCAGGGTTTGTTGCGTGCGCGGCGTACCGTTTCCAGTCCGCAGTCACCGCATATCGTGGTGGATGGCAAACCGTATCTGGCTTTTTGCAGCAACGATTATCTGGGTCTTGCAAACCATCCGCAGCTTATCGCCGCGCTGCAGCAGGGCGCGCAGCAGTGGGGCGCGGGCGCGGGAGCGGCGCATCTGGTGAGCGGACATTTTTCTCCGCACGAACAACTTGAAGATGAACTGGCGGCCTTTGTCGGCAAGCCCGCCGCGTTGTTGTTCTCAACCGGTTATATGGCCAATCTCGGCGTGGTGCAGGCCCTGGTGGGCAAGGGCGATACCGTGTTTGCCGACAAGCTTAACCATGCCTCGCTGAATGACGCGATGTTGCTGTCGCGTGCCAGTGTGCAACGCTATCGTCATAACGACATCGCGCAGCTGGACACCCTGCTGGCTCAGAGTGGAAAAGGGCGCAAGCTGATTTGCACCGATGCGGTATTCAGCATGGATGGTGATATGGCGCGCTTGCCGGAACTGCTGGCGTTATGCGAGGCGCATGATGCCTGGTTGCTGGTGGACGATGCGCATGGCTTCGGTGTCGTGGGCGCACAGGGGCGTGGCGCGCTGTCACATTTTGGCCTGAATTCGCCGCGTATCATATACATGGCGACACTGGGCAAGGCTGCCGGGGTGTTTGGCGCATTCGTCGCGGCTGGTCAGGTGGTGATCGACACGCTGGTCAACAGTGCGCGCAGTTATGTTTACACCACGGCAACGCCGCCCGCCTTGTCGCTTGCGCTGCTGGAAGGCGTGAGACTGATAGAGCAGGGTGACGCTTTGCGCACGCATCTGCACAGCCTGATTGCGCAGTTGCGCGCCGGGTTGCAGGGTTTGCCCTGGGCATTGATGCCGTCGGATACGGCAATTCAGCCGCTGTTAATCGGAGAAAATCAGGCGGCGCTGGATTTGAGCATGGCCTTGCGCGAACGCGGCATCTGGCTTGCGGCGATCCGCCCGCCCACCGTCCCCACGGGAACAGCGCGACTGCGCATTACCCTGTCCGCCGCGCACAGTGTAGCGGATGTAAGTCGTCTTCTGGAGGCCTTGCGTGAACTTGCACGTTGAAACCAGCGGTTCGGGCGCGCCTTTGTTGCTCATTCACGGCTGGGGTATGCACGGCGGAATGTGGGGCAGGGTGCCGGAACAATTGGCGCAGCATTTTCAGGTGCTGGCGGTGGATTTGCCGGGGCATGGTTTAAGTCGTAGGGTGGGCACGCCGTTGTGCCCACGCGGATTGAGCAGCGGGTGGGCAGGTAAAAACCCTGCCCACCCTACTTTGGATGCCATTGTTGATCAGTTATCAGCCCAATTCACCGGGCCGCTCACCGTCTGCGGCTGGTCGCTGGGCGGACAGGTCGCGTTGCGCTGGGCGCTGCGTTATCCGCAACAGGTGAACCGTCTGGTGCTGGTGTCTTCGACCCCCTGTTTTGTGCAGCAAACCGACTGGCCCTGCGCGCTGGCCGCAGATACGCTGGCGGATTTTTCCGCCTCATTGCAGCAGGATTACCTGCCGACCTTGCGCCGTTTCCTCGCGCTACAGGTGCGTGGCAGCGAACAGGAACGAGAGCTGCTGGTGACCTTGCGCCACAGCCTGCTTAGTCGCGGCGAACCGGATCTGGTGGCGTTGCGATCCGGTCTGGAGATTTTGCGCGACAGTGATTTCCGCGTCGTCCTGCCGGAAGTTGTTCAACCCGCGCTGGTGATAGCCGGAGAACGTGATACGCTCACGCCTTTGCCGGCCTCACACTACCTTGCGGCTCAGATGCCGAATGCGCGACTGGCAACGATCAGGGGCGCGGCACATGCTCCTTTTCTGTCGCATCCCGATATATTTGTAAAACAGCTGGTGAGTTTTTTGCATGGATGAATTTGTTATAGACAAGAAGATGATGCGGCGCTCCTTTAGCCGTGCAGCGGCCGCTTATGATGCAACAGCGGTGTTGCAGCGCGAAGTGTGCACCCGCATGCTGGAGCGGCTGGATTACATCAAGCTGCAACCTGCTCAACTGCTGGATGCAGGCAGCGGAACGGGTTGGGGCGGGCGCAAGCTGGCGGAGAAATATCCGGCAGCAATGGTGATCTCGCTGGATATAGCCATCGGCATGTTGCAGAACGCGCAAAGCCATTCAAGCTGGTGGCAGAAGCTGTTCGGCGGCGTGAGGCAGTTGTGCGCGGATGTAGAAGCCTTGCCGCTAGCATCGGGCAGCGTTGACATGGTGTGGTCGAATCTGGCGGTGCAGTGGTGCAACGACTTGCCGGCGACTTTCGTGGAATTGCAGCGCGTGCTGAAAACAGAAGGCTTGTTGATGTTCAGCACCTTCGGGCCGGACACCCTGAAGGAATTGCGGCAGGCCTTCAACGGCGTGGATGAACGCAGTCATCTGAACCGTTTTGCCGACATGCACGACATAGGCGACATGCTGATGCAGGCGGGCTTTGCCGAGCCGGTGATGGATATGGAATACATGACGCTGACATACGACGATGTGCGCGGCGTGTTGCATGACCTCAAGACCATAGGCGCGCACAATACGACGGCGGGGCGGGGGCAGGGCCTGATGGGGAAAAATGCCTGGGCGCGTTTGCTGGAAAATTATGAAAAGCTGCGTCGTGATGGAAAATTGCCTGCCACTTATGAAGTCATCTATGGCCATGCCTGGAAACCGCAAGCGCGCCTAAGCAGCGATGGTTCGGCCATTATCAAGACATCGTTTAAAATGAAATGAGCTACTTCATTACAGGTACGGACACGGATGTCGGCAAGACGCTGATCAGTTGCGCCTTGCTGCATGGTTTTGCGGATCAGGGGCTGCGCGCGGTCGGCTTTAAACCCGTCGCGGCAGGCTGTGATGAACATGATCACAACGATGATGCTCAGCATTTGCGTGCCGCCGGCAATGTGCTTGCAACTTACGGGCAGGT
>Ga0209231_1000407_pt1 | contig 24875 bp, 22 predicted proteins | sample Deesub45470m_DNA_FD_188086 | JGI IMG/M metagenome (GOLD analysis project Ga0209231, IMG submission 188086) | Deep subsurface microbial communities from North Pacific Ocean - 450_OLKR46/470m Metagenome (SPAdes) (version 2) | ecosystem: Environmental > Terrestrial > Deep subsurface > Unclassified ... | reverse complement strand
TCCCAACAGCGGCTTGCGGATTGGCGATCTTGCCCTCGCCCGCGAGGAGATCTACGGTGACGAAGGGGTGCAGACCCCGGCCGGTTTTCTCGACATGCTGCAACTCGGTTTTCCCCTCGGCGAGACCAGCGATGGACCGTTTTATAACCGGCTCCCCCTCGACCCTCACCTTGCCGACCTCGCCCGCGCCACCCTCAAGCCCTCCGTCGCCGCCAGCGGCCATAGCCTGATTGACGGTTCCTTCGTCACCGTCTCCTGCTGTTCGGGGACCAACGCATTGTCACAAGCACTGGCATCGCGCACCGGTGGCATCTGCGAAAACATGGAAGGGGCCGCTGTTGCCCAGGTCTGCCGTCAGCACGATGTCCAACTGCTGGAACTGCGCGGCATCTCCAATCTGACCGGTGACCGCGACCCGGCTGCCTGGGATATTGCGGCCGGTGCCGAAGCTGCCCAGCGCGCCGTTCTCACCCTGCTTGCAGCCTGGGAGGAGGTCAGCCAGGCGCTATGAACCGCATCCTGACGCTCGGCTACTCCCCCTGCCCGAACGATACCTTCATCTTCCATGCCCTGACCCACGGTCTGTTACCGATATCGGGGCTGACGGTCCACGAACAGCTGGAGGATGTCGAAACCCTCAACCAGCTGGCTCTTGCCGGCACCCTCGACCTGACCAAAATCTCCTACCACGCCCTTGGCCATCTGCGCGAACGCTACGCCCTGCTGCGCAGTGGCGGCGCTCTGGGGCGTGGTTGCGGCCCGCTGGTGGTGAGCCGCCAGCACATGACCATGGCGCAATTACGCGGTCGGCGCATCGCCATCCCCGGTCAGCTGACCACCGCCAATCTGCTCCTGCAACTCTATGGCGAGGGGTTCACCGATCTGCTGGTTCTCCCCTTCGACCGCATCATGCCGGCGCTGATCGCTGGTGAAGTCGAAGCCGGAGTCATCATCCACGAATCGCGTTTCACCTACCGGAACGAAGGGCTGCATCAGGTACTCGACCTCGGCGCCTGGTGGGAAGAGGAGACCGGCTTGCCGATCCCCCTCGGCGGCATCCTCGCCCGCCGCGACCTCGGCCCGGAGCTGATCGGCCGGGTCGATGCCGCTATCCGCGCCAGCCTCGAATATGCATGGGCGCAACCGCAGGCGGCGCGGGCCTACATCCGCGCCCACGCCCAGGAACTCGACGACAGCGTTATTGACCAGCACATCGCCCTTTACGTCAACGACTTCAGCCGCGATCTCGGCAGTGAAGGTGAGCGGGCAATCACCACCCTGTTTGCCCGCGCCGAGGCGCGCGGCATCATTCCCGCCTGCGACCTGCCGCTGTTTCTCAGCTGAGCCGTCAATTCCTCGCTGCAATAAAAAACGCCCCGTCGAAAAAACCGACGGGGCGTAAACGTTTCTCTATCCGTGCGCTCTACTTGCCGTTACCGTGACAACCGTTGCAGGCCGTGGTCGGGCCGGCGCCACTCTTCTTATGGCAGCCCTGACACAGAGCGTGGCCAGTCGTCCGATTCAGACCGAGCGGGCCGGGCTTGCCGTCCGGATGACAGGCGGTACAGCCTTGCGCTGTGGCATGCTTCCCATGCGAAAAGCGAATCTCGCCGCGACTGGCCGGCAGCAGCAAGGTCTCCGGCAAAACAGGCAGCGGTGCCGGCTTAGTGACTGGTGCCTTGGGCTTGACCACGATGGCCGGTACCGGAGTTGCCACCGGCACGACCGGAGCCGGAGCAGCCAGCGGAGCCGCTGTTTCAACCTTCGCCGCTGGCACTTCCGGCACGACCGCAGGAGCCACGTCGACGACCGGCGCCACTGCTTCGACCGGAGCTGTAACCGGTGCCGTAACAACCGTTGCCTCCTTGGCACAACCGGCCAACAACAGCACCAGTAACAGGCATAATCCACCTTTCATCCGTAACATCGGTCTCTCCTTTTCTGGGTAAGCCGCCCGGAACTAAGGGCGGCAGTTAGCGCACACTGACCGGAACAATGAGGTGCTCAGGTAGCGATCGCCTCGGTCGGGGAGCAGGGTGACGATGGTCCCCTGCTGCATCTGCTTCGCCAGTTTCAGGGCGCCAGCGACCGACGCGCCGCTCGACATGCCGGCAAACAGCCCCTCGCGCTCAGCAAGCAAGCGGGTGGTCGAAAAAGCCGTTTCATCGTCGATAGTGAGCACCGCATCAAGGTCGTCCCGCTGATAAATGCCGGGGACGATCGCTTCGCGCATATTCTTCAGCCCCTGCACCTTGTGGCCGAGCACCGGCTCGACCCCAACCACCTGAATCGATCTGTTCTGTTCTTTCAGAAACCGGCCGACCCCCATCAGGGTCCCCGAGGTCCCCATGCCGGCGACAAAGGCGTCGATAGCGCCAGCGGTCTGCTGGTAGATCTCCGGGCCGGTGGTTTCGTAATGGGCCAGCGGGTTGGCCGGGTTCTCGTACTGATTCGGCATGTAGTAGCGCTGTGGGTCCTCGGCCAGTAACTTGTGCGCCAGACGGATGGCACCGTCGGTCGCTTCACAAGCCGGCGACAGCACAACCTCGGCCCCATAAGCCTCAAGGATGCCGCGTCGCTCGCTGCTGACACAGCCCGGCATGACCAACTTGACCTTGTAGCCGCGCGCGGCACCGATCATCGCCAGTGCGATCCCGGTGTTGCCCGAGGTCGGCTCAAGGATGATCTTTTTCGAGGTCAAAAGCCCGGCCGCTTCGGCGCGCCGGATCATCGACCAGGCTGGCCGGTCCTTGACCGAACCGCCGGGGTTATTCCCCTCCAGCTTGGCGAAGATGCGCACTCCCGGATTGTCGTGCAGGCGGGTCAACTCGACCAGCGGCGTATTACCGATGGCAGCAGTCAGGTCACAGCGGTTCTGTTTCATCCAGACGTTCTCTCTCGATAAATGTTGCGCCTAACGGCTCAGTACAGTCCGTGGAGCGGCCCACCCGGGGCGGCGAGGGCATCGACACGGGCTGCAACGTCAGGATCCTCAACTAATGGCGGCGCGTGATGCGGCTTGCTGCGCGCATCGATGATCAGGGTTCCGCTACAGCCCCAGTGCTTGTTCACCGTCCGGGCGCCAAGCCCATAAACATCGACCGCCGGATCGGAGCGGGTAAAGGTGACCCAGAGGAAGTTGTCGAGATTGGCCGCAACAAAATCACTGTCATCGACGATCAGCAACAGCGGCCAGGCGCTCAGGGGATGGTCACTGGCGCACTCGGCACAGAACTGCTCCAGGGCCGAATCGGCGACTCCGCGCGCCGACGTGGCCGGTGGCGCACTGACCGCGAGAATACCGGGTAGAACAACACGCGGCCAGCGGCAACCCGGCGGTAACGGCAGAGAGTCCGCCACCTGATGTGGCAGTTTGCGTCGCACCGGGCCGGCGGCGGCAATGACCAGTTTGGAGCCCTGGTTAAGCCCCGACCCGGAGTAATCGAGGGTATCGATGGTGGTCCGGGTGATGAAGTGCAGATCGCGACGCCAGTCGGCCCGCTCGAGCACGCGCTGAATAAAATTGCTGATATCATGCAGATCGCAGCCGACACTCTCGGCGTCGGCGATGAACAGGTACTTGGCCAGAGAGAGCTGCCCTTGACCAAGAATCGCGTTGGCCTGGGTCAACAGTTCCATCGGCCTGAGCTCAGAGTCACCGGGCGTATAGCGTTCACTGCCTAGGGCGAGCAGAAGGGGGTGAACTCCGGCGGCGTCAACAGCATGCACCGCCCGGACACCGGGGAGGACAGAAGGGATGAGGTCTCCGGTCAGTTCATGGATAAAAGCGCCGAAACTGGTGTCCTCCTGCGGTGGGCGGCCGACGGTGGTAAATGGCCAGATGGCATCAGGACGATGGTAAACCCGTTCCACCTGCAGCACCGGGAAATCGTGGCGCAGGCTGTAGTAGCCGAGATGGTCGCCGAACGGACCTTCCGGAAGTTGTTTGTCCGCATCGATGGTACCGACCAGACAGAAATCGGCTTCGGCCGGCATCGGCAGACCATTGGGACCAGTGACCAGCGGGATGCGGTGACCACCGAGCAGACCGGCAAAGGCCAGCTCAGGCATCCCCTCCGGCAACGGCATCACCGCCGCCACGGTCATACTCGGCGCCCCGCCGACAAAGACATTGACCCGTAGCCGCTGGCCGGCCTCAATCGCCCGCGCATGGTGCACACCGAGGCCACGATGGATCTGGTAATGCAGACCGGCCTCGTCATCCGGAGTATAGTCGTTGCCGGAGATCTGTACCCGATACATGCCGAGATTGGAGTGCCGCACCCCCGGCTGCAACGGATCTTCGGAATAAACCTGGGGCAGGGTGATAAAAGCACCGCCGTCCTGCGGCCAGCTGACCAGTTGCGGCAGCGCTGACAAGGTGGTCTCACCAGACAGGATCGGACCACCACTGACGCGTTTCGGCAGCAGATGCAGGGCGGAAAGTGCCAGTCCGGGCAGAGCCAGAGGGTTGCGCAGCGCCATCCTGGGGTCAAGCTTGCAGGCAACCAGGCGTTCAATGGTCGAAAGGGTGTCACGAAAGATGAAGCGGGTGCGTTCGAGGGTGCCGAAGAGATTACCGAGCATGGGGAAACTGCAACCGCGGACGCGGGTGAACAGCAGCGCCGGCCCACCGGCACCATAAACACGACGCTGTACGGCACCGGCTTCGAGATAGGGATCGATCTCACTGTCGATGCGGATCAGTTGGCCGTGCGCTTCGAGATCGCGCACACAGCTTTGTAGATTGCGGTAACCCATGAAAGTGTCCCTTGTCTCCGGGCCGATTGCGTATCAGCAGCGATAGTACCGAAAGGGACGAGTCCTGACAACCACGAGTTTTCCGGTTATTTCTGCAGCAGGCGGACAACCTCCTCGGCCGTCTCTACCGTCAGCCGTCGGCAGTTGCTCAGATGTGCGGAACTGAGCCAGGTATACGGCGCCGAGAGCGCCTTGCAGCAGGTGGTCCGGTTGCGGGTGCGAAAGGCGGCGACCAGATCGCCGGATGCTTTCCCCTGACCCTGCAGGCCAAGAGCCATGACCCCGCCGGTCACGGCACCACAGAGGCATTTGCTGTTGCCGATGCCGCCGCCGAAGGCTTCGGCCATGGTCACCAGATCGTCTCCAGCCTGCGGGCAGGTGGCCTGCAACACGGATTGGGTACAGTTATAACCGGCGTCAAACAGTTGTCCGGCCTTCTCCCCGGCCGAGGCCGCTTCATTGGCGAGAATTTTTTTACGACGAAAAAAACGAAACATTGAGTCGACCTCTTAACCGGCAAACCGGCAAACTGGCAAACTGGCAAAAAACCAATTTTGACGCAGAGACGCGGAGAACACCCAGAAAAACAAGTACGGACCTTTTTCTGTGCCTCCGCGTCTAAGCGTTCATCACTTTTTACTAATCGGCCACCACCGGTGCCGGCTCATCCCAACCGCCACCCAGGGCTTTTACCAGCGACACGCTGGCCTGCAGCTGCTCACTATAGGTCAGCACCGCGGCCCGGCGCGTCACCAGCTCAGTGCGCTGAGTGTCGATGACCTCCTGATAGCTGACGGCGCCGGCACGATAACGCCGGTCAGACAAGCTGGCGGCGAGGCGGGCGGCATCGTCGGCCCGTTTCAACGCCGCACCCTGACGTTCCAGCACATCGACCGCCAACAAGCTGTCTTCAACCTCGCGTACGGCATCAAGCACGATCTGGCGGTAGGAGGCAAGGGTTTCATCGTAAGCGGCCGATTGGCGTTTCAATTCGGCGCTCAGGCGCCCACCCTGAAAGATCGGCAGGTAGAGCGACGGTCCCAGACCCCAGACCCGGTTGTCCCATTTACCCAGGTCACCGAGGCTGGTGCTGGCCGCACCAACGTTGCCGCCGAGGCTGATGGTCGGGAAAAATGCCCCCTTGGCTACCCCGATCCGGGCGTTAGCTGCCGCCACCCGGCGCTCAGCGGCAGCAACGTCAGGCCGCCGCTCCAGCAGCTGGGCCGGCAGGCCGGGAAGCAGCCGGGGTGGCTGCAGATCAAGCGGCGCCGACGCCAGGTGAAATTGTGATGGCATCTCACCAAGCAGAACCGCCAGCGCGTGCTCAAATTCGCCGCGCCGGCGGCGCAGGGCAATCGCCTCGGCCTCGATGCGCGCCAGTTCGGTTTCGGCCATCGCCAGTTCCAACCGGTTGGCAACCCCATTGTCGAAGCGGCTCTGCACCATGTCGAGGGCTGCCTGGCGCAGTTGCACCGTCGCGTCGAGCAGGGCGATCTCGGCATCCTTGGTCCGCAGATCGAAATAGTTTCGGGCCACTTCGGCCTGCAACGACAGCATAACCGTCTGGTAGTCAGCAGCACTGGCGGCGGCCGCGGCGTCGGTGGCTTCGACCTGGCGGCGGACCCGGCCCCAGATGTCGAGTTCGTAGTCGAGGTAGAGCGACAGGTTGTAGGTTTCTCCGACCGCTGACATCCCCGGCGCACGAAAATCACCGGCGGTGCGTCCACGTCTCCCCGCAGCGTCGACTTCCAGCTGAGGATACAGGGCAGACTTGTCTATATTCGCCAGGGCCAGAGCCTGATCAAGCCGCGCCATCGCCACCGCCAGCCGCGGGCTGGCAGCGGCCGCCCGGGCTTCGAGATCATCAAGCTGCGGATCAGCGAAAACCTGCCACCAGGCCCCTTTGGGCACCGCATCAGCCGGACCGGCAAGTTTCCAGTCGCGGCTTTCGTAATACGCCGCTGGCAATTCGCTGGCGGGCGGTGCGTAATCCGGGCCGACGGCGCAGCCAAAAAGGAGCAGGGCGATGAGACCGGCGCGCAGATGACGCCAATGCCAAAGGTTGCCAATCATAAATCCTCCGGAACTTCGATGAGATGACGCGGGCGAGCCAGCATCAAGTAGACAACGGGAACCACAAACAGGGTCAATACGGTACCAAAACTCATGCCGCCGACAATAACCCAGCCGATCGCCTGGCGACTCTCGCCGCCGGCGCCGTGTGCCCAGGCCAGTGGCAACGACCCGAGAACCATAGCGCCTGTAGTCATCAGGATCGGCCGCAACCGCAGCGCCGCCGATTCAAGCACCGCATCGATTTTCGCGCGGCCCTGCTCCTGGAGCTGGTTGGCGAACTCTACAATCAGAATACCATGTTTGGTGATCAAACCAATCAGCGTAACCAGGCCGATCTGGCTGTAAACATTCAGGGTACCACCGGAAAGATAAAGAGCGAGCAAAGCGCCGGTCATCGACAGCGGTACCGACAGCATGATGATGAACGGATCAAGAAAACTTTCGAACTGCGCCGCCAGTACCAGATAGATAAAGAGCAGGGCGAGCAAAAAAGTGACAAAAAGACTGGCACTCGACTCCTTGAATTCTCGCGATGGACCATCGTAATCGACCACCGCATCGTGCGGCAGGACCTTGGCGGCAATTTTCTCCAATTCAGCCAGACCATCAGAGAGCGCATAGCCGGGAGCCAGACTGGCGGTCACTTTGGCGGCACGCAGCTGGTTGAAGTGGTTGAGCTCCTTGGGAGCTACCGTCTCCTGCACCTGAACCAGGTTGGCCAACTGCACCATCTCGCCACGTCCGCCGCGCACATAGAGCGCCGAAAGCGCTTCCGGTGTCGTCCGGTCGGCAGCATCCACCTGAACAATGACGTCGTACTGCTTCCCCTGGCGCTTGAAGCGTGTCACCTGCCGGCCACCGAGCATGGTTTCGAGGGTGCGACCAACGGTGGCAACATCGATGCCCAGATCAGACCCTTTCTCCCGATCAACCTGCACCGAAAGCTGCGGCTTGCTCAACTTCAGGTCGGTATCGAGATTCTGGAAACCGGGCCAGGCCCGGGCTTCGTCCATCACCGCCGTCGTCATCCGCTGCAACTCTTCATAGGGAGCGTTGGTCTGAATCACGAACTGCACCGGCTTGTTCAAAGGGCTCTGCCCCAAAGACGGCGGATTAAGCGGGAAAGCCATAATCCCGGGGATGCCGCCATACAGTTTCGGTTGCAACTCCTTGACGATCTCCTGCTGCTTGCGCTGACGGCTGTCCCAGTCGGTCAGGCCACTAAACGACAGCACCTGCGACACCACCGGCCGGCCGGTGATAACAAAATATCGCTCAATCTCCGGCACCTTGGCATAAACCTGTTCCATCATCCGCGCATAGCGGTCGGTATAGGCCACTGTCGACCCTTCCGGCGCGATGCCGATACCGATGATGGTGCCACGGTCCTCGGTCGGAGCCAGCTCCGATTTGAGGAGGCCGAGTAGCAGTGCGGCGGAACCGGCAACCAGCAGAGCAAAGACGACCACCGCCCAGCGTAGGCGCAAGGCAATTGCCAGCAGGCGACGATAACCACGGTCCATCGCCACCATCCCTTTTTCAATAAAATTGTAGACCGGATGGTGTGAGGTTCGATGCCGCAACAGCTTGGAACACATCATCGGCGACAGGGTCAGGGCGACAAAGCCGGAGACCAGCACCGAACCGGCCAGGGTCAGGGCAAATTCGGTAAACAGGCGCCCGGTACGGCCGGTCATGAAGCCGATCGGTGCATAAACCGCGGCCAGGGTCAGGGTCATGGCGACGATGGCAAAGCCGATCTCGCGGCTCCCCTTGAAGGCGGCGCGCAATGGATCCATCCCTGCTTCAACATGACGAAAGATGTTTTCGAGCATGACGATGGCGTCATCGACCACCAGGCCGATGGCCAGTACCATGGCGAGCAGGGTCAGGGTGTTGACCGAAAACCCCATGGCGTACATCAAACCAAAGGAGCCGATCAGCGACACCGGAATCGTCACCAGCGGCACCAGGGTCGAACGGACACTGCGCAGAAACAGGAAAATGACCAGGATGACCAGCAGCACTGCTTCGCCGATGGTGGTAAAGACATTCTGGATCGAGCGGTCGATAAAGATCGCCCGGTCGTAAGCGACGTTGACCTGCATCCCCTCCGGCAGGTCGGCTGCGATCATCGGAATGATCTCGCGCACGGCCCGGGAGATGTCGAGTGGGTTGGCGGTCGCCTGTTTGACCACCCCCAGGGCGACGGCCGACTCCCCTTTGAAGCGGACCACGGTCCGCTCACTGACCGCGCCGAGTTCAGCCCGGCCGACGTCTTTGAGCCGCACCGGGTAACCTTTAGCACTGTGCACAATCAACTGGTTGAACTGCTCCGGAGTGCGCAGATCGGTCTCGGCCAGCACGGTAAATTCGCGCTCCTGCGATTCGATGCGCCCGGAGGGAATTTCAATATTCTGCTGGCGCAGAGCGGTCTCAATATCCTGCGGCGTCAGGGAATAAGCCGCCAGCCGGGCCGGGTCGAGCCACAAACGCATAGCGTAGCGGCGTTCACCGAGGATCAGAACGTTGGCGACCCCTTTGATATTCTGCAATCGATCCTTGACGTAGCGGTCGGCATAGTCGGTAATCTCCAGCGGCGTATGCCTGGTGGATGAAAAAGCCAGATAGATGGTCGGCTGGGCATCGGCCTCAACCTTGCTGATCACCGGCTCATCGATCTCACTCGGCAACCGGCCACGAACCCGCGCCACGCGGTCGCGAACATCGTTAGCCGCCTGGTCCGGATCGCGATCAAGGCGAAATTTGACCGTAATCTGGCTGTTCTCCTGCCGGGAGATGGAGGTGAGCAAGTCGATCCCTTCGATACCGGCGAGACTCTCCTCCAGCGGCTGGGTAATCTGCGATTCGATGATCTCGGCCGTCGCCCCGGCATAGACGGTTTCGACATTGACCACCGGCTCGTCAATATTGGGATATTCGCGCACGGAAAGGCGCTGGTAACTGATCAAGCCGACCAGCATCAGTACCAGGCTCATAACGATTGCCAGGACCGGCCGTTTGATCGAAAGGTCGGAGAGTTGCATGGGTTACTCCCCCTGCGCCGGGGCAGGCAGCGCCGTGACCGGCATCCCCGGACGCACCTTGATGTGACCAGCGGTGATAATGCTGTCGCCCACCTGCAGGCCGGAGACAATCTCCACCTCCCCTTTGCGCCGCTGGCCGGTCGTCACTGTCGCCGCTTCGACTTTGCCTTCAACCACTTTATAAATCAGCAGGCGATCCGCCACCGGGATCAGGGCTTCCTCCGGCACAAACAGCACCGCCGGACGCTCACTGACAATGAGGCGAATACGGGCGAACATCCCCGGCAACAGCTTGTGTCCCGGATTCGGCACCCGGGCGCGCAAGGCGATACTGCGCCCGTCGATATTGACCCGCGGCGTGATAGCGTAAACCTCGCCGACAAACTCCTCGCCGGAGACGGCATCGACGGCAATAAAGACCTTTCTGCCGATACGCAGAGCAGCGGCCCGGGCTTCCGGCACACGGAATTCAACCTTGAGGGTATCGATGGCATCGAGGGTCACCACCGGCGTCCCGGGTTGGAGATAGCCGCCAACACTGACCTGACGCAGGCCGAGAACTCCGGCAAACGGGGCGCGCAGCGTCATCTTCTCCAGTTGCGCCTCTGCCAGCCGTACTGCAGCCTCGTCGAGTTGCAACTGGGCGAGGGTCTCATCACGTTCCCTGACCGAAATTGCCTGATCCTTGAGCAGGTTTTGCGAGCGCCGCTCGTTGGCCGCACTCAGGGCGACACGGGCCGCAGCCCGGTCGCGCTCAGCTGCCAACACTGCCGGATCAAGGCGCAGCAATACGGCACCGCGCTTGACCGCCGCCCCTTCGGTGAACAGGACCGCTTCGACTTTTCCCGCAACTTCGGTCACAACAGTAATCGACTCCTCGGCCTGAATCGTACCGACGGCTTCGAGTTGCTCAACAGCTCCGCTAGCGGCAACCGTCACCACTTCGACCGGCAGCCCTTGCGGTTTCGGCGCCGGCGCAGCCTTCTCCTCCGCTGCCATGGCGCTGCTGCAAAAAACCACGGACGCAAAGGCAACCAGGAGCAGTTGGCTCATAACCGGGGACCAGACAACAAGGCGACGATTTCTAAGTACATTGTTCACAAACACCTCTGTTTTTAAGTAAAAGGGGGTATGGACAGGCATTCATCTAGCAGCGCAAAGCATCCCAGCACGCCTGCACCGTTTTGGTAATGACCGCTTCATCAACGGCAAACGGGCGGCTGCTGTACTCCTTGGCCAAAGCAACCAGGGGGCCAAAAGCAATCGCCTTGAGCACCACCTCCGGGGCCGACTTGATCAATCCCTGCGCCAGTGCCTCGCGCAACGTACACAGGTAGGGATCATCGGTCTCGGCACCTTGAATCTGGCCACAATTGGGATAGGGGGAGTAATGATATTGTTCAATGAAACGGAATTCGACCGGGTAGGAAATAAAGTCCTGCAGGAGTCGGCCAAACTGGAGAAAAAACCGCTCGGGGAAAAGTGGTAGCTCATCCGGTAGTCCGGCGGCGATCCGCGCATGGACCCGACCGCGTACCACTTCAAACAGTTCGTGGATTAAAGCGTCCTTGTCTTTGAAGTAGCGGTAGATGGTACCGACACCGACGCCGGCACAGCGTGCGATCTGCGATGCGGGCGTACCGTGAAACCCCTGTTCAGCCACCAGGGCCAGGGTTGCGGCAAGGATCGCCTCGCGCTTGTCATCAGGTGCTTGATCCATGTTGACTCCAAAAGCGGAATGAACGTTCAGTCCGCGCACTTTAAGCAACGGGCCGAATGAAGTCAACTGCAAAAATCGGTGATTAATGACTGAAACGATTCACCTCGGGGATCAGCTGACGGTAGTCAACATCGGTCAGCACACTCTGCCAGTGACCGCTCAGCATGCCGGTGCCGACGCCGGCGGCAAACAGCCCCAGCAGCAGAAAGGCGAAACCCCAGGTCGGCAGAGTTCGCCGCCAGAGAACCGCGCGCAACGACAGGACATCCGGCTCCGGGCAGCGGGAGATACAGGTCAGGCAGGCGGTACACTCCTGAGAATGTACCGTGGTACAGCAATGCACGGCGATCTGTTGTGGACAGTGACGGCTGCAAGCCTGACAGCCAGTGCAACCACCGGGATCGCGACGGACCTTGATCAGGCTGAGCAGGCTGAGAAGACCGAGCAGCGCCCCGTAGGGGCAGAGATAGCGGCACCAGAAATTGCGTAATCCCAGCGCCAGCAGCGCCAGGATGGCAATCACCGTCACGCTGAGGGTCGACGGAGTGATGAAAAAATTAAGCATCTTCACATCGGCGACTGCCCAATAGGGGGACGCCAGAAAGCTCTGCACGGCTGACGCCGGCATACCGATCAGAATGGTATTGAGAAAGAACAGTAACAGGAGATATTTGAAGCCACGCAGCAACAGATCGAGCGGTCGCCAAAGACGGAAGTTGCGGCCAAAAAGCCGGCGGCCGATGGCTGACAACGGATCATGCAGAGCGCCAACCGGACAGATCCAGCCGCAAAAGCTGTTTTTGGTCAGCAGAGCAAGACCCAGAAAGGTCAAGAAAAGAACCAGTGCGGCCGGGTGGTGCTGGTCAAAAACACCGTTGACCAGCCAGTGTTTAAAACTGACCAGGGCGCCGATCGGCAGAAAACCCTCAATGCCTGCCGGACGCGAGAATCCATGGGCAGTATCGCCGGCGGCGTAATGGCGGACGAACAGTCCGAACTGAGCCCCGGAAAAAATAATCCAGAAAAAAAAGGCCCATTGCACAAACTTACGCAGGCGGACGCCCGATTCGGGGGCCGTAAAACGATTCCAGAGCGACATCAGATACCTTTCATGATTTTTGATTTGTACCCGCACAATTGCCGAGAAAAAAGCAGGGGCATTATACTCCGACTCCTCGATATCCGCATCAACCATAAGGTAGCAGGAGCTAATATCCCCAGGGGGAAAACCGTTGTTAATCTAGCTGAGGAAGCGACCAACAAGTGGCAGACAGGTAGAATGGCCTTTCTGCGCAGCGTCTCACCCGTACCGATTCCGCTTGACCCAGAATAAATCAAACAGTAAGCTGCTTTCCTGTGTCAGCCTATACGCTTGAAATATATGAATTATTTTGTTTTTATAAACTTTTGTTTGATGCCGTCAAACACGTCCATAGACAGTGTTCTACTTGAATACTTGCCATGATCGTCATCATCTGTTGAGTTTTCCCCCAGCCAAAGGAGTCACCCGATGAAACGTTTTCTAGTCGCTTTAACGCTCTGCGGTTTTGCCCTGAATCTGGGCGGCTGCAAAGACGAGACCCCGACCCCGGCGAAACCGGCCGAGACCGCCAAGGCTGCCGAACCGGTCAAGGAAGACCCGCTGGCAAAATGGAAGCCGGCCTTCGATCCGTCAAAGGCCGAATACACCTACATCCTGTCCAATGTTTCGCATCCGGTCATCGAAGGCGTTGGTGTTGGTTATCGGATCCGTGATGCGGTCTGGGCCAAATCGAACGGCCGGCTCTATGTCGACTTCCGCCCTCTGGCTCAGCTCGGCGGCGAGAAGGATGTCATCAGCAAGCTCAAGCTCGGCGCCGTACAAGGGATGCTGAGTTCGTCCGTCGCGGCGGCCAACGTCAGTGACACCCTCGGTGTGGTCAACCTGCCCTACGTTGTTGACACCTTCGACAAGCTCGACACCTTCCGCAACACCCCGGCGCTGTGGGACACCTTCCGTGATGCGCCGTTGAGCTCGGGCCTGTTTGTTGCCGACATCACCGGCTACGGCCCCTACGGTTGGGCAACCACCGAGCCAGTACGCACTCTCGACGATGCCAAGAAGATTAACTTCCGCATCGCCGAAGCTCCGGTCAATACCGACATCTACAAGGCATGGGGCCTCAAGTTCACCGTTATGCCATGGCCGGACGTACCGCAAGCCCTGCAGACCGGTGTCATCAACGGACTCGACCATACCGCCATTGTCTGTAATATCACCAAAAAATTCACCATCGCCAAATCATTCACCAATCTTGACTATGCTCAGGGGCTGTTTGTTCACCTGACCAACAAGGCCTGGTTTGACAAATTGCCCGCCGACCTTCAAACCATCCTGATGGAGTCCATCGTCGAGGAAAGTGCCAAGACCCGGGCCTTGACCCGAGAGCAATATGCCACGCAGGTTGCCACGGCTAAAGAAGCCGGGGTTGAATTCATTGACGTTTCTGCCGCGGACAAGCAGCAACTAGTCAAACTTGCCGCACCGGTCTACGCGACCTGGGGTGATAAAATCGGCAAGGCCTATTTCGAGAAAGTCCGCAGTACGCTTGGCAAGTAACCACTTTCTCTGTATACTCGGCAACAATCCGACCGGGGAGTTTTGCTCCCCGGTCTTTTTTCGGGAGCGTTGCCGTGAACCCGCTATTCCGTCGCATTGATAAAACATTTGCCTTCATTGAAGACTGGACCCTTTGCCTCACCGTTGCCATAGCCCTGGTTGTGGCCATGGCCAATGTCATTCTGCGCAAGATGACCAATGAGGTCAACCTGTACTGGTCGGACGAGATCGTCCGTAAAGTGATCTACCTGACAACCTATTTCGGTTGCCTCGCCGCTATTCGCAACCGCTCCCTGATCCGCATTGATGCCCTGCCACAAATCTTTCCCGTACTGAAAAAACCGTTATCCTTCATCAGCCACAGCGCCGTGCTTATTTTCTCCGGCATCATGGTCTGGCTCGGTGGTGCCATGACCCGCATCGCCTTCAATGACCCGTACCAGCGCACCGCCTCCCTGCAAATACCTGAATGGATTTTTTATCTGGTGTTACCAATTATGGGCGGAATGATGTTTGTCCGTACCCTGATCATCATGATTGAAGAATTCAAAACGAAACCGGACGCCTGAAAAAGAGCGGGAGAGAGTTAAGTCATGGATGCGTCCTATCTTTTAATTGTCGCCCTGCTCCTCGGCATGCTGGCTGCCACTGTACCGGTGTTCATGTGCCTGTTTTTCACCGGCCTGGTCGGCCTGGCGTGGCTGCTGCATATCCCGCCGGAAGCAGCCATCGAAGTGCTTTACCGTAGCATGGACAAGTTCGCCCTGGTCGTCGTGCTGTTTTTTGTTTTGTGCGGAAACATCATGACCACCGGCAGCATCGTCCAGAAATTGGTGAAAACCGCCAATGTGCTGGTCGGTTTTCTGCCCGGGGGGCTCGCCATGGCCGGCATCCTCGCCTGTGGCTTCTTTGGCGCCATTTCTGGCTCAACCGTCGCCACCGTCGTCGCCATTGGCGGATTCATGATTCCGGCCCTGATTGAAAATGACTACGACCACCAGTTCAGTGTCGGGGTGATGACCACTGCTCCCATCCTCGGTGTCGTTATCCCGCCATCGATCTCGATGATCCTTTATGCCATGGTCAGTAACGACCCGCTTGAAGCCCTGTTCCTCACCGGCTTTATTCCGGGTTTACTGATTATTGTCTTCATGTCGCTCTATTCCTGGTTTTTCTGCAAAAAGCGCAATCTGCCAACAATGCCACGCCCATCCGCCAAGGAAGTATGGGCCGTGTTACGGGAAAGCATCTGGGCCCTGTGCCTGCCGGTGCTCATTTTTGGCGGGATCTACTCAGGACTGTTCACCGCGAATGAAGCTGCTGTTGTCGCCTGCTTCTATGCTTTCTTTGTTGAGATATTCATTCACCGCGACATGAAACTTGCCGAGGTGAAAAAAGTCATTGTCTCGTCGGCCGTCACCTCCGCCACCCTGTTGATCATCGTTGCCGGAGCGTCGGTTTTCGGTGAATATCTGACCTTCGAGCGCATCCCTGACCAGATCGCCAATGCGGTCATTGCCAATATCCAGACGCCCTGGGTCTTTTTACTCGCGGTCAATATTCTGTTGCTGATTATCGGCATGTTTATGGACATCATCTCGGCAACGTTGATACTTACCCCGATCTTTCTGCCGCTGTTAGCCAAGTTCGGCATCAACAGCATGCACTTCGGCCTGCTAATGACCCTGAACCTCGGTATCGGTTATTGCACCCCGCCTTTGGGCGTCAGCCTTTATATCTCGGGTGCGGTTGTCGATCGAGACCTGATTTATGTTTCAAAAGCAGTACTCCCGTTTCTGCTCATCCAGATCGCTATTTTGATGGTTCTTACCTTCTGGCCCGATCTGGTACTGCTGCTACCGCGTTTGGTGTACGGTAGCTAGGAAGGACTTGCTATGTCTGCAAAAATTCTCATCCCGGTCGATGGTTCGGCTGCAGCCAAAAAGACCATCACCGCTGTCCTGCACAACCGTCAGCGCATTCAACAACCGGTTACATTGTTGCATGTTGTCGATGTCGACAAGCTTGCGTACCGGATGATCCCCGATTTTCAGGTTGAGATGGTGCGGGAACGTGCTCTCGCCGCCGGACAGGCACTACTGGAGGGCTTTGCCCGGGAGTTTGCCGAAGCAGGCATAACGACCGTGACCCAACTTGAACAGGGGGCACCACGCACCGTCATCGGCCGTATCGCCAATGATGAGGAGTATGATCTTCTGATCATATCCCGGCGCAGTACGGGTGAAATCCGCGATGTCCTGTTTGGCTCCGTTGCCAATTACGTCCTCCATCATGTCCAGTGTCCTGTTCTGTTGATCTGACCAGAAAGAACTTGTCTTTCAACCTTCAGCCCTATATATTACATTCCGAATATAGGAGGTGCTGATGAAAGATGTTCTGTTCTTGCTCGGCCTGGTGGCAGCCTGGTATATCCTCAACCGCTGGATTCTTCCAAAGTTTGGGGTACAAACCTGACTGGCAAACAGCTGCAGTCTTCCCGTGCGGAAGGCCGAACCCGATGAGACCACGCTTGACGAAAAAGGCAGGTAGCCCGAGCTACCTGCCTTTTTCATGATTGCTGTTACCTGGTGCTGAGGGCACAAAAAACCGTCCCTTGCAAATCGCTAAATAAAGACAAAAAAAGACCGCCCGGTCAGAGGCGGCCAAAGAGGAAGAAGAGAAACGAAAGGCACCGCTTCGTTGGTGCCACTTGTCTCTCCGGGGTGAAACACGTTCACCGTCGACATTTCTACACGTCTTTGCCTTAATTATCAACCATTTTTTACTATCGCTAACTTTACCAACATCGCTTGATTCGCTTGAAACCGGTAAGGCCCCAACTTATCAAGCCATTATGCCCCAGAACATCCTTTCACGACTGTATCGAAGATTTTTTTCTGAATAAATATTTAGAACAACCGACGGGAAAATAACTTCGTAATAGTGTATGCAGATGGAACTTTTTTACGATAATTGAGACCGACTGCGACAAAACATACCCCTGATTGCTGATTAATCCACAAACCTCCTTGCCGATATCTTTGCACCCGGAAGGGAATATGCTATTACTTCGGTGCTCACAAGTTTTGTTGACTGTAAATAGCACTTTCGGACAGAAGGACCATAAGATGCACGCAGAAAAAGTAGAGATATTCAGCGACGGTGCCTGCTCTGGCAACCCGGGGCCAGGCGGTTATGGAACCATCCTGCGCTGTGGCGGCAAAGTCCGCGAACTTTCCGGCTACGCCGCCGAAACGACCAATAACCGGATGGAATTACTCGGTGCGATCAGTGGACTTGAAGCTTTGCTCCGCCCTTGTCGTGTCAGCCTGACAACTGATTCCGAATATGTCAAAAAAGGGATTACGGAATGGATCGACGGATGGATAAAGCGCGGATGGAAGAATAGCCAGAAAAAGGATGTTGCCAACCGCGACCTCTGGGAGCGGTTATTGGCGCTGAGCCGGAAACACGAGGTGGAATGGCACTGGGTCCGCGGCCACGCCGGCCACGCCGAAAACGAACGCTGTGACGCTCTGGCCCGGGCAGCCATCACCGCTGGCCGAAACCAGAACAATGGGTAGGCGGATCACGATCAAGCCTTCGGCTTGACGACTCCCTTGGCCTGACACTGCCGACACGCTGAGCTATAAGAGAGTCCACACCGTTTGCATTCGCGCATTAGAAACCTCACACTATATATAGTGTAAAACTTAACCCATCACACAATATGTAGTTTCTAACGCTCCTGACGACAGAAATCAAGAAAATAATCTAAAGCATAAACAAAGGGCGGGCGCCTGCAACAGACGCCCGCCCTTTGTTTATCTCTACCACTTTGGCTCTTAACTGACCGCCAGCACCTGCTCAATTTGTTCGGCCAGTAAATCACCAACCAGCAAGTTGCTGACAATACGGCGTAAAACCGACGTATCGTCATCCGATAGGTGGGTGAAACGGATGGCCATCCCCGGCGGAATGGTAAATTTACGGCCACTGATGTCGCGGGTGTAAATGACTTCGCCGCGCAAACGCAAGCGTTCGATGCCATCTTCCGGGATGGAAACCGCAACCGGGCTCCCCACCGGCAGCGGAGTCACCCGCCGCAGGTATATTCCCCCTTCAGAAAGAGTCACCGCATGACAGAGGGTATAGCGGTCGCCAAAGTGCAACGCCACCCGTTGATTCATCGGTGCACGCAGATGCTGACGTGGGCCCTTGGGGAACGGGAACAGATCATTCAGCAGGAGATTAAACGCATCCAGAAGTATCGGCTTGCGCAAAAAAGCCGTGCAGCCCAGGGGAAGGCCATTGGTCTCTTCCGCCGCACTTTCTGTTAACAAAATGATCGGAATATTCTGCAGCAGTTCATGCTCCCGAACCTGCCGCAACACCTCAAGCCCACTCACTCCGGGCATCTGGGCATCAAGGAATACGGCGTCGGGGGACAGCACGCGCATAAAATTAAGAGCATCCGGCCCCGAGTTTACAGGGAGGACGTCAAAACTCATCCGGGCAAGACAGGTGGCGACCGAGGTCAGCACCTGCTCACTATCGTCAACCAGAAGAATTAAATAGCGTCTTGCCACAAGCCCTCCACCCACGCGCAAATCATGGTAACAACCGGTCAAATTATAGATGGTTCAACGATATTTACCATCTGTTTTGCAAAAGAAAAGCAGTACCCTGGCAATCGGCACTGCTTTCAATTCTGCCGTTTAAGGAGCACTTTCTTAGAGCGTCATATGAACCGCTTTGACAAAACGGGCCCCGACTTCGCGAGCTATGCGCTCCACAGTGTCTGGATCGGCGGGAGAATCGATGGAGAACACCACCATCGCTTCACCATCTTTCTTACGCCGGCCAAGGTTCATGTTGCCGATATTGATCCCCGCCTCACCGAAAATCGTCCCGATTTTGCCGAGCATCCCCGGTCGATCTTCGTAAGAGATCACCAGCATATGCTCTTCCGGCGTAAAGTCGGTCATGAAGTCGCGCATTTTAACAATCTTCGGAATCCCCTCAAAAAGGGTTCCGGAGATGGTCCGATGCTGATCTGAAGATTCTATCGACAGGGTGACCAGATTGGAAAACGACTCTGATTCGGTCGAGCGTATCTCTTCGACGGCGATCCCCATATCCCGTGCAACCAGTCGGGCATTGACCATATTGACATCGATTTCGGTCTGCGAATTGAGCAGCGCAGCAAGACCGCAGACGGTCAGCGGCGCACAGTCGAAACGAGCCAGCTTCCCTTTGTAAGTGAAGCCGACTTTGGCCGGATTCGCCGGGGCCAACTGGGCGATAAACTCCCCCATCTGGCTGACCAGCCCGAGGAATGGTTTCATATGGTCCATCAGGTCCGGATCGAAACGTGGGATATTGACCGCATTCTCCATTGGTCGCCCATCGATATAGTTGATAATCTCACGGCTGACATCGACTGCGACATTCTTCTGCGCCTCAAAGGTGTTGGCGCCCAGATGTGGGGTAACCACCATCCGGGGATGGCCGATCAGTCGCTTCAGGATCTCCGTCGCTGGCGGCTCCTCACTCCAGACGTCGAAAGCGGCCCCGGCCGCCTTGCCACTCTCGAGAGCAGCAAGCATCGCCGCCTCATCAATAATTCCGCCACGGGCGCAGTTGACGATAATGACCCCATCCTTCATTCCCGGAAAGTGCCGGTCATCGATCATACCGCGGGTCTCGTCGTTGAGCGGCGTGTGAACGGTGATAATGTCGGAGTAACGGATAATCTCCTCCAATTGCACCAGCCGTACGCCAAAATCTTCGGCGCGCTTCTCCGAGATATAAGGGTCGTAGGTTATCACCTCGGCCTCAAACGCTTTGCAGCGGGTTGCGACCCGGCCACCAACTTTACCGAGGCCGATCACGCCGATGGTCTTCCCCTTCAGTTCATAGCCGGTAAACGGAGCGCGTTTCCACTCGCCCGCCTTGAGGCTGGCATTGGCCACAGTCACATTCCGGCACAACGAGAGCAGAATTGACATGGTGTGCTCAGCGGCAGAATTCACATTGCCGAAGGGGGCATTAACAACAATGATCCCTTTGTTACTGGCCGCATCAACATCAACATTGTCGATACCGACTCCGGCGCGAGCGATGATTTTCAGCTGGCGGGCGTGATCAAGCAGGGCCTGATCGATCTGGGTACCGCTGCGGGTAATGATGGCGTCGTAGTCGCCGATAATGGCATGCAGCTCCTCGCGCTTGAGGCCAAGGCGGACATCAACCTGCACTCTGGTATCCTCAAGCAACGGTTGCAAACCACTTTCGGAAATTTCATCGGTGATGATGACCTTCATCATGCAAAGTCTCCTTGCTCTGGTAATTTTGCAAACGTGGATCTTACGCCGGACATTTGCAGCTGTCAACGCTCAACCCAACGTGATCAGGGACTGCGTCAACAAAGATCCCCCGAAAGACAAGGCCGGGAACAAGCTCAGGATAACAGGGTGATACCCTGCCGACAGGAAAGGGGGTGGGGTGAGTTCAGCCCGATGTTTCGTGAATCCAGCGATCAATTTCGGCACTCGTCTCGTCCGACAATCCGATAAATTTCAGACCCATACCCGGTTCATAGGGCGATTTTTTGTCATAGATCCGGCACCAGACCACCTCGCAGGCACACTCGATGGAACGGCAGATGGGGGATGGCAGAGGGATTTCAACCTGATAAATTTCGCCGACGGCTTTCGGGCTGACCGAGGAGATAAACATCCCGCTTCGGCTGATGTTTTTGGTATAACCAAAAAAAACCTTGCGCCCATCATCCAGACGCACGCGCAAAGTCAGGAGTGGGGAACGCAGATTTTTGCGTTTATCCGCCTGAGTGCAATTGATCGACGGTTGCTTGTCATCACTCATAATCTACTTAATACCTCGCAGTTCCCGCATCTTACCGAAAAAGAGGCGCTGGAGGAAGGCTTTTTACGCCGTATTCTGTATTTCCCGGAACTGTTGCAACAGGCCACTAAGGCTGGCGACGGCCGGCACGCCAATGGTGGACAAAAATTCAACCGCCGCCTGCTCAACCGGCTGCTGAGAAAAATCAGCCGTTTCGGCCAGAAAGCGCAACAGGCGCAACGTTTTGAGGCTGTCAAACCAGCCATGAAAAGCCCTTAGTTGCTGCTTTTCGCTCCGGTTATTCGCTGTCAGAGCCGTACAAACCCGCACCAACTTCTGCTGACGGCAAAACACCCCGAGTTGCGAGTGTAGCTGCTCCGCAACCGCCTGCACCCCCTCGCCGTCTGTCATCCCGGTTTTCGTCACTTTGATAAAGAAATCCCGGAGTAAAATAAACGCCGCAACCGGATAGGCCGGGACGGCGTTTCCATCAATAAGTAACCGGTTTAATGCCGGCCCGGTACCAAAAATAACCCGTGCAGATGGACGTGCCGATGGATAGACACAGGTACCGGTCAACTGGACAACGCCGTCAGTCTTGGCTAACGCTTGCAAAAAATAGAAATCTTCAGCAGCGCAGCGCTGATTCATCCCGCCGCAACGCACATATGCCCGAGCACTGCAGGCCATTGCACTGCCAATAGTATGGAATGCATAGGGGGAACCGGCCAGTTGCAGGCCAAGGGTATAGCAGCGCAGATAAAGTTCATAGCGGTCGATGGCCAGCTGCAGGGACGGTGATGTTGCCGACTGATGGGCGTAGGGGAGCACCGCACCGCCGGCAACTCCCGGCGTGGCAAAATGCGCAAGGAGTGCGTTAAGATAGTTTGCGTCGACCAGCGTATCGGCATCGAGACAGACCAGTGGCGCCGCCTCATCTGTCCCCAATTGTGCCAGAGCCCGATCAAGCCCGAGTCGCCGTGGCGGCCCGGGCCCACCCGGGAGCTCCAACCCGGGGCTGGCGGCATCAATCCAGGCCAGAGCCAGTCCGGGATGGCCATTCGCAGCACGCAAACGGACCAGGGTTCGTTGATTGGCTGCGGCAACCTCAGCTGATGCGCCAGCCGTTTGATTGACAACGATCACCACCAAAAATCGTTCCCGTACCGGCGGTGGATTGGCAGCAAGGCTGTCGAGGGTCGCAAACAACCAATCGTCTTCGTCGCAGGCGGGGATCACCACCGCGCCGGACCAGCCCGCCGAGGTCTCCCCCTCAACACGCCAGGGCCCGACCAGGGCGCGGCGGCTCAGATAGCGCTGCCGCTCGGCGCTCATGGTCCCAGCACCTGCAGTGCGACAGCCAGCGGATCGGCCTCTGCATCCAGCCAGACAATAGTTGTCCCCTGCCGCTCCATGCGCCGGAACCAGGTCTCCTGCCGCTTGGCAAACTGACCGATGGCAATGGCCAGTTGCTGTTCAATCTCTGATCGAGACAGTTCTCCGCGCAGGTGGCGGGCGACAAAGCGATACTCGAGGCCGTAATAATCAAGAGCCGTGTGACTGACGCCGGCCGAAAGCAGCCGTTCGACCTCGTCGACCAACCCCTGCTCGAGACGCTCAACCAGACGGGCCCGGATGCGTTCTCGCAGCACCTCTCTTGGCCAGTGCAGCCCAAAAATGACCGGGGTCAGCTGCGGTGCGGCAGGCGCCGGTGCCGTCGCATCAGCAACCGCGACCTCGATGGCGCGCAGCAGACGTTGGCGATTTTCGAGATCGGTCCGATTGTGCTGTTGTGGCCGCAAGCGCTGCAGATAGGTCTGCAACTCGGCCAAAGTGAGGTCAGCCAGCTCGGCCCGCAGGTCCGGGTTTTGCGGTGCCGGCGTCATCCGGTAGCCCTTGAGCAGGGCATCAAGGTAAAGTCCGGTGCCACCGACCACCACCGGCAACCGCTGCCGTGAGCGAATGTCGGCCAGCGCCCGGTCTGCTCCCTGCAAAAATTCAAAGACACTGAACTCGGACCCGGGCGACCTGATATCGATCAGATGATACGGGATGTCGCCGTATTCAACCAGATCCTTGCCGGTGCCGAGGTCCATGCCGCAAAAGACCTGGCGGGAATCAGCCGAGATAATTTCGCCAGCAAAGGCCTGCGCGAGGGCAACTCCAAGGCGGGTTTTTCCCGACGCTGTCGGGCCAAGAACAACAATGCTATCGAAAACAGGAGGGGTCATGCGGGTACTTTAGGGCACAGTCGCCGATTTGGCAACGACGGAAACAAAAGCAATCCTTTATCCAAAGCGAATGCAAAAAGCACCGGCAAGGATCAACAGGCTGGCGAGAAAACGGATGCGGCCACAGGTCTCACCCAGAAAGAGCGTACCAATCAGCACCGCGACCAGCAGACTGACCTGGCGCACTGGCACCGCGTAGCTGACCGGCGCCATTTGCAGCCCGAAGCGAAAAGACAGGAACGATCCCAGCATCACCGGTCCGGCGATCAGAATCAGTCGCCAGTTGCGCTGCCATTCGGCCCGGATACGCTCTGCTGCGGATGAGCGCAACAGATTCAGGCTCATGAGCAGAAACATGATCAATACCAGCAGGTAGGTAAAGTAGATTGGCGGGTAGACCATGACCCCCTTTTTGTCGAGGATCGCGCCGATGGAATAGACAAAACCGGCCAGCAGCGCCGCCTGCACCGACGGGTTGCCGAGATTGCGAAACGGCCGCAGTAATTCGCTCACCGTCAGACTGCGAAACTGGATACTGTAGGTGCCAAAAACAATCAGACCAATGCCAATCAGACCTAGGAAACTGATCCGTTCTGCAAACAACAGGACCCCCCACAACGGAACATAGAGCATGGAGGTTTGCGCCAGCGGATAAGTCAGTGAGAGATCTCCCGTACGATATGCCCAGCCATTAAAAAGATGATACAATACGAAACAGATCGAAGCACCGATCGCCAACAGCAGTACCGGCAACGGCAGCTGAGGCATTTGCGCCGGTTGCAGCCAGATGATGAAACTGAACAGGGTTCCCGATGTGACAAACATCCACCAGATAAACACCGTCTTGTCGTGGCTGCGCTTGACCAGCAGGTTCCACAACGCGTGCATCAGAGCTGAAAACAGGATCAGGGTAAAGGCAAGAGAGTTCATAGCCGCATATTGTAGACGAAGCCGGTCTTGGTAGCGACAGTAAATAAAATTTTCAGTGAAAATAAATTTCAGTCAGGGAGAAGACTCATGACCACCCGAACCGAACACGATTCCATGGGGCAGATGGAGGTTCCATCCGAGGCGCTCTACGGGGCGCAAACCGCGCGCGCCGTCGCCAACTTTCCCATCAGCGGTATACGTTTTCCGCGCCCGTTTCTGCGCGCGCTGGGGCTGATCAAGGAGCATGGCGCCCGGGTCAACCGCGATCTTGGCCTGCTCGACGATCACATTGCCCTGGCCATCATGGATGCCGCCGGAGAGATGATTGAAGGCCGCCTCGACCAGCACTTTCCCCTCGACATCTTTCAGACCGGTTCGGGGACCAGCACCAACATGAACGCCAACGAAGTCATCGCCCATCGGGCCGTGCAACTGCTGGCGGGCAAAGCCGCATCCCCGGTCATCCACCCCAATGATCATGTCAACCTCGGGCAGTCGAGCAACGATGTGATTCCAACCGCCATGCATCTGGCTGCCGCCGAGGAGATTGCCGGCCGCCTGCTACCCGCGCTACAGACCATGCAGCTGGTTTTGACGAAGAAAGCGCTCGCCTTTGACGACATCATCACCATCGGCCGGACTCA
>Ga0209231_1000406_pt1 | contig 24888 bp, 27 predicted proteins | sample Deesub45470m_DNA_FD_188086 | JGI IMG/M metagenome (GOLD analysis project Ga0209231, IMG submission 188086) | Deep subsurface microbial communities from North Pacific Ocean - 450_OLKR46/470m Metagenome (SPAdes) (version 2) | ecosystem: Environmental > Terrestrial > Deep subsurface > Unclassified ... | reverse complement strand
CTGTGTGGGCAATGCCTGTATCCGGTATGGCATCGTAATGCTTGCACACCAGCGACACGCCCGCATCCACCTCTTTGAAGCGCATCCGCCATGACTCATGACGGTGTTGCACCCATGCGTCGATATTGGACGCCATCGCGACGGGCAGCGCGCACACGGCGTATGCCTCGCGCGGGATTGCGTTGCGCGCCGTACCGCCATTCAAAGCCATCAGTCTAAGGTCGGTATGCGCAGCCAAATCGCGCAGCGCTTCCGCCAGCAACTTGATCGCATTGCCTCGACCCAGATGGATGTCGATACCTGAATGCCCGCCGCGCAGACCGGACACTTCGAAGCGCAGCAGCGCATAGTCCGGCGGAATATCTTGCCGCTCACATTCATGATGCACTTCCACATCCACGCCGCCTGCGCAACCGAGATAGAAGTGCCCCCAGTCTTCGCTATCCAGGTTGATCAGCGTTTTGCCCTGCAAGCTGCCGGGCAGGAGCCCGCGCGCGCCATCCATGCCGGACTCCTCGTTGACGGTGAGCAACACCTCAAGCGCCGGATGGATCAGGTCCGGCGCTTCGAGCGCCGCCAGCACGAGTGCCACGCCTATGCCGTTGTCCGCGCCCAGCGTGGTGTTTTCCGCCACCAGCCAGCCGTCGCGCACCACTACGTTGATCGGATCGCGCAAGAAATCATGCTGCGTGCCGGAATTAACCTGACACACCATATCGAGGTGGCCTTGCAGAATCACGCCGGGCATCGCCTCGCAACCGGGGCTGGCAGATTTGTTCAGGATCAGGTTGCCCGCAGCATCGACTCGCGCCGCTATGCCGCGCGCCTCGGCCCAGACGCTCAGATGTTCGACCAGCGCGGCTTCGTGCAACGAGGCGCGCGGTATTTCGCACAGCGTCGCAAAATGTGCCCATACGGTTTGCGGATACAGGTTTTTCAAATTCGTGCCCATTGTTTATTAAAGATCGGGGTTATTATTGAACCAGTTCAGCACGCCCTGTCCTGCGACACGGCCGCTGGCGAAACAGGCGGTCAGCAGATAGCCACCGGTGGGTGCTTCCCAGTCCAGCATTTCGCCTGCGCAGAACACGCCAGGCAGCGCCATTAAGCGCTCATCCAACGCATCGAAAACCACGCCGCCCGCGCTGCTGATCGCCTCATCCAGCGGACGTGCCGCGACCAGTGTCAGCGGCAGCGACTTGATCGCGGCGGCCAGCTTTCCGGGTTGATCGAAATCCTCACGCGGCAACTGTTCGCGCAACAATCCGCTCTTCACACCCTTGATATTTGCACGGCTCTGCAAATGACTGGACATCGAGCGCGAGCCGCGCGGATGATCCACTTCAGCCAGGACGCGCTTCAGGTCTTTGCCGGGCAACAGATCGATGCTGATCACCACGCTACCAGTAGCGTCGATCTCATCGCGCAATTCAGCAGACAACGCATAAATCAGGCCGCCCTCAATACCGCTCGTGGTCACCATCACATCGCCCTGTCTGACATGCACCCGCCCCGCGCTGTCGGTAAAACTCACCGTCACCGATTTCAACGGCTGGCCTGCAAATTTTCCGGAAAAATGCGCGCTCCAGTTCACATCGAAACCGCAGTTCGCGGGTTTCAGCGGCGCGACCTGAATGCCGCGAGCAGCCAGCATCGGCACCCATGCGCCATCCGATCCCAGCCGCGCCCAGCTGCCGCCGCCCAGCGCCAGCACCACCGCATCGACCTGAACCGTAACGCGACCTGCTGCCGTTTCAAAACAGAGCGCGGCCTTCTCACCCGCTTGCGTATCCCAGCCGCACCAGCGATGGCGCATGTGAAAACACACCCCGGACTCGCGCAGACGGTGCAGCCAGGCGCGCAGCAGCGGCGCCGCTTTCATATCAGTGGGAAATACACGCCCCGAGCTGCCGACAAAGGTTGCGATCCCTAAGCCATGCACCCACTCGCGCAAGGCTTCCGTCCCGAAGGCATCGAGCAACGGTTTGATTTTTGCGCTGCGCGCGCGATAGCGCGACAGGAAATCATCCGGCGATTCGGCATGCGTGATGTTCATGCCGCCTTTGCCCGCCATCAGAAACTTGCGTCCCGCCGTGGGCATCGCATCATACAGATCGACGCTAACGCCGCCCGCCACCAGCACTTCGGCTGCCATTAGTCCAGCCGGCCCTCCGCCGATGACGGCGACTCGCGGATTATTCTTCATGCGATGACTTTTTCAAGGAAATGATCCGGTTGTTATTGCAGCGCGGATTCTAAAACAGCCCACCCTGTTTGTCACAGGCACGGCAGGTTTTATAAAATCTGCTGCAGCAACGAATATAATGGACAGCCCTTGCAGGAGAAAACAAATGGACTTTATTTCATGGTCGGTATTCGGGATACTTTTCATACTCGCCGAATCCGCCATCGGCACCTCGTACCTGATGGCAATCGGCCTGGCCTTCGCCTATCCCGCCATCGCCGACTATGCGGGTTTATCTGGCGGATTACAGTATGCAGCGTTCATACTGGGCAGCGTGGTTCACACGCTATTCGTCATGCTGTTACGCAAACGAAGCGGCGGCACATCGGACGCACCGACAGATGTGGGGCAGCGCGTCGAAGTGATCGAATGGATAGATAACGGCACCGCTAGGGTCCGTTACCTCGACAAAGAGTGGCTGGCCGACAAGGCCGCGAGCGAAATGCCCGACGCCGAGCACGGCATCATCAAGTCGGTGCAATACGGCCGCCTCGTCATCACCACTGAATAGAACGCCGCAATCGCAGCCTCACGAAGGAAAACATGCTTCCCTACACCTTGCTCGACACCGCATCCTGGTCGGACACCACGCTGCGGCTTTACCAGCGCGGCGACGAATATTCTATCCGCGTGGACAAGGCGGGTGAGTTGATGAACAGCCGCGCGCATCACTCGGAGGCAGTGCTGGCTGAACTGGCTTGCAAGCAGATCGCCGGACGTGAGTATCCGCACCTGCTGGTGGGCGGCCTCGGCATCGGCTTTACGCTGGCGGCAGTGCTATCCCACACGGGTTCAGGCGCGCAAATAACCGTGTCCGAACTGATACCTGCGGTAGTGCGCTGGAACCGTGATTATATGGGCCACCTTGCCGGATTCCCGCTGAATGACGGGCGTGTTCACGTACTGGAGCAGGATGTCGCGAGGGTAATACGGGAACATGGCGACCACTTCGATGCCATCATGCTGGATGTGGACAACGGCCCGAGCTCATTCACTCACGGTGATAACGACGCCCTATACAGCCTGCGCGGCCTGCAACATGCTTATGCTGCGCTCAAGCCGGGCGGCGTACTCACGGTCTGGTCCGCCACTGCGGACCCGGCCTTTACTCAGCGCATGGTGAAGACAGGTTTTATCGTATCGCAGCAGCGGGTGGGGTCACACAAGGCAAAGCGCGGCAATCGACACACTATCTGGATCGGCGTCCGCCCTGACAACTGAAACCTGCGTGGGATAACAGACATTCAGCCGATTTCATGGCTATTTCTGAACTCTGGCAGCCTATTACCGGCTTATCTCAGTGCGGGTGTCAATTTCGGCGGCAGAGTCACATCCCGCCCCGGCCGCAATGCGCGACGCAAAGAACCGACCGCCAGATGCCCGCCATTTCTCCGGGATCAGTTTCACATAGCGATCGGGACTCGCCACCATGCCACACACATAACGGCCCGTTTCATCCTGCCACAACAGTGCGCGACACTTACCTTTGAACTGAAACAAAAATACCAGCGCGACCGGGCACGGCCCCGCTGCACAGCATATTCCGCAACCATTGCAAGGCGCACCATACACAGGCTTTTCAGGCGATTGCGGATGCAGTTCGACCTCCTGAAACTGTATTTTTTTCATCTGTAAAACTCTCAGAGTTTGCCGAACAATGCGTCGAGCGGATTCGTGGTTGAGAGTCTCTTGCCGGAAACGCGCTTTGCCGTGAATTCTTCCTCGATATTGTCGCGGTAGAAACTCCATGCAGCCCCCGAAGAACTCAGTCGCCGCCAGTTATCTTCACCCACGCCGCTGTATTGCAAAGTGCTGCCGTCATCAAGCTGCACCTGTAACAGGCGTGCACGTGCGTCATAGCCGATGGCACGCAGCTTGCCCGAATTGATCTTCTTCATTTCCATGCCGATGTCCTGTCGATTGTTAACCTGATGTGATGTACGCACTTCTGCATCGTACTCCTCTCTCAATATAAAGCTGAGGACAACTAAGTCACCATGGTAAATTTACCGTGTAAATAGCGTAACATAGCGACCCTTCAGCTCATCTGCTCTGCACATGTCCGCCATCGTTCTCGCCACTCTCAACGCACGCTATCACCACGCTTCGCTTGGTTTGCGCTACCTCGCCGCCAATATGGGTGAGCTTGAACAGGACACGCAGATCATGGAATTCATCCTGCAGAGCAGGCCGGAAGAGATTATCGAGTCGATACTGGCCGCGCAGCCGAAGATCGTCGGCTTCGGCATCTACATCTGGAATGTGGTCGAGATCACCCGGGTGGTGGCGCTGCTCAAATGCGTCGCCCCGCAGATCATCGTGGTGCTGGGCGGTCCGGAAGTGAGCTATGAATGCGAGCAGCAGGAGATCGTGCGGCTGGCGGATTATGTGATCACCGGCTGGGGCGACATCAGTTTCGCAAAACTGTGCCGCGAGCTGCTGCAAAAGCGCCCGCAGGCGCAGAAGATCATCGCAGGCATTCAGCCTCAGCTTTCCGAAATCAAACTACCCTACGCGCTGTACAGCGACAACGATATCGCCAACCGTACCCTGTACGTCGAAGCCTCGCGCGGCTGCCCTTTCAAATGCGAATTCTGCCTCTCATCGCTGGACAAGACGGCCTGGGCCTTCGAGCTCGACCTGTTTCTCGCCGAGATGGCCAAGCTGTACGAGCGCGGCGCACGCCAGTTCAAGTTTGTGGACCGCACCTTCAACCTGAACATCAAGGCCAGTGCGCGCATCCTGGAGTTCTTTCTGGAACGACTGGACGACAAATTATTCGTGCATTTCGAGGTAATCCCGGACCACCTGCCCGAGCAGCTCAAGGAACTGATCTTGCGCTTCCCCGCGGGTTCGCTGCAATTTGAAGTCGGCATCCAGACTTTCAATCCCGAGGTGCAGGCGCTGATTTCTCGCAAGCAGGACACACCGAAAACAGAAGAAAACTTGCGCTGGCTGCGCCATGAGAGCCACGCACATGTTCACGTCGATCTCATCATCGGCCTGCCCGGCGAAGACATGTCGAGCTTCGCACAAGGCTTCGACCGACTGGTCGCCCTCAGACAACAGGAGATTCAGGTCGGCGTACTCAAGCGCCTGCGCGGCACTGGCATCATCCGCCATACAGCAACGTATGACATGCGCTACACCCCCTACGCGCCCTACACCGTCCTCGCCACCGATCGCATAGACTTCACCACCATGCAGCGCCTGGTGCGCTTTGCCCGCTACTGGGACCTGATCGCCAACTCCGGCCGCTTCCCGCAGGCCTTGCCGCTATTACTGGGCGACAGCCCGTTTGCACATTTTCTGGCGTTCTCCGACTGGCTCTATACCACCACCCGCAAGACGCACCAGATTCCGCTGGACCGGTTGTTTGATCTGGTTTACAGGGGAATGATTGAATGTCTGTCGGCACCACAGACAGAAACTTTCGCAGCAGTGGAGCGCGACTTTATCTTGTCAGGCAGCAAGGAAGTTCCGGCATTTCTAAAGACTGGAAAATCGTCCAAGAATGGAAGCCAAAAAACCAGACAGGTCAGCCAGACGAGCCGACAAGACCGACACCTGATTAAGGAAGCGTAACTAATCGTAGGCTATCGGTGATAGCATGGAGACAGGAACCTCGGCACAGCTGGCCGTGTCGGATGTTATCGAAATGCTGGGGTTCACTAGCCCACCCCAGCCTACCGTGCTAAGTGTGAATAGACCGCGTCATATTTTTATCCAGCAAAGTCGCTCGCATCGAGCCGAACACCTCAGACTGCGAAGTCAGCCTGTTTTTGCTCACATCGAACTCGCCCTGCACCATCAGCTTCAGCATCAAAAAGGCATCCTGCTGGGCGCGCGAGATTGCGAAATGCAATTCATCTTGTCTCATCAGAAATTCAAAAGGCTTCGAGTGTTTCATGCAGCCTTTTCCATCGCCGAATCCGACATCAGTCGGTTACGGTACAGGTCGGCAACAGGAAAGCACAGATCGTAATCTCCCCACACCAGCTCACCATACTCGATGCGATACGCCGCGAAGCGCGCAGAATCAAGATAGGCACGGATATCGGGGTGAGGCGAGGCTGACAGAAACTGCCTGAAATCGACGGTCTGCACAGTACCGTCATCAAAGCTCAAGCGCAGCGCATAGTCGCCCACCTGTTCCGCAGCCGTAATATTGATTATTACAGGTATCATTTCAGCCTCCTCGTAATTCGCTCCGATTTTACAGGTTTATGCAGCACGAAAAAATCAATCCACTTTGACACAATGTCAGTAGCACGAGCAGTAACCAACTCATCGAAATAACGCATCTCGGTATTCCCCAGCGGCGCGCGTCCAGCCACAGTTGTAAAACGAATTTCCGCAATCTCGCCATTGACCATAATGATCTCTGCGCGCGATTCACGCTCATGGTATTTACCATGAACATGCACCGGTTCATGTTCATTAGCATAAAACAGTATGATCAAGCCAAAGTATTCGTAGAGATTGGGCATTTTCGCCTCCTTCAACCCGATCAATTTTCGTTGCGACAAACCGGGGTCGCCTTTTCTTTCGCGGCTTTCTATTGGCGACACAAAAGAAAGCCGCCAGCGGCGTATCTGCGCCAGGACGGCTGACAGTTCATGCGCGGCTTCTTCGGTATCCTAATCCGCCTGCAAGCCCAGCCAGAAACCGCTCGTTGTGCCGAAAAATGCGGACAGGCGCAATGCTGTATCCGCCGATACCGCCCGTTTGCCGGTGCAGATCGCCGAGATTAGCATCACGCAATTTCCCAGTCTTCCAGCTTCAATCCGGCAATGCGTGAGAATTCGTCAGTGTTATGCGTTATCAGAATGCAGTCATTAGCCAGCGCGATAGCAGCTATCTGTATATCGTAGGGGCCGATGGGTGTACCTTTTCGCGCCAGGTCGGCGCGAATATCCCCAAAAATCCGTGCGGCTTCACCATCAAAAGCAAAGCTCGAAAGCCCCGAGAATAGCGTTTCCAGTACTGCCAGATTTGCATCACGCCGCGCGCTTTTGAATGCACCGTAATACAGCTCTGCTTTCACTACATCGCAAAAAGCAACTCTTGACGGAGAGCAAGCCTCCAGCTTGATTTTAACCATGGATGGGGCAGGATTGAGGTGGCGAATCCAGACGTTGGTATCCGGCAGGTACAGCATTATTTCAATTCCAGCCGTTGCTCATACTCACCCTGCGGCTCTCGAACCAAAACACCTCCCTGCCATGCCCCGGCTGTGCGCTCCCACACGCTTTTTACGTCGCCTGATCGACCTGCACCTGCGGCCTCATCCAGCAGGATCAGAACCCTGACCGGCTGACCTTCTGCCAAATGAAGCGTCTTGGGCAACACGATCTGTCCATGTTCAAATTGTGAGTTGAATTCGATAGCTTGCATGATGATCTCCTTGGTTTGCTGCAAACGGCCTTTCGACAGTTTAGCTCAAACTGGCTAGTCAAAGCTCGCTCACCCTTCGACAAGCTCAGGGCGAACGGCTTCTTTGTTGCCTTACCGGCTGATCGGCTTGTAGCGGATGCGCTTAGGTTTCGCGCCTTCTTCACCCAGACGCTTGCGTTTGTCGGCTTCGTATTCCTGATAGTTGCCGTCGAAGAATACCCACTTGGAATCGCCTTCGCAGGCCAGGATATGGGTGGCGATACGGTCGAGGAACCAGCGATCGTGGGAGATCACCGCGACGCAACCGGCGAATTCCAGCAGCGCGTCTTCCAGCGCGCGCAAGGTTTCTACGTCCAGATCGTTGGACGGTTCATCAAGCAGCAGCACGTTGCCGCCGGAAATCAGCGTCTGCGCCAGATGCAAGCGTCCGCGTTCACCGCCGGAAAGCTGACCGACCAGTTTGGTCTGATCGCCGCCCTTGAAGTTGAAGCGGCCGATATAGGCACGCGCCGAGGTCTCGTATTTGCCGACAGTCAGCACTTCGTTGCCGCCGGAGATGGCGTCGAACACAGTTTTTTCGTTTTGCAGCGAGTCGCGCGCCTGATCGACGTGTGCGATCTTGACGGTCTGGCCGATCTTCACGCTGCCTGAATCAGGCTGTTCCTTGCCGGTGATCATGCGGAACAGCGTGGATTTACCCGCACCGTTCGGGCCGATGATGCCGACAATCGCACCGGGCGGCACTTTGAAGCTCAGGTTGTCGATCAGCAGACGCTCGCCATAGGCCTTGGATACCCCGTCGAATTCGATGACTTCATTACCCAGACGCTCGCCCACGGGAATGAAGATTTCCTGAGTCTCGTTGCGCTTCTGGTGTTCCTGCGAGTTGAGTTCCTCGAATCGCGCGATACGCGCCTTGGATTTGGCCTGACGTCCCTTCGGATTCTGCCGCACCCATTCCAGCTCCTGTTTCATCGCCTTCGCGTGCGCATCCATCTGCTTGTTCTCGGTCTCCAGACGCGCACCCTTCTGCTCCAGCCAGCTCGAATAGTTACCCTTCCACGGAATACCGTGGCCGCGGTCCAGTTCGAGTATCCACTCGGCGGCATTGTCGAGGAAGTAACGATCGTGGGTGACAGCGACCACGGTGCCGGGGAAGCGCACCAGAAACTGTTCCAGCCATTCCACCGATTCCGCATCCAGATGGTTGGTCGGCTCATCCAGCAACAGCATGTCCGGCTTGTCGAGCAGCAGCTTACAAAGCGCGACGCGGCGCTTTTCACCACCCGACAGATTCTTGATCACCGCATCCCATTCCGGCAGACGCAACGCGTCGGCGGCAATTTCCATCAACTGGTCGGAGCCTGAACCTGCGGCGGCGATGATGTTTTCCAGACGCGCCTGTTCTGCGGCGAGCGCATCGAAATCGGCATCTTCCTCGGCATAAGCGGCATACACCTCATCCAGCTTAGCCTGCGCCTGCATCACTTCGCCCAGCGCCTCTTCCACTTCTTGACGGACGGTATTTTCTGGGTTGAGCTCAGGCTCCTGCGCCAGATAGCCGATGCGGATATTCGGCAGGTGCTGCACCTCGCCGTCGTATTCCTTGTCCACGCCCGCCATGATGCGCAGCACAGTGGATTTTCCCGAACCATTCAGACCCAGCAGGCCGATCTTGGCACCGGGGAAGAAAGACAGCGAAATATCCTTGATGATCTGACGTTTCGGAGGGACGATTTTGCTCACGCGGAGCATGGACATTACATATTGGGCCATGATATTGGTTCTTCGACGAATTAAAAAATGTCCGTAAGCTTAACCTATCGCGGGCCACTTTGGGATACCCGAAAACGGCGGTCGCGAAAATTGGGACTGACACGGTATGGCAAAGTGGCGCGGCAGCCTGCATATTGCTAAGATGCGTTACCCCTTTGACTATCGACAGGAGATTACCAAATGAAAATCACCATGAAGAAGCTGTTAGCGGAATTGAACAAGGATCTGGAATGGGAATACGCGGCTGCCATTCAGTATGTGCAGCACGCTGCGACCATCAACGGGCCGCAGTTTGATTCCATCCAGAAAGAATTATTGATCCACGCGCAGGAAGAAATGCAGCATGCGGTGATGTTGTCCGAGCAGATTGACTTTCTCGGCGGCGTTCCCACGGTGGATGTGGAAAAACGCGGCATTTCTGCTGACAGCCTGGAAATGCTCAAACAAGATCTGGCAGGCGAGGAAAACGCCATCGCACGCTACAAGGAACGCATCGGTCAGGCAGAGGCGCTCAAGGAATACGGTTTGCGGCGCGTGCTGGAAGACATCCTGATTCAGGAAGAAGAACACAAGCGCGACATCGCCAACGCGCTGTCGAAATAGCGGATTGCCGCGACAGCCGAATCAGGCGCGCTGCGACAGTTTTAATCAAACTTCCTGCAGCAGCGCATCAAACTCCGCAATCGGCATCGGCTTGCCGAACAAATAGCCTTGATAGTGCGTGCAGCCATTGTCCAGAATAACCTGACGCTGCTGCGCGGTTTCCACGCCTTCGGCAATGATGCCCATCTTCAGACTCTTGGCCATGGCGATGATGGTGTGCACGATTGCACTATCGTTGCTGTCGGTCGCAATATCACGCACAAACGACTGATCTATCTTGATTTGATCCAGCGGCAGACGTTTGAGGTATTGCAAGGATGAATAGCCGGTTCCGAAATCATCCATTGAAAACATGATGCCGATCTTCTTCAGGGCATTCATATTGGCGATGGTATCTTCGATGTTGTCCAGCAACAGGCTCTCGGTCAATTCCAGCTTGAGACGCGCCGGATTAATGGCGTGACGTTGCACAACGGTCAGCACCTGTTCGACAAAATCGGGCTGACGGAATTGCTGTGAACTGACATTCACCGACAAGACCAGTTCGCGGGTGTGCTCTGCTTTTTGCCACTCCCCGAGTTGTGCGCAAGCTGTTTCCAGCACCCACTGCCCTATGGGTACAATCAACCCGGTCTCTTCCGCCAGCGGAATAAATTCCGCGGGGAACACCATGCCGCGTTCAGGATGCACCCAGCGGATCAGAGCCTCAGCACCCAGAGGATGGCGCGCACTATCCATCTGTACCTGGTAAAACAAACGGAATTGCTGCTTATCCAGCGCCCTGCCTAATTCGTCTTCGAGGGCTGCGCGGGCATTGACGGCCTCCTGCATCTGCGGGTCGAAGAAGCGCATGGTATTACGGCCATTTTGCTTGGCCTGATACATGGCAATGTCGGCCTGCTTGAGCAATTCATCCATAGACTGTTGATGATCGTCGAACAGCACGGCACCGATGCTGGGCGTGCTGCGGTAATCATGCAACGCCAGCCGATAAGACTGGTTGAGCACGGCGAGAATTTTATCGCCGACAATTTTCGTCTGTGCCGCAGCCTCCAGCGCCTGTTCACTCAAACCTTCCAGCATCACCACGAACTCATCGCCGCCCAATCGCGCCACGCTGTCACTTCTACGCACGCAGGTTTCCAGACGTTTCGCGACCTGTTGCAACAACAAGTCCCCGATGTTATGGCCCAGCGTCTCGTTCAGTGTCCTGAAATTATCCAGGTCGATGAACAGCAGCGCGCCGCCGGTACCGCTACGCGCGCTGAAAGCCAGCGCATGTCTGACCCGATCCAGCAATAGCCGCCGGTTGGGCAGCCCTGTGAGCTGATCGTAAAACGCCAGATGCTTGATTTCCTCTTCCGCCGCCTTGCGCTCCGTTATATCGACATGAGTTCCGACGTAATGAGTCACGACATCACCCGACTTGACGGCGGATATGGTGAGCAGGTCTGGCGCAACCTTGCCATTTTTTCGCCTGTCCCAGATTTCTCCCCGCCATGTTCCCGTGCTGTTGATGCTCTCCCACATGGCGCGATAGAACTCTGCGTCGTGACGTCCCGACTTGAGTAGGCTGGGAGTCTGGCCCACTGCCTCTTCGGCGGTATATCCGGTGCTTTCGGTAAAGGCATGATTGACGCGCAGAATCGTGCAATCGGCATCGGTAATCATCATGCTTTCCTGCGACTCAACCGCAGCGGCGATACGCAGTTCATTCTCAGCCAGCCTATACGTAGTGATATCGCGTATCGTGCCAAACAAGCCGGTGATTGCGCCCTTATCATCTTGTGTCGGGCATATCCGGTTATCGAACCAGGCCATTTTTCCATTCTTATCACGCAGCTCCAGAATCACATGCTCTACCGGCAAACCGGCGAGCATCTGTTTTTCCAGTTCGTAATAGCGGTCTGCATAGTCCTCAGGAAAGACATCATAAGCCGTCTTTCCAATCAGCTCGGTCCAGTGGCCGGGAATCCCGGCGAGCGCAGCCAGCGTTTGGCTTGCCGCGGTAAACACATGATTGCGATCCTTGAAATAAATGTAATCGTCGGTGTTTTCCATCATGGCGCTGAAATCGGCCCTCACGGTCTCCGCGCCCTTCTCCGGCTCCAACCCTCTGACATCCTCCAGCCGCAATTCAAGCGTGATTCCGGATGCATCCGTCACTTTGCTGTAATGCAGCCTGACGCAAAGGATGCGCTCACTGGCCTGTCGCAGCCTGAGATTAAATGAACCTGAAGCGGGTTCTAGCGAAGACGAAAACAACACCCCGGCGAGTTCCTGATCGCCTGTATGAATCCGGCTTTTCAGGGAAACTTTGCCGGTCAATAAGTCACCCGTCGGGTAGCCCAGCATGGCCTCGATGTCATCAGAAACTGACAAGACCGTCATCGGGTCCGTCAGGGACAGGCGAATATGTGTATCTGGCATGAGAGCGATTCCAATTCGTGTGTTAACGCTGTGAATGATAATGGATGTTGCCTCCATCAGGCGTGTTTTTACGGGGATTTATCCAATTGTTCACTGAGAAAACCCTCCAGCGCCACTATCCAGGCTGCACGCGTAAAAATATAGCCCTCGTTATGGCCGCCAGCCAGTTCGAGGAACTGTTTCGGCGTATGGGCCGCCGCGAACAAGGCGCGCCCGTGCTCGAACGGAACGATATCGTCGTCTGGACTGTGGGCGATCAGTACCGGAGCGGCGACTGCGCGCAAATTTTCCCGCGTGTTGTAATGGATATTGGCCAGCCAGCGCATCGGCAAATACGGATAAAGCTGCTGTCCCAGTTCAGGCACGGAAGTAAAACCGGAAGCAATCACCAGCGCACCCGGTTTGTAGCGGGCAGACAGCCATGCTGCCACAGCTCCCCCCAGCGACTCGCCGAATACCACGATGCGGCGCGGCGGGATGTGATGCTGCTCGGTCAGGTAGCGCCATGCGGCTTCGCTATCACGATAACTTCCTTCCTCGCCGGGAGTGCCACCGCTGTTACCGTAGCCGCGATAATCGATAATCAGCGTACTGTAGCCCAGACGATAGAACATCTGCAGCGTATCGATCCGGTGAGAAATATTTCCCGCATTGCCATGCAGCAGCAACACCGTACCGCGCGATTGGGCCACCGGAACATACCAGCCATGCAAATCAACGCCGTCCGCCGTTTTCAGATGGACGTCTTTGTAGGGCAAGCCAAACTGGTCAGGGGTCGCAACGATTTCGCGACCGGCCTCGGGATAGAAAACCAGATGCGATTGAAAAAAATAGACCGCCAGCAGCAGCACCCCATAGGCCGCCACCAACAGACTCAAGACATGCCAGATCATGCGCATCCCGTCACCACCCTGAAACAAGCGCCATCACACTCACCCGGATTTAACGCGCTTCTCGCTACTTCGCGGGCTTGGCAGGCTTCAACACCGGGCTGAATGCATAAAAAGCCGATAGCGCCCAGTTCTCGGCGATGCGCTGTCCGGCTTCTCCCAGTGTATTGAAATGAATGCCGTCGCCGCCGGCATCCGGGTAAATCGTAAATTTCCGGCTGTCAAAAAACAGGCAGTACTGCCCGACCCCCGCGCGCATGGCCTCAAAAACTCTGCTCAGTTCCGGTTCCGGCTGAATGCGCGCCTGCGGGGGGCCTATCCAGATGCATTTGCTCCCCGAATTAACGATCGCCATCGCCATGTCGTGGGCCGTTTTTTCCACCCATTCGGACGGGTAGCCGTACATATTTGCGCCCAGCTCGACTACCGTGTAGCTGGGCTGATGCGTCGCGAGCAGATTCGCAATCAACGGTGTCTCCGCCTCCCAGCCGCGCTGCTCGCGCCCATCGGCATCTCTGAAAAAATAACCGCATTGTGTCTTTTCTCCCTGCATCCAGGACTGGGGTGAGCTTCCGCAGATGGCGTAAGTGGCCACGCGAAACTTGCCTATTCCACGCAACAATGCATCCTGCTGGATGCCGAAACTTCCCACCGCATGTGAATCACCGATGAAAAGAATCACCGGTGACGCGGCCTTGAGCTCAACCGCGAGGGATGCGCCTGCCGGAAGCGCGAGCGCGAATACGCAAAGCACTGCTCTGAAGGACGTGGCACGCATACCCCGCCGCATAATCAGACAACTGACACTTTCCTGAAGCACATTCCGAATATAAACCCACATCTGCCCACACCCCTGAACTGTCAATTAATCACTGTGCCTGCTTATCTATCTACGGGAACCTGTCACCACTTCAGCATCACTTTACCCAGCCACAGGCCTATCAGGCCGATGGCAATCATGGGCAAATAATGCCACTCAACAACATGCACGATGGAGTCGGTCTGTTCGTGCAGCCGCAGCCATAATGCACCTACGCTGAAAGCTGAGAGCAGCGCGACCCCGCCTGCCAGCCGGTAATGCGTGCTGGCATATTTTCGCATGGAATAAAATATCCACATAGCTGGCAACAGCGCCATCATAGTGATGCCCAGAGTGCATTCGATGTCATGCACCGGCAGCGGTGCGGGTGGTGTGTCGCTGCGCCAGGCAAAAAACAAGATTAGCAAGAACAGCGCGAGCATCCATGCCGATGCCAGCGCCAGAGCACGCTTCTGGTGCAAATCTGGGAAAGCCAGCAGAACGGCGCTGACCGAGGTGGCCACAAAGAGGCCCAGCAGCGTGGCGATCTCGGCGACGAACCACGGATTGTGGAATTTCTCCGCCAGATCGGGGCGCAAACCGAAAACGACGAACGAAACTGCGAGATAGATTGCCGCCGCCCCCAGCCACCGGAGGCTCAGCATAAACGGGTGTGGCGCAGGTTTCACTGCGCTTGCATCCTGCGCCAGTTTTGCAACGAGTTCGTCAATATTTGCCATTATCTTTCCAGCTTTCCTCTCAATATCTTGTAGGCGCGATGCGCCGCAACCTTCACCGCCGACTCATTCATACCCATTTTTTCCGCAACTTCTCTGGCGGTGTAACCTTCCTGATGCATCAGCTGAAGGATATTCGCCTGTTTTTCGGGAAGTTTATTGACCTCCGCGCTGATGGATTCGTAACTAAACCCGGCTTCGGTTACATTTTCAGGCAAACTTTCTTCCAGTTCGTCAAAATCAACGGCATGGCGCAGCTGATCGGAATAATGTGCCCGTAAATAATCCTGCAAGCGGAATCGGGCGATGGCGTATGCCCATGGTTTATAGGGCCGATTACCATCATAGGTATGGCGGGCCTTATGGATGGAGACCAGAATCTCCTGTAGCAAGTCATCTACCTCGTTGGAAAAACTGAGCCGTCTGGACAGGAAAGGACGCAACAGACGCGAGGTCTCTTGCAGCAAAGCCGCATACGCACGCTGATCCCCATTCAGCGACTGCTTCATCAATTTTTCCAGCTTGTCGTTCTGATCTGTCATCCAGCGTCCACAGTTTTTTGTAACGATTTATCGAACAGCCGCGAATACACGTGCAGATGAGGGTGAATCATAGCCTGTTTGGCCTCACCCTTCGAATCAGATAGACAATCAGGAGACAACTATCATGCAACGCAGACAATTTTTATTCGCGCTATCCGGTGCCGCCTTACTGTTGGCAGGCCGTGCGTTTGCCATAGACGACAAGGTAACCATCATGCGATTTGCAGATGATGGGAAACCACTGGGGCGCGAAACATTGGGCAAAATACACAGAGATGCCGAGTGGAAAAAACGGTTATCCCCTCTGGCCTACCATGTAACCCGTGAACAAGGCACGGAGCGCGCATTTTCCGTACCCGGTCATGACAGACATGATCCGGGTTTGTACCGTTGCGTGTGTTGCGACAATGCGCTGTTCGATGCAAAAACAAAGTTCGATTCAGGTACGGGATGGCCGAGCTTCTGGCAGGTGATCGCCGTCGAAAATGTACAGGAAATTACCGATACGCTGTTCGGCATGTCACGCACCGAAGTGCAATGCCGTCTGTGCGATGCACATCTGGGCCATGTGTTCAATGATGGCCCCCGACCCACCGGTTTGCGCTATTGCATGAACAGCGTGGCCATGCGTTTTGTGGCGAGGACATAAGCCATCATGCTGATACTTTTCCTCTCTTATCTGGGTGGCGTGCTTACCATTTTCAGTCCGTGCGTCTTGCCGATATTGCCTTTCATCTTTGCGCGATCGGATCAATCCTTCCGCCGCTCCGGCCTGCCCATTCTGTTTGGCATGGCTGCGACCTTCACGCTACTGGCCAGCCTGGCCGCAATGGGTGGCGCATGGCTGGTCGGATTCAATCAATACGGACGTTATGCCGCCATGCTGCTGTTATTACTGTTAGGCCTGGCGCTGATCTCACCCGCCTTATCAGAACGCCTGATGCGTCCATTCGTCAGTCTGGGCGGGCGCTTGCAGCAACATGCCGACAGCCAGGCCAGCATACGAGGCTCACTGTTGCTGGGCGTGGCAGTCGGCTTCCTCTGGGCGCCTTGCGCCGGGCCCATACTGGGACTGGTACTGGCAGGCGCGGCGCTGAACGGCGCTAACCTTTACAGCGCCTTGTTGTTGCTGATGTTTGCAGCGGGTGCGGCCACATCGCTATCAGTCGCACTGCTCGCTGGCGGACGCATGTTCAACCTGATGAAGCGCAGCCTGGGCGCAGAAGAATGGCTGAGGCGCGCACTCGGCGTGGCAGTGGTGGCCGGTGTGTTGGTCATTGCATTGGGCTGGGATACGCGTTTCTTGTCGCAATTCACTTTTTTGAGCACGGCCCATACCGAGCAGAAACTGATTTCACGACTCGCCAAACCGGAAGCCGCTTCTGCGAATCAACGCACCGCGCCGCCGCTAGCGGGCGCAACGCAGTGGCTGAATTCCACGCCGCTAAACAACGAGATGCTGCGCGGCAAGGTAGTACTGGTGGATTTCTGGACTTACTCCTGCATCAACTGTTTGCGCACACTGCCCTATCTACAGGCCTGGGATAGCAAATATCGCGCTCAGGGTCTGGTCATCATCGGCGTACATGCACCGGAATTCGCCTTTGAAAAAGATCAGCGCAATGTCGAACAGGCCGTCCGCGATCTGGGTATCCGCTATCCGGTGGCCATGGACAATCAATACGCGATCTGGAATGCGTTCAAAAACGAATACTGGCCTGCGCACTATTTGATCGATGCACAGGGCCAAATTCGCCACCAACATTTTGGCGAAGGGGCGTATCAGGAAACCGAACAGATGATACAGACCTTGCTGAAGGAAGCTCATCAAGGGCGTATTGCGATAGCCGATGAATTGGTACAAGTGGCCGGTGTAGGCGCGACGGCCGCAGCCGCCAACACGAGGCGCTCTCCGGAAACCTATCTGGGTTATGCGCGTGCGGAGAACCTGGCCTCGCCCGAAACCATCCGACCAAACCTTGCGGCGCAATACAGCGCACCACAGCGGCTGGCAATTGACCAATGGGCGCTGAGTGGAAACTGGCAGATTTCCGCTGAATCTTCTGCCTTGCAGACCTCAGGCGGTTCTATCAGCTATCGTTTTCAGGGGCGCGATCTGCATCTGGTGCTGGGGTCGCGCAACGGCAAGCCGCTGCGCTTCAAGGTCACGCTGGACGGCGTTGCTCCCGGCGTAGATCACGGCGCGGATATCAACGCGCAAGGCATGGGCATCATCCGCGAACAGCGGCTGTACCAGCTCATCCGCCAAAGCGGAGAAGCGACAGACCGTACCTTCCGTATCGAATTTTTGGATGCCGATGCAGAGGCTTTTGCCTTCACCTTCGGCTAATTTCAAGGAGCATCATCATGTCAGGCTACCCACTCATGCGCCGGTATTTATTCAACCTCAGCGTTTGCCTCACGCTCGCCATGTCGGCGTCATCGCTTGCCCGCGCGGCACCGACTGAGCAAACGGCTGTGTTCGCAGGCGGCTGTTTCTGGGGCGTGGATGCGGTATTCAAACATCTCAAGGGAGTGTCCAGTGTGGAATCCGGCTACGCAGGCGGCCTGGCGGCCACGGCGCATTACGAACAAGTCAGCCGGGGCGACACCGGCCATGCAGAAGTGGTGCGCGTCCGCTTCAATCCGCTGCTGATTTCCTATCAACAATTGCTGCATGTCTTCGTCGGCGTGGCACACGATCCCACCCAGCTCAACCGTCAGGGACCGGACACGGGCAGCCAGTACCGCTCGGCGATTTTTTACACCAGCACAGTACAACAAAAAATGGCCACCGACTATATCCGCCAACTCACCGCCGCGCGCACTTTCTCAGCGCCCATCGTCACGCAAATCGTGCCGCTGCAACAGTTCTATCCGGCTGAAGCGTATCACCAGAACTATCTGGCTTTGCATCCTGATCAGCCCTATATCCGTTTCCACGACATGCCAAAACTGGAACGCTTGCGCGAAAAATTCCCGCAGCTATACCAGTAAGCCATCCGCCCGCAGGCTTTCGTGCCCGGCGACCGCGGCCTAACCCGGCAAGGCTATTGTCCCCATGCCATGCCGATAACCACCACGCTGATCGTCAGCAAGCCCAGCGCCAGATTGACTGCAACCAGTGTGCGGATCTTGCCCAGCAGTGCGCCCGCTTCCTTCCAGCTTTGATTACCGACATGTTGGCTGAATGGCTTGTAGCAGGCGAAGAACACGTAGGCATAAACCGCGGTCATCAACAGTCCCAGCGCCAGCATGGTGTGAACATGGGGAGCCACATAAGCCATGCCGCCATACAGGTGTATCAGGTAAAAACCGCTGCCCAGCAGCACGCCGACGCTTAACCACACCCAGTTAAAGAATCGGCGGAATACCGAATTCCACAGACGCAGGCGTTGCGGCGGTTCGAGTATTTCCACGATGGCAGGACGCAGTACCACATAGGCAAAGAACATGCCTCCGACCCAGATCAGAACGGACAACAGATGAATCAATTTAAGCAGCATCATGGCAATAATCTCCTGAAGTAATAAAAATAAATGTGGCGCACAGCCCCTAGCTCATTCAGGAGCTACAGGACAGCATCGAACAGCCCGGCTTGTTGATCGCCCAGTCCGGGCGCTTGGCCGTCAGCGCGGCGGGAATGTCATCATCATAAGGGTGGCGGGCGGCCTCCATCAACGTATGGATTAAAGACATGTCTCCATTGGTCGCCGCATCAATCGCTTGCTGGGCAAGATAGTTGCGCAAAATAAAACGCGGATTCACTAGGTTCATGCGTATCCGGCGCGCCTCGTCAGTATCCTGCTGCTGCGCCAGACGAGCGGCATAACGCTCCAGCCATGCATAGAATAACGCGCTGTGACTCTGATAAAGCGGCTCCCGATAAAATGCGCTGCGCAATATTTCCAACTCGGGTGCCTGCTGACTGACATTGGCCAGCGCCCGAAAGAATTCAGTCATATCCACCTCGGCACGCTGCATCAGCTCAAAAATACTTTCGGTCAAAGCGGCATCTTCATCCTGCCATTCCAGCAGGCCGAACTTTCCGGCCAGCATGGTGGACAGGCCAGTTTGCAGCGTAACATCAAAATGGGCGAGCCCCTCATCGAGCATACTTCTTGAAGTTGCGACAGTAGCAAGCGCATCGGCAAGTCGTTCCAGATTCCAGCGTGCGACCGGAGGCTGCTGCGCCAGACTGTAGCGGCGCCACTCCTCATCGGTTGTATTGGGCGTCCAGCCCGGGTCAAAGTTATCTACCCAGCCGTAAGGCCCGTAATCCAGGGTCAGCCCGATAATGGACATATTGTCGGTATTCATCACGCCATGCACGAAGCCGACGCGCAGCCACTCCACCACGAGCCGAGCCGTTCTCTCACAAACCAGTTTAAACCAGGTTGCAAAACAATCCGGTGATTGACTGTCGATCTGCGGAAAGTCCCGATCTATCGTAAAATCTATCAGGCGTTGCAGCAGCGCATGTTCCCCTCGTGCTGCCAGAATCTCGAAATGCCCGAAGCGAGTGAAGCTGGGCGCGACTCTGCAAACGACGGCACCAGGCTCAAGGGCCGGATTTCCATCGTAGAGCATGTCGCGCATGACGTTTTCGCCGGTTGCGATCAGACTCAAGGCCCGCGTGCCTGGGATACCCAGATGATGCATGGCCTCACTGCACAGAAATTCTCTAAGTGAAGAACGCAATACCGCGCGACCATCTGCCCCGCGCGAATACGGTGTCATTCCTGCGCCCTTGATCTGCAATTCCCATCGCTCACCCTCGTTGTTGAGCACTTCGCCCAGCGAGATAGCCCGGCCATCGCCCAGTTGCCCTGCCCAGTTGCCGAACTGGTGACCGCCATAACAACTGGCATAGGCCGTCATGCCGGGCAATAAGCGATTTCCGCAAAAAGCCGCCAAAAAATCGTCCGAATTCGCATCGTCATCAGACATATTCAAGATGCGCAAGACCTCGCTTGAATAAGCCAGCAAGTGCGGGCGCTGCACCGGGGTCGGACTGACGGCCGACCAGCACACACCCTGAGTCTGACGCGATTGTTGCATGCCCGTCTCGTCGCCCGGCAATTCAGTGACGAAACGGTTATTGAAATTCAACTTATTCACGAGGCCATATCCATCCGGAGCTTAAACAACAAACACAAGATGCGCATAATACCCGACAAATATAGTACGGTAAACCGCTGCGAAAAATATCCAAAAAATTATTTGTAACCTTTTTTCAGAACCATCCGAATCTGTCAGTGCGTGGACGAGTGGCTGCGAAGCAAGCAATAGATCAGCTCATCTTTATCCATGCGTGGCACAGCCGGATTTTCTCCAAACCACAATCTGGAGAAAATCCCTTCAGTTTATTTATTAAAAAGGAGTTTCAACATGAAAAAACAACACATCCTGACAGCCGCAATCGGTGGTTTACTGGCCATTGGCCTGACAAGCAATGCGCATGCGGCGACAGGCAAGGTGGAAATGGAGAAATGTTATGGCATCGCCAAAGCCGGCATGAACGACTGCGGCGGCAAAAAAGCCAGCCATTCCTGCGCCGGACAAGCCACCAAAAATAGCGATGCCAACGATTTTGTCGCTGTACCCAAGGGGACTTGCAACAAGATAGCCAACGGCATGCTGACCGAAGGCGGTGACATGATGATGAAAAAGGCGATGTGATGAACCGCCCCGCAAGCAATATATTGCCGTGCTCAGCAGGTATTGGCTTGCGGGCGCCTCATTATGCCGAGGTGCTTGAAACGCTGCCCGCGCTCGGCTGGGTGGAAGTGCATAACGAAAATTTTTATGGCGGCGGTGCTGCCTTGCACACCCTGCTCAAGGTACGCGAGCACTATGCGGTCAGTCTACACGGCGTAGGTATGGGGCTGGCCTCTGCCAGTCCGCTCGATACACAACATCTATCCGCACTGCATCGTCTGTGCGACATTATCCAGCCTGCCGCCGTGTCCGAGCACCTGTGCTGGAATTCGGCTGATGGCATAACGATTAACGATTTGCTGCCTTTTCCATATACCCGCGAGTCGCTGACCCATGTAACGCGCCGGGTCGAACAGGTGCAAGAGAAGTTGCGCCGCCCGTTACTGGTAGAAAATCTTTCCAGCTATTTATCCTTCACACACAGCGAAATGACCGAGGGTGAATTTCTCGCCGAACTCACGCGCCGCACTGGCTGCGGCATCCTGTTCGATGTTGAGAACCTGTATATCAATGCACGCAATCTCGGCGTGGATGCTAAAGCCTTCATCCAGGCGATACCGGCTGAGGCGGTCAAGGAATATCATCTGGCCGGTTACAGCGTAAGAGACGGTTGCCTGGTGGATACGCATAACTTCCCGGTCTATCCCGAAGTTTGGGCGCTCTATGAATACGTATTGCAGCAAATCGGGCCACGCCCCACTTTGATCGAATGGGATAGTGATATTCCGCCACTCTCCGTGTTGATGGGCGAGGCCAGCAAAGCGCGGCAATACATGGAGGCCTGTCATGGGTGAATTGAACGGCGATCTTAGCCAGCTTGCACGCGCCATTGTGCAGGGCGGCGAGATGCCATCACAGCTCGACATGCGCTACCCGAATTATTCCGCCGAAACCGCGCTAGCAGTCTATCGCAACAATTATCGCGGCAATTTACAGGATGCCCTAACGGGCGCCTACCCGGTCATCCAGCAACTGGTCGGCGATGATTTTTTCCGCTTCCTGGCGAGAAAATTTATCGAGCGCCACCCTTCGCATAGCGGGAATCTGCATCACTATGGCGCAGAGCTGGCTGATTTTTTATCGTCATTCGTGCCTGCGCAAGGGCTGATTTATCTGCCGGACGTGGCGGCGCTGGAGTGGGCTTGCCATCTTGCTTATTTCGCAACAGATGCGGACACACTCGCCTTCGACACGCTGGCCGACATAGCACCCGAACACTATCCGGAGCTGATTTTACTCATCCATCCGGCTTGTCAGGTGGTACGTTCACGCTATCCGATCGTCGCTATCTGGCAGGCACATCAGCCAGGTAACGACGGCGACTTTCACATCAACCTTGATGACGGTGGCGGCATCGCGCTGGTGAGCCGCAGGGATGATGTGGTGCAGGTCAGTGAATTATCCGGGGCGGATGCCGACTGGTTGCAAAACATACAAGCCGGAAATCTGCTGGGCAAAGCGACCGAAGCTACACTCAAGCACCTGCCCGGTTTCGATTTACAAACTGCGCTGCTGAATCTGGTCGCACAAAACGTCCTGGCGGGCTTTAAATCCGGAGCGATGATATGAATCTGCGTCTTCTCCGGCTTTACTACAGCGCCGCACACCGCCTTGAATATCTGGCACCTGTGCTCGATTTTGGCTTGAGGCTGTTTCTCGCGAATGTCTTCTTCAAATCTGGCCTGATCAAGATTCAAAACTGGGACAGCACGCTATACCTGTTCAGCGATGTCTATCGCGTTCCCTTGCTCAATCCGGATTTTGCAGCCTATCTGGCAACAGGTGCCGAACTGGGACTGCCGGTATTATTGGCAGCGGGCCTGTTCGGACGCTTTGCAGCGGTGGGGCTGTTCATCCTCAACCTGGTCGCGGTCATTTCCTACTATCCGGAGTTGAGTGAGGCGGGAATCAATCAGCATCTGTACTGGGGAATGTTGCTGGCTGTGCTGTTGCTAATCAGTCGCGGCGCATGGTCGATAGATTACTGGCTGGAAAGACGGTCGCGCACATTACCTCATGAATGAGACGACAATTTCAGCATAACGGCCTGCACCCGCTGCGTGCAGCCATCTATCTCTCAGTAAGGCCATTCAGTTACGGCATATCCTCAGCTTAGCTGCTGCCCGTGTTCACGCGTCGCGTAGAACTGCACCTTGGGCCAGCGTTCCTGTGCCAGACGCAGATTGACGCCCGAATCGGCAAGGTAGGCGTAATTGCCGTCCACGTCTTTCGCCAGACGGCTATGGTTGGCCTTGACGAATTCGGCGAGATGCGCCGCATCCGGGCATGTGACCCAGCGCGCCGTCTGTATGCCGGCGCGTTCGAATACCGCGTCCACGCCGTATTCTGCTTTCAGCCTATGCTCCACCACCTCAAACTGTAGCTGACCAACCGCGCCTATCAGCGGATTGTTATCCACCAGCGGCGAGAACACCTGCACCGCGCCCTCTTCGCCGAGCTGACGCAAACCCTTCTCCAACTGCTTGGCCTTCATCGGATCGCGCAGCCGCGCACGGCTGAACAATTCCGGCGCGAAATACGGGATGCCTTTAAAGGTAAGCGCCTCGCCCTCGGTCAGCACGTCACCGATCTGCAACTGGCCGTGATTGTGCACCCCGATGATGTCACCCGCATAGGCTTCATCCATGCGCGTGCGCTCATTGGCCATGAAGGTCACCGCATTCGCCAGCTTCATTTCCTTGCCGGTGCGACGGTGTTTTACCTTCATCCCTGAACTGTAACGCCCTGAACACACACGCATAAAGGCGATGCGGTCACGATGATTGGGGTCCATGTTGGCCTGAATCTTGAATACGAAACCGGTAAAGGCAGGCTCGGTGGGCAGCACCATGCGCACATCGGTTTCGCGCGGCAGAGGCGCCGGCGCCCAGTCCACCAGCGCGCGCAATATTTCACGCACACCGAAATTGTTCACGCCCGAACCGAAGAACACCGGCGTTTGCTGGCCTTTGAGGAAGGCCTGCAGATCGAAAGACGCGCCCGCGCCCAGTATCAGCTCGGTCTCGTCGCGCATGGTCTGCATCTCGCTCGGACAAACCTTGCTGAGCTGGTCTATCTGCGCGCCCTTCAGCGTTTCCACTTCCTGCCCTGACTTGGCCTCACCCGGCAGGAAACGCAACACCTCGTCATTGAGCAGGTGATACACGCCCTGAAAACGTTTACCCATGCCGATAGGCCAGGTTACCGGTGCGCAGGCGATTTTCAGCACGGATTCGATCTCGTCCAGCACCTCCAGCGGTTCGCGTACTTCGCGATCCATCTTGTTAATGAAGGTAATGATGGGCGTATTGCGCAAACGGCACACTTCCAGCAGCTTGATGGTCTGCTCTTCCACGCCTTTGGCCGCATCCACCACCATCACCGCCGCATCCACTGCGGTCAGCACGCGATAAGTATCTTCGGAGAAATCCTGGTGGCCGGGGGTATCGAGCAGATTGATCACACAATCGTCGAAAGTAAACTGCATCACCGAGCTGGCGACGGAGATGCCACGCTGCTTCTCGATTTCCAGCCAGTCGGAGGTCGCATGACGTCCACTCTTGCGTGCCTTCACCGTTCCCGCCATCTGAATCGCACCACCGAACAGCAGCAGCTTTTCGGTCAGCGTAGTCTTACCCGCGTCCGGGTGCGAGATGATCGCAAAGGTGCGGCGGCGTTTTACCTCGCGCACGACCCCCTCTGGCCCCTGCGGGACATCACTGCTACGGATTTCTTCGGAAGTCTGGAT
>Ga0209231_1000405_pt1 | contig 24968 bp, 9 predicted proteins | sample Deesub45470m_DNA_FD_188086 | JGI IMG/M metagenome (GOLD analysis project Ga0209231, IMG submission 188086) | Deep subsurface microbial communities from North Pacific Ocean - 450_OLKR46/470m Metagenome (SPAdes) (version 2) | ecosystem: Environmental > Terrestrial > Deep subsurface > Unclassified ... | reverse complement strand
TCTCTAATTTCTAATCTCTAATTTCTAATCTCTAATTTCTAATCTCTAATTTCTAATCTCTAATTTCTAATCTCTAATTTCTAATCTCTAATTTCTAATCTCTAATTTCTAATCTCTAATTTCTAATCTCTAATTTCTAATTACTAGTTTTAATTAACTCTAAAGCTTCTTCAACAGGAATAATGTTGTTATTTTTAAAAGCAATAACTGAAGGAGATTTAACACCTAGTTCTTTCATTTCTAATTGAGTATTTAAGGCAGATTTATAGTCTAATAAACTTCCAACAGTATATATAGTTTTATCTCCATCTTCATAGTTTTCTATGTTTCTATCAGAAAGTTTTAATAAAACAGCTGCATCTTCGTTTGTAATTTCATCTGTAAACTCTCCAATCTTCACTTTAAAAACAATGTTTAAACTTTCAGCAACTTGACGTAATTCTTCATCCGTTTTTGGTTTTGGAGCTACTACCTCTTCATTTGTATTAATTGGTTCAACTGTTTCTGATATCGCTTCATTTGTATTGGTTGTCTCTACTGTTTCAATAGGTTCTTCATTATTTTCATTCGTTGTAGATGAAGTATTAGAAGTAGCATTTTCATTTTCAACTGTTGATATTGATGTATTGTTTCCTGATGTATTATTGTTTGGCGAAGTATTCTCATTAGTTACCTCAACCTCATTTGTGTTATTGTTTGCTGGAGTTGAATTATTGCTTCCCAACAGTTCATTCGCCTGAGCTACAGTAATTTTATTTCCGTTTTGATAAGCGATAATAAAGGCATCGGTAATTCCTAAATTAACTGCTCTGTTTTTAGCTGCATTGGCATCATCAATATTTTTATAAATACCAGATGTATATCTTATCAATCCATTAGCTGTTCTTTCGCTGTTTAATGGCGTAAGGTTGTTTAATTGATCAGCTGTAATCGGTTTAGAATAAACACCAACCTGAATGGTATAAAACACGCCTTCAATGTTTCTAACATCTTTAGAAATGCCATCTTTTACTTCTTCTGTAGTTATTGGTGTATTATTGGTGGTTTGGTTGTTATCAGTTGACTGCTGATTGTTAGCTTGGTTAGCTGTGTTGGTAAAAGAAATTTCTTCTGTTGTCTCAGTTTCATTCAGCATAGCACGTGCTTCATTAATGTTAATTCTCTTTCCATTAAAAAATGCCACAACAAACGCATCGGGGTAACCCATTGTTCTAATTTCATTTTTAGCCATATTCGCTACATTAAATGTTTTGAATAAACCTGCTGTATAACGAGTAATTCCATTTCCGGCATCTTCAGCCATTAAAGGAGCAAAACCTTTATAATGATCTTGTGGAATTGGATTTCTGAACGCTCCAATTTGCACTTTAAACACTAAACCTTCTGGCATTTTAGGGTTTTTAGGTATTCTTTTGTTTTCATTATAAGCAGCTTCGTTTGGCGATGTAATGGTAAAAATAGATTCTGTTAATTCTTGTGGAATTTCATCAATATTAGCTACTGATTGTTGGTTATTTGTCGCTTGTCGGTTGTTGTTTGTTGTCTGCTGGTTGTTTGTTGTCTGCTGACTGTTATTTGTGGTTTCCTCAGCAATTACATCTTCTTCTGTGTTATTAGTTTGAGATTGATTATTAGTTGTTGACTCTTCAGCAATCACATCTTCCTCTGTATTATTGTTGTTTGATTGAGATTCGTTATTTGTTAGTTGTTGACTGTTAGTTATTGTTTCTTCCGCAATTACATCTTCCTCTGTTTTAGTATTAGCTTGTTGTTTTCTTTGGTTTTCAGGAAGGCTGCTATTCACTTCGTTAGCATAATCGGCTAACATTTCATCAGAAGTATCATTGGTTTTTTCAAGAGCAACAAAGCCAAGAACCGAATTTTCATCTTTGTTGGCAACTATGTCGTTGGCTTTCTTATTTTCTGCTAAAGCTTGCTCTTCTTTAGCTATCGCTTTTTCTCTAAGCTCTTTTGCTTTTTGTTCGTTTTGAGTAATCATTTCTTCCAACTTTTTCATTTGGTTGGCCAATTTGTTTTTATCAGCTTCGGTTGCTGCTGCTTGTTGCATAGCTTGAAGCGCAACACCTAATTGTTTTTGATCGTCAGCTTCTTCTTTGGCTTTATCGGCAGCAACATATTCCACTTGTGCTTCTTTAACCAACCTTCTAGAGCTTTGTTTTAACTCCTTGTATTCTTTAAATTCAGGTGTACTGGTAATGGCTGCTTTTTCTTCCGGAGTAAGACTTTGAACGTAACTTTCCTCTTCTGGTGTTAACACTGTTGCTACCAATTCTTTTCTTTGTATTGCTAATTCTTCTAAATACAACTCCTCCTCTGCCTCCATTTCTTTCACTTCTGCATAAATTACTTCTGCTTCTTTAGCCTTTCTGTCAGCTTCTTCTCTTTTTTGTTTTGCTTCTTCAACTAAGGCTTGTTTTTCTTTTCTGTTTTTAGTGTTCTCAGCAGTTTCATCAAGTTGTTTGGCTTCTTGATTTAAAGTTATTGCTTCTTTTTCTAACTGAATAGCATCTTGCTTTCTCTCTTTTGATGGCAATACTATATTCTTAGGTTCGTAAACCTCCACCTGTTGTTGGTTGTTATTAGTTGAAGACTGATTATTGTTACTTGTCTGTTGATTATTACTGGTTGTTGTAGTTTCCTCCGCAAGTACATCTTCCTCTGTATTATTGTTGGTTGATTGAGTTTCGTTAGTTGTTATTTGCTGACTGTTGTTTGTTGACTGCTGACTGTTACTTGCTGTTTCTTCAGCAATGACCTCTTCTTCTGTATTATTTTGATTATTGTTGGTTGCAGCTATTGATGAAGAAGTGCTGATTTGCTCTAATAACCCAATAGCATTTTGTTGTTTTTCTATGGCTTCTTTTTCTAATTTAGCTGCCTCATCTAACAAGTCTTTTTTCTGGTTAAAATTATTGGTAGCAACTGCTTGCTGACGAGCATCTGAAGCTTCATTAAACAAAGTAACCGACTCATCATTAAGCATTTCAGCCATAATGTAATTATTATTTGTTGACTGTCCGCCAATGGATTTTAAAAGCGTATTTACCGTAGTTTGATTGTCTTTAAATTCTGTTGAGTTAGCTCTTTCGTACAAGGTTGCTATTTCAATTTCTTTATCGTTTGCTTGATTATTAATTTCTTCTACCTCAGCTAATTTCTCTTCTTTTTCTGTTGTGTTTTGAGTTTTATACGCTTCGTCTTCTGTGTTATCCGCTTTTACTCTTAATGCATTTACTTCTTCTGTAAGTTCATCTACATTTGCAAGCATATTTTTAGCAGTAGTTGAGTTATAAGTTAAAGAGGAAGTTTCCTTATTAACTTGGTTTTGAGCTGTTGTGTTTGAAGTGGCTGTTTCATTTACTGCAACTTCATTAGTAGTCTCATTAGTAGCTGTTGATTTAGCTGCTATAAGTTCTGTTTGGAAAGTATTTAATTGAGCAATTTGATTCGATTTCTGCTCTTTTAAATCAGCAATTCTATTCTCAATAGTTGCTTTCTCATTTTCATCATCAGTAGCAATTAATCGCTCATTCTGATAAGCTATTTCTTCGTCTATAGCTTCAATCCAATTGGTAGTTACCGCAACTTGTTCTTCACTAATTTTAACTTTATTATCTGAACGTAACTCTAAAGCTGCTAATTGATTTTCATATTCGGTAGCATAATTATTTACACTTCCATCGTTGTTAATTGTAATGTTGTTGTACTTTGTAGTATTAACTTTTTGATTGGATGAAGTGGTGTTATTTTGATTGTTGTTATTGGTTTCATTACTAGCCAACTCATTGCTTTCAATATTATTTCCAGCAATCTTATTTTCGATATCTTCCACATAAGCCAATTCATCTTCAGTAGCTGCCAATGCTTTTGCTTGAGTTAAAAATAAAGCCGTAAATTCTTGTTTATCTTGTAAATCTGAAGCTAATTCATCTAAATCTTCCTGAATTGCAGGAGCTTCATTGGCATCTGCCTCAACTAATTCAATTTTCTTTAAAGTAATTTCTTGCTCGGTCGCATCAGCCCACTTATTGTAAATTTCAGCTTTCTGAGCAAAAAGTTTAGCTGTTTGTTCATCAGCAGGAAGTTGCTCTAACTCTTCTAAAAACTGAGCATTGTAATTAATCACATTTCCATCTTTATCTATAATCGAAGTTTCATATTTTTTAGTGCTTGTTTTTGAAGTTGTAGTTGTGTTAGCAGTATTATTATTGGTTGCTACTGTATTTTCATCAGAACTAGCATTATTATTGATCTCGTTTTGAAGTGCTAAGTTAGTTTGCAAGTCAATTTCTTCTTGTTTTTGCTGTTTTAATGTTTCTAATTGGATAACTATTTTTGATAACTCTTCTTTTTCTCCAACAGTTTTTGCACTATTTTTCAAGCTATTTTTTATCTCAATATCTTCCTCAATGGCAGCTATCCATTGTTTGTTAATATCAATTATTGCTGTTGGATTATTATCGTTTTCATCAACCTGATTGGCATACTTTGTATTGTAATCGACTAAATTTCCGTTATCATCAATAATTTCGTAATCATCTTTCATAGCTACTAGGCTGCCTGAAGTAGCACTTGTACTTGTTGATGAACTTGTAGCCGGATAATAACCTAACACACCTTCTTCTTCAAAAAACTTAATGTTACTTTCTGTAGCAAGAATTGTTTCATTAGCAAGCGTTGGAGATTTTGTCGTTTGCTTTTTTGCCGCATCAACAACATTTGCCAGCAAATTCGCTTCGTTTTTAGCTTTATCAAATTCTTGTTTTGCTAATAATTCTTTTGCTTTAGATTTTTCTATCTGAAATTCTAAATCTTCTAAATCTATTTTATAAGTAGCCAACTGATCTTGTAAAGCTTCTTTATCTTTAGACTTTTTAGTTGCTTCAATTTGAGATTCAATATCCGCAATAGATTTTTCTAACTCTAATTTTCTATTGGTGTAACCAATTACTATATCTCGTTGTTTTTGGTAATCGGCTTTAGAAGTTTTTAATTTTTCATCTGCCAATTTAGTTTCTACATCAACCGCTGAAGTTTCAAAATAAGCAGCAGCCTCAATTTTTTCTATTTCTGCCATTATTAACTCTGCTTCGCTCCTATTTCCTGAACTTATTGCTGCTTCTAATTTTTGTTGATATTCTAACAACTTAGGTTTGTCTGAGTTTCTTTCAACAGCTTCATTTTGGGTTACTCGTGCTAATTTCAACGCTATTGATGCTGTGTTTACATCTTCAGCAACTACATCTTTATTTTTAGCATCTTGATTGTATTCCTTTTTAGCTTCGCTAGTTTTAGTAGCAGCATAATTAAAATAAAAGTCTTTTTCTTCTTCAGACTTTTTAGTTTTCTGGAGTAATTCCTTTACTTTTTTACTGGCAACTGCTTTTAGTTTCTCATCAGAGTAATCAGCATATTCAGAACTTGAAGTTTCGTTAGTTGCCAATGTAGAAGAAGCTTCATTGATAGATTTTAAAGCATCTTCTTCAGAAATATTTACATCTAGCTTAGCTTGCTGTTTAAGTAAATTTTGAACAATAATTGGATTGGAAATATCAAATTCATCTTCTTGATCAAATAGGTTTTTAATTACTAACTTTTCATTATCACCTGTTCCTACCAATAATAATTCTTGCTTTAAGAGTTTAAACTCTGTCATTTTTGGCAACTCAATAATTGCTGAGTGAATTGGAGCATCATTGGTTGTTTCAACGATCAATTTATATTTTTTCTCATCGGCAGGAAAAGTCAATAAATATTCTCCACTGTTTTCATCTGTATTATAAACACCATATTTGGTATTATCCATAGCATCTACAATAGAAATAGTAGCGTTTTTAAGTGATGGGTTTTCTTCAGAAACAAACAACCCTTTAATAATAGGATTATGAAGCGGCTCAGGTTCTACCTTAACCTTATAAACAGTAAGTTCATTTTGTTTACTTGCTCTTGAAGATGCAAAATATGCCAACTGATTATCAATATCGCTAATATATAAAATGTCATCATCAGGCGTATTAATAGGAAAATCTAAATTTACCGGAGTTGACCAAGTAGCGGAAGCATCATCATAAATAGATTTAAAAATATCATAACCTCCCATACTGTTATGTCCTTTAGAAGAAAAATAAAGTGTTTTTCCATCAGGATGAAGAAAAGCATAATCTTCATCGTAGGGTGTATTAATTACATCTCCTAAACTTATTGGATCAGAAAACTGATTAATCCCAATTTTTTCAATTTTATAAATGTCTTTATTAGAACCTTTGTCTCCGTAAGAAGAAAACACAACCACATTTAAGTTAGGATCTGAATACAAAATAGAATATTCATTTTCTTTCTTATCTACTTTCATTTTAAATTCATCCGGCTTTACAATTACTTTTCCTTGCAAGCCTCTTAAATCATAACTCCTAAAAAATTCGGATTCTTTAATTTCTTTTTTACTAATAACACCAATTTTATTGATTTTTTTAAGCAACTGTTGACCATTTTTACACATTTCTATCTGCCTGTCTATTTCATATTTCTGATGTTCCTTAGAGGTAGTTTTTCCTTTATATTTATTAAAATAAACTATTGCCGAAGCAAATTCATAATTATGATGATAGGCTTTTGCTAAATAATAATAAGCTAACGGATCTACATTTGGGCGAGAAGCTGCAAAACTTAAATAGTTAATGGCTTTTTCTTTATCTCTGGTGCCATAAAGATAGCAAGCACCGTATTTATAGTTGTAATTTAAATCTTTTGGATAAGTACTTAGTAGCTGAGAAAATAGCGGTAATGCTTCAACATAATTCTCTTCAGCAAAGAACTTGTCTGCTGCTTTCTTTAGCTCTTCCTCTGAATTATATTGAGAATACGCCACTGTTGAGCTAGTAAAAACCAACAGTATAACTAAGTATATTTTTAATAAAAATCTATCTAACATTGCAATAACTACAATTCGGCAAATGTACAATTTTATTGCATTGATGCAAAAAACACTTAATTTTCCTAAAATTATTATTCAAAACTTCTTAAAAAATCTCTTTTCTTCTTCTCTGAAGAATACATAAACTGATATGCTTGCTGTCCTTTTTCGGCTTTAGCTTTTCTTTTATCAGGTTTAGTTTCTTTAATTATAGTATTAAAATCATTATCGGAAGAAATTACCTGAAGGATTCCTCTAGTGTAATTAAAGAAAAACCAGTTGTTTTTATCTACTTCTAAATAAATGGTAACAATATCACCACTTCTTTTCTTTACAATCTCTATATGTCCATCAACATATTTATTAATTTGATCCTTGCCTAAATTGCTAATTCCAATTTTTCCAAAAGACCTGTAAGCTTTTTCTTGCTGGTTCCATTTGAACTTAACTTCATTAAAAACCAATGTTTTTCTCATTGTTTCTGGTACTTTTTTATAAGCTCCATATAAATTCAATTGAGCTATCAGCTTATCACCCTCATCTTTTCCAAGCAATTCTTTAATACCTTTTTCAAATGTTGGTCTATCTAATTTTACAGGATCTAACGCAGAGGCTTCAGTTAATTTTTTAGTTAATATCTTCATAGCGTTGTCTTCCATAAAAAAGTTAGTTGACATTACTAAATCGAAAATTGCCTCGTTATCCAATTGATTATGATGCACAACACCAGCCGAAGCAATTTCAAACTGACCTGTTTCTGCTCCTAAATTGATAGTTCCTTCTCCATAAATTTTACATGTTTTGGTGCTTAAGCTTAAGTAATTTCCTCCAAAAGACATTTCTTGTAATTTATCTTTATTAGAAATTCTATATTCTTCATTTTCTTTATCAAAATAAAGAAAGCCCTGAGCAGGAATAACTTCTTGATGGCTATACGTTATTTTACGATTTAAAAATGTTGAATAAATTCCTAAAGAATCTGAGCTTAACATTACAGAAGCTAAGAGTTTATTTCCTTCTATATCTTTAGTTGTGCTGTCAACAGGTATGTAAATGGAAGTTGGATCTATTGGTGTTTTAAAGGTAAACCAATTTTTACTTAATAAATCACAATCGTGCAAAATTCTGGCTGTTCCGTTAAATGTTAAGAACTGATTATTAGCATAAAGTTCAACTTTACCATAATATTCATACTGTGGACTTAGCTTAAATCCATCTTCTTCCAAAATATCTGCATTAGCAATGGTTTGTCCGGTAGTATCTACAGCAATAGATTTTAAGTAAATGGTTTGAGACTTTTCGAGTTCATCAATATAATCTATATACCCCGAACCTGCATATTTTTTCTTTCCAAAAACATTAATGGATGCATTATAAATATCGTGATTTTGAGTAATGTAACTAGCTACAATTCTAGCGTTGTTAAGCGTTCTCATTTGAGCATTTTTGTCAATAATCAATTTAGAACTATCAGGATAAACCATCGCATCAGCAATGTTCACAAACTTAACACCATCGGCATAAATTACTTTTCTTCTGATATCATATTTTGCTTTAGTTGAGAAAAAGCTAAGCGAATCTTGTTCTTCATGTACAGAAATAAATTGGGCTCCTTCTAAAGCAACACCTGAAGCATCTTGAGCTTCTTGTTTTCCGGCAGAAAGTTCAATATTATCATTGTCCATATACCATTTAAACTCATCCATAAAACAAATGTATTTCATTGGCTCAAAATTAATTACAGATCCTTCTCCGTTAGATTTAAATAAACCGTTTCTTTCTTTAAAAGAAACAAAAGCATTTACATTTTTAGTGGAAAAAGCAAGTGCTTCTCCATCTCCGGTAATATCTTTCAGCCTAAAATCAGCTGTATCGGAACTAAAATCTTGATATTTAAATTTAATAAGATTGGCTTCTAACTCTGCTTTTTCAAATTCAAAAATCCCATTACCTGATAATCCATCTGGCTCAATTATCGTTTTTCCATGCATTTTAGATTTCATATCGTACATTGCAATGGGTTTATCTATAACACTGTGCGTCATATAATCTTGTGATGGACTCCAAAACATGGCTACATTTTCTCCATCAACTGGTGGAAACTCAATAGCATTTGGATTCTCTTTTACAATAAATCGTTGAGAAATAGCTTTTGTAGAATCTGGAAAGAAAATAAAATTATCGGAATAAGTTGTTGATGCTATATAATCAAGCTCTCCATTTCCCCTAAGTCCTTCATGGCTTAAATTAATATCATTTTTAAATGTACCTTTTCCTGCATACATTGGCATTCCGTCTGGTGGAGTTTTTTTAATAAATCCAAGTGAATGATCCGACTGAAGTGTAAGTGTTTCTTTTATATCAGGAAAAATACCTCCAGAGACAAGTGTTCCATCAAAACGAAGAGATTCATTATCAAAATCGGCCAAACTATCAATAGTAAATGGTTTTACATGAAAATAAAAATCGTCTTTTCCATAAACTCCGCCTTGTATAGATTTTCTGTCGTAAAATACGTATGAGTCTTTATAACTATTAAATATTGGATATTCATGAAAAGGTTTTATTCCAGATTTATTAGTTGGTTTATCAATTAATAAATCTCCATTAATTTGTTGTATTAGGGTCTTTACCGGTTTAATAATGGGTTTTCCAAATTCATCATTCTGTCCTGTTTCTGCATAAATTCTTAATGAATCTACATTCGGCATATCAATTTTAAAATCATCATATTTAAAATAAAAATCATGTCCCATAAAATCAAAACGACCTGCTTGTACCACTCCACTAAATTTGAAATCTCTGTTCTTTTTAAGGGTTATTTCTCTATTTGTAGGATAAATAATTACCTCTTGAGAGTCACTTAAGTTAATACTTTTTACGCCCCGCATTTGAACATCGTAATTCAATAAACTAAGTGTAGCATTGTTTGGTGCTTGAGTATTGGAATAAAAGCCAATCACATCATAATCAATATTTCCACCACTGGCACTTACCCAGTTTTTAAGTTTATCTTTAACTATAAAAGTTTTGTTTTCATAATCATAAATTATAAACCCTTTATAAGATAAATCTAATAAAAAGACTTCTAACTGTTCAATAGAATATCTCATGTGATTAGCTAATTGACTAAGTGTTATAAAATTTGTATCCAGTTTATGCGTTAAAACTCTTAAAGCATATAAAGGGTGTTGGGTACCCGTTCCTAAAAAACTCATATATGCATCCATTCTAAAAAAGTCTTGTGAAATAAACACTGCGTCTGTTTTAGTTCCTCCTACTAAGTTTCGAAACTGTACCATTGGTGAGTCTACTGCCCAAGTTAAGTATTCAAAATCCATATCTATTTTATGATAAGAATTTGAATAAGGTGCTTTTTTTAATCCTTTATTGTCTCTAATTAAGTTAAGTTGTCTTTTATCAAAGAAAAATTTAAAAATTAAACCCGGATGAAAAATTGAGTCCTCTTTTAAATACATAGTAAATGAAGAATTTTCGGAAACTATCCTATCCGGTTTAATAATAAATGCCTGAGATGACATTTTTACAAAAGGCAATGATTTTCTGTAAAAAATAACATGTGCTTGGTCTTCCCCTGCTCCTCTACCTATAACTTCATTTCCATGTAAAGCAAAACCACCAATATAATCTACACCTTCTACAATTTGTTTAATTTGTAACCTTGCATTTGCAGATTGAAATCTTGGATAAGTTGCTTTTTCTTCTGTAATGTTAGCCAATACTTTTTCTCTCACATTACCCTTCATAGGTTCATCAAAATAATAAAGGTCATAAAAAGTAACATTATTTACTTCATACTGAGGAGATTTAAGATGAATATTATATTTATCATCAATTACGGCATAAACCGAATCACTAGGAAATCCAGCCCTTTCCCAAGTAATTTTACCGCCTTCTCCATACCAAATTTCTTCTGTTGGATAATATTTACCTCTAGTATCAATTATTACAGCACTATCTCCTTTAGAGTAACAGGTTAAATTTAATGCTTCAAATTCAATAAATGGAAGACTATCAAAACCAAAAGTATAATTACTGTTGTTTGATTTCCATTCAGTTGCTGCCGAACTGTACAAGGCATTTTTTTCAAACAAATCGTTACATGCTTGTAAATAATCAACAAATTGCTTCCTTGCAGTTGATGCTGACTTTGAAGTTGCTTCACCTAAAATAAGTTTTTCTAATATTTTTTGCCAACTAAAAAAGCTACTTTCTGTTTGGTATTTACTGTTTACAAAAAATGATATGGTTTTAATATAGTTACTAAAATCAGGGAAAGCTTTCTTTTTGTTTGCCAACATTAAGTTGGTAATTCTATATACATCTTTTCTTTGCTCATCTGAAAATTTACCACCATACCATTGCCACGAAAATTCATCCATAATAAATTTACCATCACCATCTCTAGAAGCTCTTAAAAAAGATTCCATCTCGTTAAAAAACTCAGTTGAATCTGGGGTGAAACTCTTTATCTTACTAACTTGAGAGTAAGTAGTAAGTGTAAATAATAGTATTAAAAATAAAGTTAGTAGCTTCTTCATATTTTAGATCATTATTTTTTTACTTTTTAACAAACTCCAACATTGTCCATTCATTTTTGGTATTTTCAAAAGTTAAAGTCAGCCCTAATTTATTGGCTTCTTCGGCTAACACTTCTTTATCAATAGAAAAAAAACCACTTAACAACAGTAATCCATTAATGTTAAGAGCATCCGCATAAAAATGCATATCTCTTAATAATATATTTCTATTAATATTAGCAATAATCACATCAAATTTATTGCTTTTAATTTGGTTAACATCTCCTAAAACAACTTCAATATCAACATTATTACGTTCACAATTTTCAACGGAGTTGGTATATGCCCATTCATCATTATCAATTGCTAAAACTTTGCCGCAATTTCTTTTCTTAGCCAAAATGGCTAAAATTCCGGTTCCGCACCCCATATCTAAAACGGTTTTGTCGGTTAAATCTAAATTCAACAAACGACTAACTATTAAATACGTGGTTTCATGATGCCCTGTACCAAAAGACATTTTAGGTTCAATAATAATATCAATTACATTATTGGTAGGTTTTTCATGAAATGGGGCTCTAATCATACACTTTTCATCTACAAAAATTGGGTCAAAACTTTTTTCCCACTGTTCATTCCAATTTTGTTGAACTATTGTATTAATGGTATATTCAATTTCAAACGCTTCATTAGATAGCAAACTAATTTGTTCAATATTACTTTCATCAAAATCAGCTTCTTGAATATAGGCTTCAAAACCATCTTCTGTATCTACAAAACTCTCAAAACCAATTTCGGCAAGTTCTGCTATTAAAATTTCTCTCCCCATAACTAATGGAGAAACCTTTGCTAAAAATTGAATGTAATTCATGTGTAAGTTATATTTTAGTAACCTTGGTCACATGCAACTCCTTGTTTAATCATTATCTTTTGTGGATTTTTTATAGGGTCGTTTCATGTAATTTACCTTTTCCTTCAAACTTATTCAAAATAAAATAAGTTATTCATTGGCAAACTTACACAAAACGAATGAAAAACTTATACAGAGATTAGCCCTAACATTTTAAAATAATAATCGAATTCAGGTTCTTAATAAGATATTATCCTAATATTAACTTAATTTTAAAAACTCTAATTTGTTGTAAATTAAAGATTATCCCCTTCTTCGTCCTTTCAAAAGGTATTTTTGTCTAAAATCATTTTTAAAATCAAGTTGTAATCCTATATTTGTTGCTCAAAAAAAATTTTAAAAAAATCTATTTTATGAAACTTAAATATATTTTATCTTTGGCAATTGCTTCAACATCATTTACAATGCTATCTTGCGGAGGTGGAGACAATAACGGAACAAAAGAAGTTAACGTAAATCCGGTAGTAACTAGTCATGAATTATCAGATGCTCAAATGCTTAACCCAATTAATTATTCTGATGCAGGTGCCGGCTATATCTTATCAAATATATTTTACTCATTATTAGAAATTGATTTTGAAACATTAGAATTAGTTCCTGTAGTTGCCGAAAGCAGACCAGAAATTGAAGAAACTGAAGATGGCGGAATGTTGATTACTTATAGAATTAGACCTGAAGCTAAATGGGATAATGGTGAGCAAATTACTGCTAAAGATGTTGAATTTGCTTTAAAAGTTATTAAAAATCCAAAAGTTGACAACTTAAACAACAAGCCCTATTTTGAGTTTATTGAGGATATGAAATTTTATGAAGACGACCCTCTTAAATTTACTTTTGTTTGTAAAGATGTTTATATTCTTGCTGAAGTACAAAGTGGTGATATTGATTTAATGCCAAGACATATTTATGATCCTAAAGGTTTAATGGATGAATTTACTATTAAACAACTTGCTGAAAATGCACCTGAATTAGCCACCAACCCTAAAATTGTAGAGTTTGCAACAGATTTTAATTCAGAAAAATACCAAAGAGACCCTAAATTTATTCAAGGTTGTGGCCCTTATTTATTAAAAGAATGGCAAACCGGACAAAAGTTAATTATTACTAAAAAAGAAAATTGGTGGGGAGATCAATTAAAAGGAAAAGGAATGCATTTTGAGGTATATCCTCCAGAAATTATTTACCAAACCATTAACGACCAAACTACTGCTAAAGAAGCACTTATTGCCGGAAAAGTTGATGTAATGAGAGGTATTAAACCTCAAGACTTCCAATATTTACCTAAATCTGACAAATTCGTTAAAAACTTTGTTGCTCATACTCCTCCTCAAATGGCATATACTTATTTAGGTTTAAATGTTAGAAAACCTATGTTTTCTGACAAAAGAACCAGACAAGCTTTAGCTCATTTAGTAGATGTAGATAAAATTATTGAAGTAGTTGTTTTAGGTTATGGAGAAAAAGCAATAGGACCTATTCATCCTGCAAAAACAAAACAATACAACAATAACATTACTCCTTATCCTTACGATGTTGAAAAAGCAAAAGCTTTATTAGCAGAAGCGGGTTGGAAAGACTCTAATAATGATGGCGTTTTAGATAATGTTATTAATGGTCAGAAAGTAAATTTTGAATTTAACTACCTATATAACCAAGGAAACGATAGCAGAAAAGCTGTTGGATTGTTATTACAAGAAGAAGCTAGAAAAGTAGGGATTACCGTTAATGTATTATCTCAAGATTGGTCTATTTTCTTAGAAAGTACCAAACAACACGATTTTGACATGTATTATGGAGCTTGGATTAGTACACCTATACCAACTGACCATAAACAAATTTATCATACAGCTTCTTATAATGGTGGTTCTAACTATACCGGATTTGGTAACGACCAAACAGATGCGCTGATAGATTCTATTAGAATTACATTAGATGATGATAAAAGAGCTGTGTTAAACCACAGATTTCAAGAAATTCTTCATGATGAATGCTCTTACATTTTCTTATATTACCCTAAAGAAAAAATTGCTATTCACAAAAGATTTTCTAATGCTGAAACTAGTCCTATGAGACCAGGTTATAGAGTAAGTGGTTTTTCTACTCAACAAGCAAGTGCGGTAAACTAAAATAAGTTGTTATATTTACACCCAAAATTTAAAATAACAATTTAAAAGGTGCTTTTATTAAGCTAAGGAAAAGGAAATGTTAAAGTATATTTTTAAAAGAATCTTAATTTTTATCCCTACGTTAATTGTAATTTCACTTTTAACATTTGTGATAAGTATTAACGCCCCTGGCGACCCGGTAGAAACCATGCTAAACCAAAATGTTGGTGGAGAAGGAAGATCAGGTGAAAAATTAGCTAGCGAAAAAACCTATAATGAAAAAAGAAAAGAATTAGGTTTCGACCTTCCCCTATTCTATTTTTCATTTACCAATAAAACATATCCTGATACCCTTTATAGAATACCAAAAAAAGCCCATAGAGAAACGCTTCAAAGATTATCTTACGAATATGGCGTATGGGGCAATGTTTCTAATTATTACCAAGCATTAAGAGCATTAGAGCTAAAGGTTTTTGAAATAATGCCTTCTAACAATAACTCTGCTAAACTAAGAAACATTAAAGACAACCTTAATTCCCTATATTTAACACACGATGAAGCTGAAATTAAACAAACTATAGAAACGGTAGAGTTTGATATTTTTAAAGATAGCAACATTAAAAAAACTGTTGAAACAGATTTTTTTGAATTGAAAAACACTTTCGAACACCTCATTTACAATAAAGAAATTATTAATAGATACATCCCTACTATTCATCTTTATGGATTTAACAACCAATACCACAATTGGATTTCTAATTTTATTGTAGGAGATTTTGGCATCTCATATCAAGATAAAAGACCTGTTAGCTCTAAAATTTTTGATGCTTTAAAATGGTCTATGATTTTGAGTATTCTCTCCATAATTATAGCTTATATTGTTGCTGTTCCTCTTGGTGTTAAATCTGCTGTGGATAAAGGAAAAACTTCCGAAAAAATTATTACCACAGGACTATTTTTACTTTACTCTTTACCCAACTTTTGGATAGCTACCATGCTAATTCAATATCTTGGTGATGGCGATGGTTTAGGTTGGTTCCCTACACATGGTTTAGGAGAATTGCCAGATTCTGCTCCTTATTGGGACAGGTTTTTTGAAACTGCTTACCACTTTATTTTACCATTATTCTGTTTAACTTATGCTTCATTTGCTTTTATTTCCAGACAAATGCGTGGAGGAATGTTAAATGTATTAGAAATGGACTACATTAGAACTGCTCGTGCAAAAGGCTTGAAAAAACAAGTAGTAATTTGGAAACATGCTTTTAGAAATTCATTAATACCAATCATTACTTTATTTGCTAATATTTTCCCTGCCGCTATTTCTGGCTCTTTCATTATTGAGGTAATTTTCTCTATTCCGGGAATGGGACAACTTACCTTACAAGCTATTTTCCAACGAGATTATCCTATTGTATTTACTGTATTGATGTTTTCTTCCATACTAACTTTAGTAGGTATTTTAATAGCAGATATTATGTATGCTTTTGTTGACCCAAGAATTTCCTTTTCTAACAAAAAATCTTAATCTATGAACAACTTATTTAATTTATTCAATAGAAGAAAAAAAAGAGAAGCGGAAACCCTTAATCTGCAAAATAACAATGAAAGTTATTGGAAGATTGTTAGGCAACAGTTCAAGAAAAACAAAATTGCTGTTTATTCACTAAGAGTTGTATTTATTTTTATTTTCATTGCTTTATTTGCTGATTTTATAGCTAACGAAAAGCCACTTATTACCAAATACAATGGAAACATCTATTTTCCTGTAATGAAAGAATATGCTGTAGATTTAGGAATATCTGACTGGCAAAATGAATTTAGAAATGTTTCTTGGAAACACTTAGAATACGATTGGGTGGTTTGGCCTCCTGTTCCTTACTTACCAAGAAATATTGATGTTTCTAATACTTGGGTTGGTCCTTTTGACGAACAAAATGTGGAATCAGCAAGATGGAAACATTGGTTGGGCACAGATGATTTAGGACATGATGTCCTAGCTGGTATGATACACGGAACGCGTATTGCTCTTTTAGTTGGATTAGTTTCTATGGGAATTGCAGCCATTATCGGAATCTTTTTTGGTGCTGTGGCAGGTTATTATGGCGATGAGAAATTAAAAATGAGTATTATCTCTATTCTACTTTATGTAATAGGTTTTGCATTAGCTGTTTTCTACGCTTTCGGAACACGTTCTTACGCTTTAGCAGATGCCATTGGAACTTCTTTTGGCAGCTTTATGTGGGAATTTTTACTAAGTATCTTGCTTTTTATTGCCATTATTTATGTGTTTAAACTTATTGCTTCATTAGCTAAAAAACTACCTTTTCAGGTAAAAGAAATTAGCATCCCTATAGATATATTAATAAGCAGGTTGATAGAAATTGTGGTTTCTATCCCTCAATTATTTTTAATTATTTCTATCGCTGCAGTAGTTGCCAAACCATCTATTTTTATTGTAATGGTAATTATTGGTTTAACCACCTGGACAGGTATAGCAAGGTTTACAAGAGCTGAATTGCTAAGGATTAGAAATTTAGAATTTATAGAAGCTGCTAATGCTCTTGGTTACAAAGAGTGGAGAATTATTGTTAAACATGCGTTGCCAAATGCACTTTCACCAGTTTTAATAGCTATTGCTTTTGGTATTGCTTCTGCTATCTTAATTGAATCAACCTTATCATTTATTGGTGTTGGTGTTCCTGCAGAAACAATTACTTGGGGTTCTATGCTTTCTAAAGCCAGAGCAGTTTCTTCAGCTTGGTGGTTAGCTATAATTCCTGGTTTTGCTATCTTTATAACTGTTACCATTTACAACCTAATTGGTGAAGGCTTAACAGATGCCATGAATCCTAAATTGAAAAAATAAAAGCTTATTTTTGCTTTATAATTTTTCAAACCATAGTTTATGAAAATTGCTTTATTCCCGGGTTCATTCGATCCAATAACCATAGGTCACGAAAATATTATTAGAAGAGCATTACCGCTTTTCGATAAAATAATAGTTGGCATTGGTATCAACACCAACAAAAAATATTTATTCTCCTTAGAGCAACGCGAAAAATGGATAAAACAAGTTTTTGCTGATGAATCCAAAGTGGAAGTAAAAAGCTACCAAGGTTTAACAGTTGATTTCTGTAAAAAAGAAAATGCCAATTTTATTGTTAGAGGACTTAGAAACAGTGCTGATTATGGCTTTGAAAGTAACATTGCTCAAATGAATCAATACCTTCATGCCAATATAGAAACTATTTTTTTTCAAACAACTCCAGAGCTTTCTGCAATAAATTCTACAATTGTGCGTGATATAATCATTAATAAAGGCAACGCTTCTAAATTTGTTCCTGTTGTTATTAGTAATGATTTTAAAAATTAATCAATGTTAAAACAAATAATAACCCTACTTTTTCTCGGCATCCATTTCATATCTTTCGCAAGCAATACAGTTATTAAAGGCGTAGCCAAAGATTTTAATAACAGTGAGCTTTCTGTTTATATTTATGATGATTTTATAACTGGCACCAAAGAAAAAATTGGTTTCTCAAAAATTAACAATACCAACAATTTTGAATTTAACATCGATATTACTACCATCAAAAAAGTAGAACTTGCTATTGAAGACAAAACCACTTGGTTTTTTATTGAACCTGGAGGCGTTTACAACATTACCCTAAGTTACGAGCCACAGCTTAATGAAGGTAGAATTTACGACCGTTTGCTATCTTTAAAGTTTAACTTTCCGGCACCTACAGAACTCAATCAATTAATTGCAAAGTTTAATAGAAAATATGATGATTTTGTAAACACAAATGAATCTCTCTTTTTAAAAAGAGATGGTTCTATAACTCCCAAAATTCAAGAGTTTGAACAACACATTTTAAATGAGTTAAAAAAATACAACAATGATTTCGCCTACAACTATGCAAAATATACTATTGCTTCCACTTTTAATTCTATAGATATTTCCTACTATAAAAGTGATAAAAAATCATTAGATAAAGCTGATATTTTTATTAAGTACCTTCAAAACAATTCTATTCTATACAACAATCCTGAATACATGAATTTCTTCACTGCTTTTTTTAATGGAGAAATAAAGAAGCTAACGCTTCAGTTGCATGGCATGGATATAACCAAAGCTATCAACGAAGAAAACAGCTATAATGCTCTAATAAAAGCTTTAGAAAAGTATCCGTTCTTAGAAAATAAAGAATTACTCAACTTATTTTTAATAAATGGTCTTAAAGAAATTGGCAACGATAAATATTTTAATCAAAAAAATATTATTTCAATTCTAACTCATTTAAAAACGAACAACATTTATCCCGAGCAACAAAAAATTGCCGACAATGTAATTACCAAAATAACCTATAAAAAATTGGCTAAAGGTAGTAAGGCTCCAACATTTGAACTTCCTACCATAGACGGAGAAGAAGTTGCTTTAAGCGACTTTACAGGAAAATACGTTTACATCAACTTTTGGGCATCATGGAGTATTCCTAGCTTAAGAGAAATGAAAATAATGGAAACACTCCATAAACAATATAAAAACAAAGTAGCGTTTATTAGTATTTGTACGGATAACGATATGTCTAAAATTAAATCTTTACTAAAAGAAAACCCAAACTACTCCTGGACTTTTGTACATCTTACAGAAAGAGAACTAATGCAAGCTTATGAAGTAAGAACCTTACCAACATACATTTTAGTAGGAAAAGAAGGAGAAATTCTTCGGTTTCCTGCTCCTCGTCCGGGAGGAAATATAGAACGACCTACCGAAGAAAATATTGAACGTGTGTTTTTTGAATTGAAATAACTTCAACTTATTCTATCTAATAAAACAATCATTTTTTTTCATTTCTACCGACTTTAAATTAACTTTATAGCGAAATTTCTTCGTTATTATGCTTAATAAACAGCTTGTTCAACTTATATACTCATTAACAAAATCTGAAAAAAGATATTTTAAGGTTAATGCTTCTGTTGTAAAAACAAACAAGTCGCTTATCAAAATGTTCGACCTGATTGATAGTCAAAAAATTGCTACTGATGCAGGTATAATGAAACAATTAAAAATTCCATCAAAAAGCAATTTGTCTGTGATGGAAAGTCGTCTTCAAACATTAATTTTAAAACACTTAAGAGGCTATCATTCCAATACTTCACAAGAAATTGAACTGCACCATTTACTAGTAGAAATTGAGATTTTATACACTAAAAGACTCTATAAAAATTGTGCAAAATGTATTCTAAAAGCAAAAAAGATAGCAGCTAATTGTGACAATCATTTAGCACTTTTAGGACTTCTAAAGTGGGAATCTTTAATTGAAAAAGAACAAGGAAAATATTTAATTCAGTCTCAAAATAAGCTTAAAGAAATATTACAAAAAGAAAATCAGCTACTAAAAAAATACGAGAAACTTATTGAATATAAATACCATACATTCAATTTATTACTTCTATCTAAGAATAAAGTTGTTGCTCAGCTTCATGAAGAAATGGAGTATTACACCAAGTTATTTAAAGCAGGTTTTTTTGAAATAAATGCTAGCCATACTTTTGAGGAAAAGCTTTATTTACTCAATTTCAAAGGAATGTACTACATGAGTAAAGGCAAAATGGAGAAATGTCTGCTCGCTTATGTTCAACTTGTTGAAGAAATAGAGTCTTCTGAAAAAAAGAACATTTTAAAATCAAATGAATATTTTTTAGCCTTAAATAACCTATTATTATTAGAGGTATTAAACAAAAATTACGATCGCTATAGAACCACCTTAAAAAAAATCCATACTAATTTTGATGATTTAGTAGGTTACAAACCTCTTTTATTTAACATAACAACTTGTTACGAATTAGGTATCTACTGCGAAATTGGAGATGAAAAAAAAGCATTAGCATTGATTCCAGAAATTGAAAGAAACTTAAAACTATTTGATGAGGAAACGAATGAAATAAGTAAATTACTCTTCTATCTTAACATTGCTATTACTTACCTATTCAATGAAAATTATTCCAAATCCATTTATTGGCTGAACGTCTTTCTAAACGATTATAGCATTAAAAGAAACGATGTAAGTTCTAATATTTATTACTACGGACACATCATTAATATAATTGCTCATTTTGAAGCAAAAAACTACGAATCCATTACCTATTTATACAACCAATCTGTAAATAACCTCAAAAAAATCAGACCTTTAAATCAATTTGATGAAGCCATTTTAAAGTTTATTAAAAAGACTGCATCAAAAAAATTCGTAGATTCAAAAGAACAAATAGCATCCTTTAAAGCACTAAAAGAAAAATTAGAAATCTTAATAAAAGACCCTAAAGAAACTATATCTCTACACTTTTTTGACTTTTTTGCATGGATAGATAGTCATCTAAAAAAAGAAAAAATAGCAACTCTCATCAAAAAGAAAAAATTAGGCTAAAAACTAGCTAAGTATTTTTGTCATAGAACTGAAATATTTTTCCCATTTACATAAGTAATAATAGAATTAAATAGAACTGAAAAAACTAATAGGTTTTATTATGTTTTTCAAATTCCTTAAAATAAAGTAAAAACAACATTAAAACAGTCATTATTCATGTAGTGAAATAAGAAAGTTTTTATAGTTCTTCTTAATAATAGAAAATAAACACCCCTAAGACTGAAATAATAATGAAAAATACAAAAAACTATAACTAATTCATTTACGTATTTTTATCATGGTTTTTTGTTCATCATTTTATGAAAAAATTAATTTCATTATTAATTAGCATTTTTTTCTGCCATTTTATTTTTGCGGATATCTTGCTTAATGAATCTTTCACAGCTGGAGTACTTCCTGCTGGATGGACAAATACTGCTCAGCAAGGCACAGCCATTTGGACAATTAGAAACACTCCGGCTTTTTCAAGCCCTTCTGGCGGAAATTATGTAGTTTTTGATGATTTTGGATTAGGCTCAGCTGTAACCCCTAACGAAGCTACCCTTACCACTCCTATTGTAGATTTCAGTAATCGTAGTACCGCATTTTTAAAAATCTCTCATCACTGGTTTGGTGTTGAATTTACTCACGGATATATAGAAATAAGCAATAATGGCGGAGTTTCTTGGACTCAATTAATAGATTATGAAAAAATTACAAGAGGCTCTTTAGCAGCTCCTCAAGATACAACTTTTGATATTACTGCTATTGCCGCCAATCAAGCCAATGTGCAGGTGCGTTTTCGATATACAGATGGTGGACAAGCGGGACGTTTTTGGTATTTAGATGATATTGTACTTTATTCCAATCCTGATATAGGTGTTAGTAAACTCATTTTACCCAATTATTTAGGCTGTGCTCAAAGCTATGGAGCAACCGAAACCGTTACTGTAGAAATAACCAATTACAGTTTTGAACCTATTACCAATATTCCTGTTACTTGCGAAATAACAGGTGGAACTACCGCTACTTTAACAGGAACATATACTGGCCCACTAATTCCTGGAGGAGCAACTGCTAATTTTACTTTTGCCACTCCTATTAACATGACGGCTGATGCTATTTATCATTTTTTAAGTTATACTACACTTTCTAACGATTCTTATGCCTTAAACGATTCTCTTTTTGATGGCAGACAACAACTCGTAGCTACTTATCCTTATACTGCAGATTTCAACATCTCCAATTCGGGATGGTTAGCTACAGGACAAGCACCTCCATTAAATAACGGTAGAAATTTTATTCATGGAAATGTACCCTATCTCAACGGCCCTCAAGGACAAGGAAAAAGTTTTTATATAGAAACTACTGCTCCTTATTATGATGGCACTCAAATTTGGGTAGAAAGCCCCATTTTTAATTTTACTGGATTAATAAGCCCTCAGTTAAGTATGGACATCAAACACAGCTTACATTCTTCTGATTGGGTGAAAGTAGAATACAGCACAAATGGTGGTACTTCTTGGACGCAATTAAGCAACAGTTCTTCTCCTAATTGGTACAACCAAACGAATTATTGGGCAAATTCACAAGCTGCTCCTGTAGATGCTTGGACACAAGTACAACATAACCTTTGCGTGCTTGCAGGACAAGCTTGTGTAAAATTTAGAGTATTGGCTCGTCCTTACTATGGCAATCCTAATTATCCTAACTGGTACAACTTTGCTTTTGATAATTTTACCGTAAGAGAAGGAATAGATGTTGGAGTATTAACCTATATAGACCCTGTAGATGTGGGCTGTTTATTCAATACTACACAGCAAGTAACGGTTACTGTTTACAATGGAGGTTGTAACCCAATTACCAATGTCCCAATTCAATGCGACATTACTGGACAAATTACCACCACGTTAACAGGAACTGTTCCTGGACCTATTCCTGTTGGAGGAACAGTGAGCTATACTTTTCCAACTACTTTTAATATGGTTGCTGTTGGAACATATAATTTTAATACCTACACTCAGTTAGTAGGCGATATCAATTCTAATAACGATACACTCGCCACTTCCATCAATGTTACCAACCTTAAAGTTACCACCTTCCCTTATTTTGAAGATTTCAATAGTGGTGCAGGTTTTTGGAATGCTTCTGGTCAAAATCCTCCCGGAAATGGTGGACGTAATTGGTTGTTGGGTAATGTACCTTATTTAGGTGGTCCGCAAGGTAATGGGGATAGTTGGTACATTGAAACTGTTGCTCCTTATTATGATGGTACTCAAATTTGGGTGGAAAGTCCTGTGTTTGATTTTACTAATCTTACCAACCCTAAGTTAAGTTTTGATATTAAGCACAGCTTACATTCTTCTGATTGGGTGAAAGTAGAATACAGCACCAATGGTGGTACTACTTGGGCTCAACTAGGTAATGGCCCAAATGCTACTTGGTACAACCAAACCAATTATTGGGCTAATTCTCAAGCTAGTCCTGTGGCTAATTGGACACACATGGAGCAAGAACTTTGTGTTCTTTCCGGTGAACCTTGTGTTAAATTTAGAATATTGGCTCGACCTTACTATGGCAATCCAAATTATCCGAATTGGTACAATTTTTCTTTTGATAATTTTGAGATTGATGCCGGGCATCCTGATGATATGGAACCACTTGAAATTATCTTAAGTGATGCTAGAGATTGTGCTTCTTTTGGTGCTGCTGAAACTATTTCGGTAGTTGTTGCTAATAATACTTGTCGTCCGTTGTATAATGTACCTATTTCTTTGCAATTGAATGGTGGTCCTATCATTAATGAAACCATACCTGGTCCTGTACCTAGTTTTGGAAATTACATTTATACGTTTACCAATACTCTTGATTTAAGTCCTGCTATTACACACAATATTTCTGTTACTACGCTGCTTGCAACTGATAGCTTTCCTGCTAATGACAATTTGATAGAAACGCGTATCAATACTATTTTAAATACATTCCCTTATCTAGCTAATTTCAATACTAATAATGATGGATGGGTTTCCAGAATAAATAGTACCACAAATGCTTCTCGATTATTTATTAATGATACTATTCCTTACCTCAACGGCTCTCAAGGACAAGGAAAAAGTTGGTACATTGAATCTACCGATCCATATTATACCAGCACTCAAATCTGGATAGAAAGTCCTGTGTTTAATTTCAGTGCGTTAACTAGTCCACAATTGAGCATGGATATTAAACACAGCTTACATTCTTCGGATTGGGTGAAAGTGGAATACAGCACGAATGGTGGTACTTCTTGGACACAATTGGGTAACAGCTCTTCTCCTAATTGGTACAACCAAACGAATTATTGGGCAAATTCTCAAGCTGCTCCTGTAGATGCTTGGACACAAGTACAACATAACCTTTGTATGCTTGCAGGACAAGCTTGTGTGAAATTTAGGATACTCGCTCGTCCTTATTATGGCAATCCCAACTACCCCAATTGGTACAATTTTGCTTTTGATAATTTTGAGATTAAAGATGGCCCAGATGTAGGAGTTGTTGCCTACATAGACCCTGTGGATGTGGGGTGTTTGTTTTCACAAACCCAGCAAGTAACGGTAACTGTTTATAATTGGGGATGTACACCTGCTACCAACGTACCTATCCAATGTAATATCACAGGAGCATTAACCTCTACTTTAGTAGGCACAGTTCCTGGGCCTATACCTGTAGGTGGTTCTGTTAATTATACTTTCCCAACTACATTTAATATGACTAACTTGGGTGTTTATAATTTCAACACCTTTACTTCTCTCCCTGGAGATATCAACCCTCAAAATGATGCTTTGGCTACATCTATCAACGTAAATATTTTAAAAGTTACCACCTTCCCTTATTTTGAAGATTTTAATAGTGGTGCAGGTTTTTGGAATGCCTCAGGTCAAAATCCTCCCGGGAATGGTGGACGTAATTGGTTGTTGGGTAATGTACCTTATTTAGGTGGTCCGCAAGGTAATGGGGATAGTTGGTACATTGAAACTGTTGCTCCTTATTATGATGGTACTCAAATTTGGGTGGAAAGTCCTGTGT
>Ga0209231_1000404_pt1 | contig 24978 bp, 18 predicted proteins | sample Deesub45470m_DNA_FD_188086 | JGI IMG/M metagenome (GOLD analysis project Ga0209231, IMG submission 188086) | Deep subsurface microbial communities from North Pacific Ocean - 450_OLKR46/470m Metagenome (SPAdes) (version 2) | ecosystem: Environmental > Terrestrial > Deep subsurface > Unclassified ... | reverse complement strand
GTGTCGGCGATCTCGATCGCCGACACCATCGAGGTTCCGCCGTCGATGGTCGGCCGCGGCGAGAATTTCGCGCTCCGGGTGCGCGGCGATTCGATGGTCGGCGACGGCATTCTCGACGGCGATTTCGTCGTCGTGCGCAAGCAGGCCAGCGCCGACAGCGGCCAGACGGTCGTCGCCCTCATCGGCAACGAAGCGACGGTCAAGCGCCTGGTTCGAAAGGATGGGCGCATCGAACTCCACCCCGCCAACCCGGCCATGGCGCCGATCCTCGTCGAAAATCCCGAGGAACTGCGCATCGAAGGGGTCGTGGTCGGGGTTCTCCGCCACTGCCTCTGAACCTCCCATGGAACGCGATATCCTCCATCTGGCCATCCCCGCCTTCCCCATCGCCGTCGCCCGGGTCGGCGATCCGGCGCTGCGCGGCCGCCCGGTCGCCATCGCCCCGGGCAACTCGGACCGGGCCCTCTTGCAGTGCGTCTCCGCCGAGGCCCGTGCCGAGGGGGTCTGCGAGGGGATGCCGGTCTACCGGGCGCGACGCTGCTCCCCCTCCCTCCTCCTGCGTCTCCCCGATCCGGCAACCGCGGCCCGGGCCTTCCGGTCCATCCTCGAAATCGCCGCCCACTATTCGCCCCTCGGAGAGCCGGCCCTCCCCGGGCGCCTCTACCTCGACCTCACCGGCAGCACCCGGCTTCTCGGACCCGGGCGGCGGCGAGGCGAGCTTCATCGCCCCCCTCCCCGTCGCCGCCCTGCCGGGGGTCGGGGCGGCCCGGCAGGCCCTCCTCCTCGAGGAACTCGGCCTGCGCCGCATCGGCGACCTCGCCGACCTCGCCGTTTCCCAGCTGCGCCTCGCCTTCGGCCCCTTCGCCCCCCTCCTCCACCAGCGGGCCCGGGGGATCGACCCCTCGCCGGTGCAGAGGCCGCAGCGCCGCGCCGAAATTTCCGAGGAGGCGATCCTCTCCCGCGCCGAGAACGACGACGACATCCTCCTGGCCGAAGTCGGCCGTCTCGCCGAGAGCTGCGCCTTCCAGCTGCGCCGCCTCGAAAGAGGTGCCGGCGCCCTGACTCTGACCCTCTTCTACGAGGACGGGGTCAGCGAGGAGCACAGGGCCCCTTTTTCCGCCCCGGAAAGCCGCGACCGCGCTCTGCTGGCCGCCGCCGAGGCGCTCTTTGACCGGGGGTGCCAACGCCGCGTGCGGATCAAGGGGATGCGCCTCCTCTGCCGGCGCCTGGCCGGCGAAAACCGCCAGCTCCCCCTCTTTACCGAAGAGAGCGCCGACCCCCGCCTCGATGCCCTGCAGGACGCCCTCGACACCCTGCGCCGGCGTCACGGCATGGATGTCGTCCGCCACGCCGCGGCGCACCCTCCGTCCGCGGATTTTTAAGCGCCATGTTCGCCCACCTCCACGTCCACTCCGCCTCTTCCCCTGCCTGGGGAATCCATTCTCCGCAGGAGCTTTGCGCCGCCGCCGCCGCCCTGGGGATGACGCGCCTGGCCCTCACCGACCGCAACGGCCTCTACGCCATCCCCCACTTCATCGCCATGGCCCGGGAGGCGGGGATCGCGCCGATCATCGGCGCCGAGGCGGTCCACGGCGGGCGCAGGGCCGTTCTCCTGGCGCAAAATGACGACGGTTACGCCAACCTCTGCCGCCTCCTTTCGGCGCTGCACACCGACCCTGGCTTTGCCCTTCCCGCCGCCATCGCCCGCTGGCGCCCCGGGCTGCTGGTCATCAGCGACGACCCGGAGATTCTCATCCCCCTGTGCCGGGACGGCAAAGAGGGTCTCTACGTCGAGCTCTCCCCCGGTCACGGCATGGAGGGGGCCCTGGCCCTCGCCCGCCGCCTCGCCCTGCCGCCTTTGGCCACCAGTCGCGCCGTTCTCCTGGCTCCCGAGGATCTCGAGCTGCAGCGGGTGCTCATCGCCATCGCCTCCGGCAGCAAACTCTCGCGCCTCTCCCCGGCCGACACCGCCGCCGCCTGCGACCGGCTGCTGTCGGCCGGGGAGCTAGCTGCCGCCTTCCCCCACTGCCCCGAGGCGCTCTCCAACGCCGGCGAAGCCGCGGCGCTGTGCAAGACCGACTGGGACTTTTCCGCCACCATCTTCCCCGCCTACCGCGGTCTCGACGCCGGGGAGGCCTTCGCCGAACTCGAGCGCCGCGCCGGCGCCGGGTGCCTGTGGCGCTACTGGGCGATGGACCCGGTCGTCGAGGAGCGTTTGCAGAAGGAACTTTCGATCATCGGCGCCAAGGGGTTTGCCCACTACTTTCTCGTCGTCGAGGAGCTGGCCAAGCGCTCGGTGCGCACCTGCGGCCGGGGGAGCGCCGCCGCCTCCCTGGTCGCCTACGCCCTCGGGATCACCCACGTCGACCCGATCCGCCACAACCTCTTTTTCGAGCGCTTTCTCAACGAGGGGCGCCTCGACCCGCCGGACATCGACATCGACTTCCCCTGGGACGAGCGGGACGCCGTCCTCGACTACGCCTTCGCCCGCTACGGCGACGGACGGGCGGCGATGGTCGCCAACCAGGTCGGCTTCAAGGGGCGCGCCGCCCTGCGGGAAGTCGCCAAGGTCTACGGCCTCCCCGCCACCGAGATCAGCACCCTGACCGAGCGCCTCTCAAGCTGCTGGGACGCTTGCGATGCCGCCCGCGCCGTCGACAGCCACCCCCTCTTCGCCGGCGAGCCCCCCTGTCCCGAATGGCAAAAGATTTTCGCCGTCGCCTCGCGGCTGCGCGGACAGCTGCGCCACCTCGCCCTGCACTGCGGCGGGCTGGTGATCGTTCCCGACGAAATCCGCCGCTACGTCCCCGTGCAGACCTCCGCCAAGGGACGGCCGGTGATCCAGTGGGAAAAAGACCAGGCCGAAGCCGCCGGACTGGTGAAGATCGACATCCTCGGCAACCGCTCCCTGGCGGTGATCCGCGACGCCCTCGCCGCCGTGGCCGAAAACGGCGGCCCGAAAATCGACTACGCCACCTGGCAGCCCCTCGACGACCCGGCGACCTGCACCCTCCTGCGCGCCGGAGAGACCATGGGGTGCTTCTACATCGAGTCGCCGGCCACCCGGCAGCTCCTCAAAAAGATGTGGGGGGACCCTCCCGACCCGGCGACCTTGCACTGCGACCTCTTCGAGCATCTGGTGATGGCCTCCTCGATCATCCGCCCCGCCGCCAACGTCTTCATCCGCGAGTTCGTGGCGCGAATGCGCGGCAAAACCTGGAAAACCCTCCACCCCCTTCTCGAAACGGTCCTCGACGAAACCTACGGCACCGCCATCTACCAGGAGCAGATCACCCAGATCGCCATGGCGCTGGCCTCCTTCTCTCCCTTCGAGGGGGACCAGCTGCGCAAGATCATCAGCAAAAAGCACAAGGGGAAGAAGCTCGACGACTTCCGATTGCGCTTCGCCGCCGGGGCCGCCGCCCGCGGCGTCGACGAGGCGACGGTGGCGCAGATCTGGGCGCAGATCCTCTCCTTTGCCGGCTACTCCTTCTGCAAGCCGCACTCGGCCTCCTACGCCCTGGTCAGCTGCAAATGCGCCTGGCTCAAGGCCAACTACCCGGCCGAATTCCTGGCCGCGGTGATCTCCAACCAGGGAGGGTTCTATTCGCCGCTCGCCTATCTCTCCGAAGCCCGGCGCCACGGCCTCAAGATCCTCCCCCCCGACATCAACGAGAGCGCCATCCCTTACCGCGGGCGCGGCCAGGCCCTGCGCATCGGGCTGATGCAGGTCGCCGGGCTCTCGGCGGCCGGACTCAAGGCTCTGATCGCCGAGCGGGAGAAAAACGGCGCCTACCGCTCCTTTTCCGACTTCCTGCACCGCGTTCCCCTCCCCGCCGGCGACGTGCGGCTCCTCGTCAAGGCCGGCTGCTTCGATCTCCTCGAAGGGGTGGAGAAGCGTCCGGCTCTTCTCTGGGAGGTGCTGAGCTTCCATCACCGCGCTCCGGAAGGCGGGAGCGGCTTTCTCTTCGAAGAGTCCGCTCCGCCCCTGCCGGCACCGGCGCCCTACGACGCCGAGCTGGTGCTGCGCCAGGAGGTCGAAACCCTCGGCCTCCTCGCTTCACGCCACCCGCTGACCCTGCATCGCCGGGCTCTGGCACGCCACCGCCCGGTGCCGGCCGCCGAGCTCGGCAACTGGATCGGCCGTACTGTCACCGTCGCCGGCTGGTGGGTGACGGGGAAGACGGTGCAGACCCGCAAGGGTGAGCCGATGGAGTTCATCTCCTTCGAGGACACCACCGCCATCTTCGACACCACCTTCTTTCCCCGCCCCTACGCCCGCTTCTGCCGTCTCCTCTCCCGCGCCCGCCCCTACCTTCTCAAGGGGAAGGTGGAGGAGGAGTTCGGGGCGCTGACCTTGACGGTAGATTGGATTGGATTTCTCGATGATTGATCTTTTTTTTCAACGCAGAGGCGCTGAGGAGGAGAGGCGCAGAGAAAAGCAGAGGGGTCAGGAGGCTTGGAACACAAAAAAACCCCGACCCAAAAAGGGCCGGGGCCGGGGCCGATGACTTCGAATTAATCAATGGTGCAGCTGTCATCCAGTGTCATCCCACCTTGCTCGACATTTACTGGGACATGTTATTATTTTGAGGGTTTTATCCGAAGTCTGCGGATTAACGCCGGTAGATTTTGAAACAGAAATTTTCAATGGAGGACGCCCATGAAATATCCCATGGTCGTATTATTGCTTCTGCTGGTCGCCGGGTGCGCCTGGCAGCCTGGCCATTGGCGCTGGCTACACCCCGACGCCCATTACGCGGCGCAATACCGCTGGCGCGATATTTCCGAGTGCGAGGACTATGCGCTCAGGGTAGCCCCGAATGGTCCACCCTTTGCTGTCACTCAAGCTCGGGATTATGGTGGCTGGGGAAATTGGGATTTCGAGTTCTGCATGGAGGGGCTGGGGTGGAGTCTGGAATTCCTGCCCGGCAAGGAGCGATCCCGATAACCTTTCCTGTGCCGAGGCTGGGGAAATTTTCCCAGGGTAACCGTTCGACCTTTGAACAGCGACCCGGTCTGGGCTCGGCCCCTCTTTTATCTGGGGGAACTGCCGACCCTCAGGGTCCCTCCCACTGCAGCTGGAGATAGGCTTGTCCACCACCGTCCGCCTTTTCATTCAACAACAACAGGAACGCAGTTTGGTCGTCGCCGATGGGGGCAAAATCAAGAATGAACATCGGGATAGGCGCAAAACTATGTTCCGCCCGAAGACCCGTCTCGAGATATTCGACCCGCACCAGCGCATCGTCCCCTTGCGGATGACCGATGAACGCCATCCCCTCGCGGCGACCGCGCCGGATGGTCACAACCGACTTATCGACGCCCTTGACGGTTCGGGGAGGGAGTGGCCGGTATTTTTCCAGAACCCTGTCCTCTTTAGCAAAGCCGGAGCGATAACCGGGCTCTTCGATCCGAACCGCCACCTCGGCCCCGGCGAAAGGGCCGAAATCCTCCAGCAAAGCGCCCCCCGGCACCAAATCTCCGCGCCGGAGGTTTACCAATGCCAGCCTTCCGGGCTCAACCCAGGCGAGGCCAAGATCGGCATCGAGAGGTGTCAGCTCAAAGAGTCCGCGCTGGCCCCATAAGAGAGGATCCCTTTGCTCTGAGGGGGGAAAAGGAAGAACCGGTCCGTCATAAAGACTGAATGTTCTCCGTTGCTGAATGGCGCCAGCTCGATCCCCCCAAAATCGGACATAACCGGCCGTCGGCGCGCCGGAGGTCTGCAGGACGGCTCCGTCCCACAGCAATAGCTGGGACCAGATCCGGCTGTTTGTTCCTTCATAAATACTGTGGATATCTTCCGCCCAGACTGCGGCCAAAAGAACTTCGGGAGCCCCCCTGACCCGCATCCTGCTGAGAAAGAGCGGGCGCCACCCCGATCCGGGGGCGGAAACCAGGGCACTCTTTTCCATCTTGCCGCCTGACAGGGTCAGGACCGTCACCCCGTTTTTCGCCAGCAAGGCGACCCGGATCTTGTCCCCCTCACTCCCCAAATCGACAATGGACCGGGGTTTCATGTCCAGCAGCAGCGGGGGCTCCGAAATAACACCACGCCGAGGGGGCGAATTCGCCACCGGCGCCGTGGTCAAAACGCCGGCCGTTTTTGGGCCGGCCTGACCCTGGGAAAGCTTTTCCAGAGCCAGTATGGCGCCGTCATTCCCCCGGCGCAGGACCGCCAGCGGTCCTGCCTCCGAGGTCTGGATTTCCAGAATCACCCCTTCGGCAGCCGTGAGCGCGTCCGCATCGGTCCGTACGGCGAAACCCCTGGCAAGCAATACCTCGAGCCAGGGGAGCATTTCGGCGGAAAGCCCGGGGGCGCTGCCGCCGTTTCTGACCAGAACCGCCTCTTTCGGCCCCTGCCAGGCGTCGAGTGCCGTTGTGATTCCCGGGCCAGTGGCCATGGCGAATCCGGTCATCAGCAACAGGAAAAAGCCACTGTAGAATAACAGGGCAAAAGTCAATCGACGCATGACAAAACTCCTTTGAACGGGGCTACAATTGCGCAGCAAAAAGATCTATGGTATCGACGATGAGTCCAACTGTTTTTTTTGAATTTCAGCCGGCTGTCTCTGTAAAAGCAAAAAAAGGGTCCCCGAAGGGACCCTTTAAGGTGCAATAGAAAAGACCGATCAATACGTCCAGCCCAGGGTCAACATATGCACATAGGCGTTGTCATCGGCATTAACCTGATCTTGCAGGCCGTCGCCGGGGACAAAGGTGGAAAAGATGTAGTCAATGGCAAAGTTTTTGTCAAAAGCGTACATCGCCTGCAGATCGAAGGTTGTGCCGGCATAATCGTCGACCTTCTGACCCGGATTTTTGACGTTGATCAGGTTGCCGGTCTCGTCATACCAGATGAAAAACGCCTGGGTCTTGTAGGAGAGATTGGGGAGGAGGGCGCCGAGATCTCCCTTGGTGCCGACGGCGAGCAGCTTCTGGCCGGGGTTGTTTCCCGAACCGCCGTTGCCGATGCCGCCATAGCCGTCGCCGCCCCCTGCCCGCTCTGGCGCATAGGCATAGAGAGAGGCCCCGTAAGGGCTGGCACCGGAGGCGAGATGCTCGCCGAGAATGTTGCCGTCCATCCCCATCAGCGGGGTAAAGCGGCCGATATCGGTGATGCCGACGAAACCCTCGACGTCATTGTCGGCCGAGTTGTCATCCCCCTGGGTATAGCGCGCGGCGACATAGGGATTGAAGACCTTGGTGACCGGCACTTCAACTCCGGCAAACAGCGCCAGGGAGTCGATGTCCTTGCCGTTGTCGAAATCCCCCTGCGCCTTGATGATTTCAAAGGAGGGCTTGATCGGACCGAGCTGGCCGAGAATTTCCAGACCGTAATAGGTCACCGTCGCAAACTTGGCGCGATTGTCGCTGAAAGCGGCCAGCGGGCTGATCGTCAGCTTGCCGATGCCGGTATCGATGGTCTGGTCGACCTTGAGGGTGTAAACCCGCCAGTCATTGGTGACGGTCGCATCGGCGGCGCCAAGGATCTCGTCATTCTGAATCGGCAAATAGAGGAGCTGATACTTGGTGCTGTCGGTCAGGGCGCCGCCCAGAGCCAGAAAGGGGTGGTCGTCGCCATAAAGGAGACCGCCGGATTTGATATCGAGGGCACGAATATCCCAGCCGGTGGAAAGGTCGAGATACTTGCAGAAGGCATAGCCGAATTCGGCCCGCTCGATGCCGAACTCGCCGCCGGCGTTGGTCTGATCATTTGCAGCTCCGTAATAGGACCGGTCGGCGGTGTTCTTGTTCATGATCGTGTCGACCTCGGCGATCATCTTGACCCGCCACTTCTCGCCGGTGGCCTTCCAGCCCAGACGCAACTCGGCGCGCATATGCTCGCCGGACGTCCACCCCCCCTCGTTGAGGGTCGGTTTATCCTGAAGATCATCGTCAAAATCAAAGTTACTGTAGAAAGTCGGTTTGACCTTGGCGGTGCCGAAGAACTCCACAGCCGCCAGCCCCTGTGCTGCAAAACCAAGGATCCCCAACGCAGCCAAGCCAAAAATCCATCTTTTCCTCTTCATGAAGCCTCCTGTTTGATGATGGACATTAAAAAATAACGTTCCGCAATCAGCGCTGCTTTTTCTCTTCTCCGGCTTTGCCGCATGCAAAGTTGCGTAAAATTAACAGAGCCCGTGTCGCCAGTCAAGAATTAATAGAACATAGTTCTACCTTTTTTTGGCAACAGCCATGCAGGCCACCCTTTTTGGGAAATTATCTTCCGTCCAAAAAAAACCCCCGACCAAAAAGGACCGGGGGGCTGACTCGGATTGCGGGATAGGGCTAGGACCTGTCGGACTATCCATGAGCCGGTTGCAAAATCGTCTATTTGGCCCTCATCCGAGCTCCTTTTCCACCAATAGAGGCAACTATTGGCTCTCAAACGAGCTCGAATCTGTCATCAAATATCCAATTTTCCGCTTCGGCCCGCCTAGTCCGACAGGCTCCTAGTTGAGTGTGTAGCTGCCGTCGGGAGCGAAATCGACGTTCTTGTTGAAAAAGCGGGTCGTCTTGACGCCTGCATCTTCGGCGGCGAAGTAAGCCGAGGCGCAGCGGCTGCCGGCGGTGCCGTAGAAAACGACGTTCATTCCCCGGATTCTATCGAGGTTCTCGCCGATCTTCTCGTCGAGGATGTTGATCGCCCCGGGAAGATGGGCTTTTTTGAAGTCCCCTTCGGGACGGACATCGACGAGGAGGAATCCTTCGGGCTTTTCCGCCATCAGCCTGAGCAGTTCATCCTTCCTGATTTCCCCCGTGGAAACCTTCACCTCCGCCGGTGAGGACTTGCCGCTGTCCTTGGGATTGACGATAGCAAAAGCGCGGGTCGAGCTTTTTTCCCACGCCGGCCACCCTTCGGCGAAGACCCGCACGTCCGTGTACCCAAGCTCCCGGGCTTTGGCCGCCGACTTTTGGGAGAGGTCGCTTTCGAGACCGCCACAGAAGAAAATCAGCTCGGTGGCCTTGTCGCTGGGGAGGAGCCCCTGGAGCTTGTGCCAATCCTTAAAAGGGAGATTGAGCGCCCCGGGAATTGTCCCCCCGGTGTACTTAAGGGTCGGACGGGCGTCGATGATCAGGGCGATGCGGTCGCGGTCATTTAAAATCATCTTGAGGTAGTTGGCCGAAACCGAAAGGGTCTTTCCGCTTCTGGTCCAACCAGGCTCTCCTTCGGCGAAGACGGAGACGTCGGTAAACCCAAGACTGACGGCGAGATGGGCGGCCCTGGTGGAAAGGTCGCATTTGAGGCCGCCGCAGTAGAAGACCAACCGGGTTCCCTTGTTCGCCGAAAGCTCGGCGAAACGCTCCTTCATTTCCTGCCAGGGAAGGGAATGGGCCCAGGGGAGGTGCCCTTCGCTGTAGTAGACTTCCGGGCGGGAATCGAGAAGCAGGTACCTGCCGTCCTGGGGGTTCCGGGAGATCATCGCCTCCATCTCGGCGAGGGAGACAATCTTCACCTTGGCGGGGGCAGCCAGGACGGGGGCGGCCAGCACTCCGAAGATTCCGATCAATATAAAGGCACTCCGTAAAATCTGTCTGGGAATCAAGCAAACCTCCAGTTCAGGTTAGGGTCGGTCCTTTCGGCCAATCAAATTCAAAGGTCGCTGGGCGACCAGGGACGGATCGTGGTCATTGACGGGCGTGCAAAGGGCTCCCCCCAGAACAGGATCATTGTCCTATCGGCAGAACGAATAAAAAGCTGTTGCCCGTGCCGGTGAGGATCGATCCAGACTTGGCGCTGACAAGCAGGACCCGTTTACCCTCCACGGCCAGTCCCTGAACGGGACCGTCCAGGTCATCTCCGAGACGGCCGCGGACAAAAGAGCCGTTGTCGTAGCGCAGGACGGCGAGCCAAGCTTTGTTGATATTCGGGCCGAGGCCGGGGGCGCGCAGGAAGGATCCCTCGGCGGAAATCGCCACCAGTTCAAGCTTGCCATCGCCGTCCAGATCGGCCGCCACCGGCGGAACCTCCAATGGTTCGGTGGTAAAAAGCTGATCCGCGGCGCCGGGATTGCGGCTGAAAGTCATCGCGGAAGAACTGCCGCCCATCTGCTGCGGCGACTCGTAGAGAAGTTGCTGCCCATCATAAACGGAGAGGACCCGGCGGCGCACAAAAATTGCTTCCGGACGGCCGTCACCGGTCAGGTCGGCCAGGAGACTTCCCTGCACCGGGAATGCTCGGGGAAGCTCAAGGGACGGACGGCGCGTCTCCACCTTGTCGTCTACGAGATACAACTCTTTGATTTGGCGACCAAAAAAAGTGTCGCGGTCAAAGTTCTGACCCAGGAGCATTTCGCAGATGCCGTCTCCGTCTTGATCGAAACTCCCGAGAATGTAAGGGAGACCTTCACGAACCGGCGTGAACCGGTCACCCTCCAGCTGAAAAATCGACGCGGAGACGGTATGCGGCGTGGCGGTGGTCACCGCCTGGTTTTCTTCTACGGAAGAGGTCACCGCCAGATAGAGGGGACCGCCGCTCACCGGCTGCCACCAGTGCAGGGCCAACAGTTTGCCGGAACGCGCTGTGCCCCCCCGGGCCAGGGGCGTCAGTGTCTCCGCCACGGTAAACGCCTGAAAGTCTCGACCGTCGATCGTGGCCAGCAGCAGCCGGTCTCCCAAACGGGCAAATGCCGCCATGACCGTTCCACCCGGAAGCGAACCGAGGGTCGCGAAGCCGGGATAGACCGCCTGATAGCCCGCCCCCCGGGTTCCTCCGACAGGGGCCCCGTCCCACTTGAGCGGGCCGGTGGCCGGAGTAACCGTTGTTGCCGCAGAAAGAACCGGATGCGTGTAAGCGTGAATAACCTGAAAGTCGGCATTGTGGACCTGCAGCCCGCTCTCGTCGAGAACGAAGAGGAGGGTCGGTCCACCCTTTGCCAGCGCACCGGGGACCTGCGGACGATCGACCTGGGCGGCGGCATAATCCTGCCAGTCCAGCTTGGGGAGAGCCGTCTTGAGCTGCGTGAAGAGTTCGCGCCCCTGATCCGTGTAGTCCCAGAAGAGGGCCGGGATGTTTTCGTAACGACGGATGACGTCGCCCGGTTTGAGATCCTCGGTCCGGCCGAGCGGCCGAGCATAAGAATACCCGGCCTTGACCCGGGTCACCTGCAGAACACCCTTCACCGGGTCGAGGGTTCCCAAGACTTTTTTGGTCACCGGATGAACGATCTTTCCCCCCTCCTGGACGACAATAAAAAGATCGCCGACCGCCACCCCCTTGCCGGCATCCTGGTCGATGAGGACCTCGTCGCCCGTCGCCATGATGAGGTACCCTGAGAGGGGCTGGAAATCCCGGACGACCTCGTCGAGGACTCCCGCTCCGGCAAAAGCGGCCGTACTTATTAAAATGATTTTCGTAAGTACAAGGATGCATCGCAGGTTCAAGGGACTACCTCCTGTGAGACAGGGAAAGAAGGGGTTACTGCCTTGTGAAACCCCGGGCGAGAAAAAACCGGCAGGGCACAAGGCCCCGCCGGTAAGGTACCACAACTGCTGAAAAGCGGCAATTTTAGAAGCTGTAACGAACCCGCATGGTGCTGCGGAAGATGTCGTCCGCATCGCCGCCAACGGCGACGGCATCCACAACCTCGTCGGAGAACAGGTAGCCGGCATTGACGGCCACCTCGACGTTGGGATAAAGTTTGTGGCTGATATATGCGTCGATCTCAGTTCCGATGACGTTTCCCTTGGCTCCGGATGCAAGAGTCACGTCCTCGGCGGTCATCAGGTAAAGAACGGCTCCGCCGAAAGCAGTCTTCTCGGTCGCCTTGACGTCGGCGGCGATCTTATTGAGGATGAGCCCCACGGTCCCGAGATAGGGGGCCTCGGTGACGTAGTTATCATCCGTGTATCCGCCCTCGAAAAGGACAATGCTGTCGAAACGGTCGACGTCGGTCGACATGAAATTGTTGATGTCGCCATCCAGGTCATTGTCGTCGCCAGAAGCGTACCAGCCGGTGTAGGTGAAACGGGCCGCGCCGACATTCACGCCGACATCGGCGTGGACGAGGTAAGCGCTGACGTCGAGGTCGCCGGGCTGGTCGATCGTGCCGCCCTGATAGATAGCATCCCAGTTGACGAAGAAATTACCGGGACCGGTCGGGGTGGTGAAGCCACCGTCGACCCCCAGGGTATAGATGCCATACTCATTGTTACCGAAGCTCTTGATTTCGTTGGTGATCGCGCCGGTGCCATCAAAGGCGTCCTGTCGCTGCCAGAGAGCGAAGAGGCCGAGCTTGGTCCCTTCAGCCGGCTTGAGGTCGGCGCGGGCCAGCAGGGCATCCGCATCCTGGAAGGCATTCTGCGAGGTGGTGGTGGGATAGTTCTCATGGCCGCGAGCCCAGCCAAGGGTATAGCCGACGGGGCCGGCATCGCCCTTGAACTGCACGCCCATGACTGTCTCGTTCCAGACGAAGCTGTTGACATTCCAAGGCTGCAGGCCGATCAGGACCCGGGCCTTGCTCTGAACGAAGGGGAGTTGGATGTCGGTGTAGGCCCAGCGGGTTTCGATATTCACGCCGTCGCCCGAGTAGGTGCCGCCGCCGCCCTTGGCGTAGTTCTGACCGAAGCGGATAGCGCCGAGTTCGATGGCATAGACGCCCTTGACGGCGCCGTCGTTGCTGGAGGCTTCAGTCCACAGGCGATACTTGATGTCGCCCCAGACGGCGCTGTTGGCGTCCTTCTCCACCGGGGTGGCGTTAGAAGCCAAAGCCTTATCCTCGAGCGATCCTGCAGTCCGATAAAGTTGGGACTGGTTGGTGTAGAGGTTGAAGCGGTTGTTGAGATCGCCGTGAAAGGCCACGTCAACGGCCAGGGCGGGGGTCGCCATGGCCAGAACGGCCAAGACCGTCAGAAAAATATTCTTTTTGCTCACTTTTGCCTCCTGAATAGGAATTTCGATGTCATACCGTTTCGATTTTCTGCATTCCAGATCGGAATTCACCACGAAAGATCGGGGAGAATTAGTTGTTACTCTCCTCCGGAGGCGGGCACATCAAACTCATAGCCACAGGCGGGACATTTTACGCGGGCGGAGCCTTCCTTCTTGCCCATGGGGACACAAGCAGTCAAAGACACGGCGAGCATGGTGACCAACACAAAAGATACAAGCTTTTTCATCCCTTCACCTCCCTTCGGTTGATGATCGTTTTGCTTCTTTGCAAAAGATCAAGTTGCCACAAGAAATAAAACAGTTTTTTCTATTCTACAAAAATGGTGCCAAAATTAGAAGTGCCTATAAAAACCACGATAAAACGGGGATCTCTCTACCTTCCTGTAATTCCGCGACCCTCGACCCAGTCCTTTGACTGTGAATTTCAGCCACACTGTTGAATTTCGGCCACGGTGCGGGACCCTGCGAAACCAAGACACAAACACCGAGAAATTTAAATCCTTTTCCTCAGAAGTCAAGCCGGTCCGGTTAAAACACCCGTCGCCCGCCAAAAGTAAAGTGCTTTCACTCCTTGCCGGCGATCGCCTGCACTTCACGAATCAGGTCCCGGGCGGTCATCAGGCTACCGTCGCGTCGCACCTTGAAGTCGCGGTCAATGATCAACAGTCGCGGAATCATGTACACGGCGTAGGCGCGCCGCGCCGTCCCGTCGTCGAGAAGAGCGACATGGGTCATGGGGAATTTTTCGCCGCTGAGGGCCTCGCGGACCATCTCTTCGGAGTCCTGGAGAAAGACCTCGATCACCACCACGTCGTTCTCGGCAAGAACCCTCTTGGCGTAAACAATTTCCTGCGATTGCTGTTTGCAGGTCGGGCACCAGGTCGTCGCCAGTTTGAGGAGAATGATCCGCCCCTGGTAGTCGGAGAGCTTGACGTCCTTCCCCTCGATGGTCGGCAGTTTGAAATCGGGGGGGGTGCTCCCGGCCTCGATGGCCAGGGCCGTCCCGGTGCAGATAAGGAGGAGGACGAGAAGATTCAGTATGATTCTGCTTTTCATGGCAACGCTCCGGAAAGAGTTCAAACTTCTTCGCTCTGACCGCTTCAGTTTAACAATCTTGCCGCCCGCGTCAAGGAGCGGGGCACCGTCCCTGTTCTATAATTTTCGAGATCAGTATAGAATTTTAGAACACGATGTCAAGATAAAAAAAACGGTATTTTAATCAACCGTTTGGCCGCTGCCGACGAGGGATAAATAGCGGTTATTTATGAGCCCCTCGTGAGCTTTCGGTAAATTTTCAGCGTGCAGCGCTCTGGCAGAGTTCGGTGAGAACGCCGCCGGTCCCCTTGGGGTGAAGAAAGGCGATGGCCGTTCCGTGGGCGCCGCGGCGGGGGGTCTCGTCGATGAGGCGCACGTTCTGTTTCTTGAGCTCATCGAGGGCCTGCTGCAGATCGTCGACCTCGTAGGCGATGTGATGCACCCCCTCGCCGTTCTTCTCAAGAAACCGGGCCACCGGCGAATCGTCGGACGTCGGCTCGAGGAGCTCGATACGGCTGTCGCCAATGACAAAGAAAGCGACCCTGACCTTCTGCTCGGCGACCTCTTCGGTCCCTTCGAAGGTCATACCGAGGACGTCGCGATAGAGGGGAGTGGCCTCGGCGAGGCTGCGCACGGCGATGCCGATGTGGTTGATTTTTTTCGAAACCATTTAACCTCCATAAAAATCTTGTTGGCCACCAAGGCACCAAGGCACCAAGAGAACCGTTTCAAAACAAGTCAAAGCATTTACCACAGAGATCACAGAGGACACAGAGAAATAGCTAAGGGCCAAAATCTTTAAGACTTGTTTATTAGGCTAATCACAAGATCATCTCCTTTAGGTTCTTCTCTGTGCTCTCTGTGTCCTCTGTGGTGAAAAGTTTTTGATTCTCTTGGTGCCTTGGTGGCCAACCTGCTTTTAATGTCTTTTGAACGCCTCAAGCAACCGCCGGGCCGCCGCACTCGGTGTCGTGATCCCGCCGGCGACGGCTTCCTGCACCGGACCGAGGAGAGCTTCGACGTTGCGGTCGCGGAGGAAGAGGTCCTTGAGATCGTCCATGACCAAGGTCCACATCCAGGCGGTGGCCTGCTGGCGGCGCTTCTTGTCGAATTCGCCGCTTCGGGCCATCGCCTCGCGGAAGGCGAGGACGGTCTCCCAGACTTCGGCGATCCCCTCCTGCTGCAGGGCGCTGCAGAGGAGGGCGGGGACGGACCAGTGGGAGCTTTTCGGTTTGAGAAGGTGGATGGCGTTGACGTACTGGGCGCGGGCGAGATCGGCCCGGGGGCGGTTGTCCCCTTCGGCCTTGTTGATGAGGATGGCGTCGGCGATCTCCATGACCCCCTTCTTGATCCCCTGCAGCTCGTCCCCGGCTCCGGGTATCTGCAAGAGCAAAAAGAAGTCGACCATGGAGGCGACGGTGATTTCCGACTGGCCGACGCCGACGGTCTCGACGATGATCACGTCGTAGCCGGCGGCCTCGCAGAGGAGCATCGTCTCGCGGGTCTTGCGGGCGACGCCGCCGAGGGTGTCGCCGGAGGGGGAGGGGCGGATGAAGGCGTTGGGGTCGCGGGAGAGGAGTTCCATGCGGGTCTTGTCGCCGAGGATGCTCCCGCCCGAGACCTGCGAGGAGGGGTCGACGGCAAGAACCGCCACCCGGTGCCCCTGTTTGGTGAGGAGGAGTCCGAGGGATTCGATGAAGGTGCTCTTGCCGGCGCCGGGCACCCCGGAGATACCGAGGCGGATGGCGTTACCGGAAGCGGGGAGGAGTTCGTCGAGCAGGGTGGTGGCGGCGACCGAGTGGTCGAGGTTGCGGCTTTCGATAAGGGTGATGGCCTTGGCCAGGGCGCGGATCTTCCCCTGTTTCACCCCTTCGGCGATTTCGTGGAGTTTGATCAATGGGGAAACCTTGGGTTAGCCACCAAGACACCAAGTCACCAAGAAAAGCGTTTCAAAACAAGGCAAAGCATTTACCACAGAGATCACAGAGGACACAGAGAAAAAGCTAAGAGCCAAAATCTTTAAGGCTTCCTTTTAAGATCATCGCCTTTAGGTTTTTCTCTGTGCTCTCTGTGTCCTCTGTGGTGAAAAGTTTTTGATTCTCTTGGTGCCTTGGTGTCTTGGTGGCAAATTAAAAGGGTTCAGGCTCTCTTCTCTTCGATCGCGTCGAGAGTCTCGGTCGCCGATTTGGTGATCGGGGTGCCGGGGCCGAAGATGCGGGCGGCGCCGGCCTTGTAGAGTTCGTCGTAGTCCTGCCGGGGGATGACGCCGCCGCAGACGATGACGATGTCGTCGGCGCCGAGCTTTTTGAGTTCGGCGGCGAGCTGCGGAACGAGGGTCTTGTGCCCGGCGGCGAGGCTGGAGACGCCGACGACGTGGACGTCGTTCTCCACCGCCATCTTCGCCGCCTCTTCGGGGGTCTGGAAGAGGGGGCCCATATCGACGTCGAAGCCGGCGTCGGCATAGGCGGTGGCGACGACCTTGGCGCCGCGGTCGTGTCCGTCCTGCCCCATCTTGGCGACGAGGATGCGGGGACGGCGCCCTTCTTTGGCGGCGAAGTCATCGATGCGTTTTTTGACGGCGGCAAAGTCTTTATCGTCTGCAACCACGGATCCGTAGGCTCCCGATACGAGTTTGATTTCGGCGCGATGACGCCCGAAGACCTTCTCCATGGCGTCGGAGATCTCGCCGACGGAGGCCCGCAGGCGGGCGGCCTCGACGGTGAGGGCAAGGAGGTTGCCGTCCTTATTTTCGCAGGCGGCGGAGAGGTCGGCAAGGGCCTGCCGGCAGGCGGTCTCGTTTCGTCCGGCGCGCAGCGTCTTGAGACGCTCGATCTGCGACAGGCGCACGGCGCTGTTGTCGATGTCGAGAACTTCGATGGGGTCTTCCTTGGCGAGCTGGTACTTGTTGACGCCGACGATGACGTCGCGTCCAGAGTCGATGGCCGCCTGCTTCTTGGCCGCCGACTCCTCGATGCGCAGCTTGGGCATCCCTGTTTCGATCGCCTTGGTCATGCCGCCGAGCCCCTCGATCTCGTCGAGGATCTTCTGCGCCTCGTCGATGAGGGAGGCGGTGAGCGCCTCGACATAGTAGGAGCCGCCGAGGGGATCGACGACGTTGGTGATCCCCGACTCCTCCTGGATGATGAGCTGGGTGTTGCGGGCGATGCGCGCCGACTGTTCGGAGGGGAGGGCGATCGCCTCGTCGAGGGCGTTGGTATGCAGCGACTGGGTGCCGCCGAGGACCGCGGCCATCGCCTCGATGGTGGTGCGCACCACATTGTTGTAGGGGTCCTGCTCCGTGAGACTCCACCCCGAGGTCTGGCAGTGGGTGCGCAGCATCAGCGACTTGTCGTTTTTCGGGTTGAACTGGCTCATCATCTTCGTCCACAGATAACGGGCGGCACGGAGCTTGGAGGCCTCCATGAAGAAGTTCATGCCGATGGCGAAGAAGAAGGAGAGCCGCGGAGCGAAGGAATCGATGTCGAGCCCCTTGGCGATGGCGGCGCGCACGTACTCGAGGCCGTCGGCGAGGGTGAAGGCGAGTTCGAGGGCGTTGTTGGCCCCGGCCTCCTGAATGTGGTAGCCGGAGATGGAAATGGAATTGAAGCGCGGCATCTCCTGGCTGGTGTACTCGATGATGTCGGAGATGATGCGCATGGACGGCGCCGGCGGATAGATGTAGGTGTTGCGGACCATGAACTCCTTGAGGATGTCGTTCTGGATCGTCCCGGCGAGGAGTTCCCGGGAGACCCCCTGTTCCTCGGCGGCGACGATGTACATGGCGAGAATCGGCAGGACGGCGCCGTTCATCGTCATGGAAACCGAGACCTTGTCGAGGGGGATGGAGTCGAAGAGGATCTTCATGTCGAGGATCGAGTCGATGGCGACCCCGGCCTTGCCGACGTCGCCGACGACCCGCGGATGGTCCGAATCGTAGCCGCGGTGGGTGGCGAGGTCAAAGGCAACGGAGAGCCCCTGCTGGCCGGCGGCGAGGTTGCGCTTGTAGAAGGCGTTGGACTCCTCGGCGGTGGAGAAGCCGGCGTACTGGCGTACGGTCCAGGGACGGCCGGCGTACATGGAGGCCATCGGTCCGCGCACGAAGGGGGCGATGCCGGGGAGGGTGTCGGCCGTCTCCAGGTTTTCGACGTCGGCCTTTGTGTAGAGGGGCTTGACATTGATCCCTTCGGCAGTGTTCCACGTCAGTCCGGAGACGTCGCCGGCCTTGATTTCCCTGGCGGCCTTGGCCTGCCAGTCGGCAATGGTTTTCTTTTCAAACTTTCCCATGATTTCCATCCTCATAGCCGAGATTCGAGATTCGACCCGACGTGCCCCTGGAGCGGCACGGGATCCCTTCAAAAAACATTTTCAACGCGGAGATCGCAGAGGAAAAGCAGAGAGAAAAGAAGTCAGATTCCGGGTTTGACCTCTCTGCGTTCTCTGAAGTTTTTACCTGCGATCTCTGCGTTGAGGGGTTTAGGTCAATTGTCAGCGGGTGACAACGGCGAGGACCTGGACCTCGTTGCCGTCGTAGGACAGGAGGCGGTGTTTGAGGGTGGCATCGAAATAGATGGCGTCCCCTTCTTCGAGAAGAAGCCGCTCGTCCTCGAGGATCACCTCGGCCTTCCCCTTGATGATCAGCAGGAACTCCTCCCCCTCGTGGTTGTAGAGGGTCTCCTCGCCGGCCCGCTCGGAGACGGTGAGCAGAAACGGCTCCATCTTCTTGTTGCGCTTGCGGAAGGAGAGGGCTTCATAGGTATAGCCGTGCCCCGTCCCCGCCTTGGAGATGACCCGGCTGACAACCCGCCGCTCTCCGCGTTTGACAACCTCGTACTTGCGCTCCTCCTCCTCTTCTTCAAAAAAATGTCCGACCTTGACGTTGAAAAAGCGGGCAATTTTGGAGAGGGTGGCAATGGGGGGGGAGACATTGTTGTTCTCGATCTGAGAGATCAGGGCAGGGGAGAATCCGGTTTCCCGGGCCACGTCCTGTAACGTCAGTTTGCGGGCCTTGCGCAAGGCCTTGATCTTTACACCGATGTTGAATTCCATAGCCGCCCGCCTTGTTCTATTTAATAGAAAACAGTTTTATTCCATGCCGATATAGCCGAAATAGCTGAATTTGTCAACAAAATCGTTTACCCCGAATAAAAACATTTACTGAAAATAAACCCGGCAGCGACCTCAAATCCGTCCGCGGAGGGGAAAGTTGCCGCCGTTTTCGCGCCTTCGTTCCCCTCGCCCGGCTCCCCTGGCGCATATTGACTTTTTCGCGCAAATCCACTATGTTCAAGCCTGTACGGTCCTCGGCGGCCGTATTGTTATTTCATCCTCCTTATGCACTCATGTCAACTCCTTTCAGGAGGCTCCTTTTTTGCTGAACACCAACTTCGATCTCCCCCTCGGCGTCCGCCTGTGGCACAGCGAACAGCGCCGCCGCGGCCACCGCCTGAAGGAGGGATACACCTTTTCCCCCCTGGAAAATTCCCCCGATTCCTATCGCTTCCTCGCCATGCCCGAGGCGGGGAAGGTGGAGACCCTTCTGCGGACCCTGGCCGGATCCCTTCCCGAGGAGATCTTCTTTATCCTCGAGTACTACCAGGACCAACCGGACCCCCAATCGACGGACCAGCCGGAACCGACCATTTTCTACTCACCCTACATGCCGACCTCGGAAATTCTCGCGATCCTCAAACCGTACCTGCCGCGACTGATTCACGACGGCTTCGTCGGCTTCGGCCTCGCCAACAACCGGGCCGGCGCCGAACTCTTCTATTCGGAGGAAAAGGTCCTCTCTTTCTTCACCGACAACCACATCCGCACCATGGATCTCCTCGGCAGCCAGGGATTTCCCTACCGCCCCGATCTCCTCTTCACCACCGATTTCGGACACGACCACTACTCGTTGCAGTGCCACCCCCGCGAAGCGCTCCCGGAGCCCTTCGCCGCCATGGACGATGACGACCTCGACTATCTGAGCTTCTGCCACGAGCTGACCGAAGCCCTCGACATGTACCCGGTGGAGGAGGACCTGGCCTTCTTTCTCTCCCGCAGCGAGCAGGACGCCATCGAAAGCCGGCTCCTTTCCCACCCCGTCTTCGGTGAATTCGCCGAGGAGGACTTCGGCTGCCTTCTCCTCGACTGGAACGATTTTGTCACCGAATGCGAAGCGGGCTTCGAGGGAGACCTCTACGACTACCGTCAGGGTCTGCAGCTGCGGGACATGATCCAGTTCGCCGTCGAGGGGGTTCCTCCGGCGCTCGGCCACAAGATTCTCGACATCATCGCTCCGGCCGACAGCATTTTCCGTAAAAACCTCACCGACGTCCGCAAGCGCCTCGACCCCCCGGGGGAACTCGCCGTGCGCGAGGATCTTTTCTGGTACCGGGGGATCGTCGCCAATCAGGGGGTCGACCTGCGCCGCGACCTGATCCGTCAGGGGTGGTACCAGCCTTGACGCCCGCCGGAGGCCACAGACACTCTCAGGGACGGGGGACTGCCGTTTCCATGGTTCTGTTATGATCGTGCTGATCGCCGCTGTCCCGAAGGAAACCGAACTCCTCCGTTGCCGTCTTGCTCCCTGCGAGGTACGCAACAGCGGCCGTCGCGATCTCTTTCTCGGCACCCTCGCCGGCCAGGCCGTTTCCCTGATGCACAGCGGCGTCGGCAAGGCCAACGCCGCCTCCACCGCCACCTCTCTGATCGAGGCGATGCATCCCGATCTGGTGATCAACTTCGGCTGCGGCGGCGCCTATCCCGGAAGCGGCCTGGCCGTCGGCGATCTGGCGCTGGCCTCGGAAGAAATCTACGGCGACGAGGGGGTGCTGGCCCCGGGAGGCTTTCTCAACATGGCCGCACTCGATTTTCCCCTCGTCCAGCGCAACGGCAGCCGTCATTTCGATCGTTACCCGGTTTCAGAGGGACTCCTCGAGAGGGTCCGCCCGCTGGTCGCCGGGACGGCAAGGGACGCCGGCTGTACGCTCGCCGTCGGAGCGCTGGTCACGGTGTCCACCTGTTCCGGCACCGACGCCGCCGCCCGTGAATTGGCGCGGCGCACCGGCGGCATCTGCGAAAACATGGAAGGAGCCGCCGTCGCCCAGGTCTGCGCTCTTCACGGCGCCCCCTTTCTCGAGCTGCGGGGCATCTCCAACCTCGCCGAGGACCGGGATCTCTCCCGGTGGAATCTTCCCCGGGGCATGGACATCGCCCAGCGGGCGGTCCTGGCACTCCTCGTCGGCATGCAGAAGAGGATCACCCCGGCATGACCCCCACCCTCTCCCTCGGCTATTCCCCCTGTCCCAACGACACCTTCATCTTTCACGCCCTGATTCATGGCCGGATCGATGCCGAGGGGCTCTCCTTCCGCGAGCGCCTCGAGGATGTGGAAACGCTCAATTCCCTGGCCCGCCAGGGCGCCCTCGATCTCACCAAGGTGTCCTATCACGCCCTGGGGCATCTGCGTCGCGACTACGCCCTGCTGCACAGCGGCGGCGCATTGGGACGGGGCTGCGGGCCGCTGGTCGTCGCCCGCAGCGAGGCGGCAATGGACGACCTCCGCGGCCGGCGGATCGCCATTCCCGGCCTCCTCACCACCGCCAATCTCCTCTTGCAGCTGCACGGCTCGGGATTCGACAACCTTGTCGTCCTCCCCTTTCACCGGATCATGGAGGCCGTCGTCGAAGGCGAAGTCGAGGCCGGAGTCATTATTCACGAATCCCGCTTTACCTACCGCGACAAAGGGCTGGTGCAGGTTCTCGATCTCGGAGCCTGGTGGGAAGAGGAGACGGGAGCACCGATCCCCCTCGGCGGAATCCTGGCCCGACGCTCCCTCGGCGCCGAGGTGATCGCCAGGGCCGACCGGGCCCTGCGGCGCAGCGTCGAATACGCCCGGGCCCACCCCGGCGAAGCCAGATCCTACATTAAAGGGCACGCTCAGGAACTTTCGGACACCGTCATCGACAGCCACATCGCTCTCTATGTCAACAATTTCTCCGTCGATCTCGGGGACGAAGGGATTCGGGCGGTGGAGACCCTCTTCGCCCGCGCCGAGGCCAGGGGGATTCTCCCCCGCCAGGACCTCCCTCTCTTTGTCGCCTGATCGGGTCTGATTCCTGGACCCTCCGACGCCCCTTCGGACCGAAAAACTCCCCGTAAAGGAAAAATACGGGGTTTGCCCCGGGCCCAGGGGGACTCCAGGGGGGAAATTTTTTGAATTTTTACCTGCGAACTTTACCGGCCAATTCATAATAGCGGTCTATTTTCCAATACTTTGCCTATCCTGCCCGCTTTTCGCTCACCGGGTAGCGATCCCGTCCCGAGGTGAAGACCTCCGAGCTCCCTGCCCCCACAATGTTTTTCTTCTGTATTTTAAGCAACTTAAGATTTCCCTCCTGCGACCATCGAAATTACCGATTTTTCCTTTTGCCCTCCCTTTCATGCAAAAAATATTTTTGCCGTATTCCAGAACTGAGCTGATCTCGGGCCGAATTTTACCGGTCGATTCTTCGACACAGCTGCGACTTCAAAATCCCGGTTTGCACCTCAAAACAAAAAAGGGCCTAACATGCTGTTTTAAAAGGATATTGTGAAAATTTTACCTTGCATAAACGGGGGGGCGCACTATACTCACAACTAATTGAAAATAATTTTTACCAGATCTGCTCGAAAGGAGAGTTGTCATGAGGTGTCCCGTTTGTAAAAACCGCAATCAGGTGGAAATCGCGCTGCAGTCCGAACAGTTCGCCGAAGACATCGTCGAATGCAAAATCTGCGGCTCGATCTGGTCGGTCAATCACGGTGTCGTCGAACTCGTCAAGGATACCCAGAAGAACTCATTTCTCGAGGCCCTTTCCGAATGTGTCGAAGGCGACGATTACAACTGGGTCGGAGTGTAGGGAGTCTAGTCGCCTGCTCCGGCAAAGAGGTTGGAACAAAAAAAGGCCGCAGCCCTCGGACATTCCGAGGGCTGCGGCCTTTTTATCTTTCCGGGGGCTGTTTTGCCCCCGGCATTTGCTTACAAAAGAACCTTTTTCAGAGCACGGCCTTGAGATACTCGGCGGTCTTTGCCCGTCTTTCCCGTTCAACGGCCTTGGCGTCCACCTCGACGAACATCTCATCCGGGGTGATTTTGAAGAGCGGCTGCCCCTTGGAGACGATGACGCCGTCGCCCCCTTCGATGAGGATTTTGTCGATGGTTCCGGAAAAGGGAGCGTAGACCTTGTTGAACATCTTCATGACCTCGATGATGTACAACGGCTGCCCCTTGTCGAAATGCATCCCCGGCTCGACGAACTTGGGCATCCCCGGAGCTTCCTGCCCGTAGTACATCCCGCCGCAGACCGAGACGATTTCGTCGGCCTTGGTGGCCGGAGGGGGAACGAGGATTTTCTTCATCCGCGCCTGCAGCTCGGGGTCGGTCAGGTATTCGGGAATGGTGATTTCCATGTCGTCTTCCACCCGCAGATCCCAGAAGCGGGTGTTCTCGGCGACCAGAAAGATCAGGCCGAGAAGCTCGAGTCCTGCCTCATAACCGAAATGGGCGGAGCGGACCTCTTCCCAGGTTTGCGGATCGATGCCCCCCTGGGGCTTGTCCTTCTGCAACAGCTCGTTGAGCTTGAAGTAATCCTCCTTGCCGAGAGCCAACTTGTCCCGAAGGGTGTCGTAGAAGCGCAGACCCTTCTCCAGCAGGGCGCTGTCGTGGCTCCAGATCACTTCGGCCGCCGGCTCTTCGGGGCGGAAACTCATGTTCAGGTAGGCGTAGGTTTCATCGAGAATCACCAGGGGATTGCGCAGCCAGACGACCTTGCCGCCCTCGATGCGGAAGTTTTTCTTGTTGAGGCTCAGCCAGCCGGAGAGGACATGGGGATCCTCGAGGAGGCGCTCCATCGGCCGGGTGAGCAGCGTTCCTTTGCGGTCGAGAATCTCGGAGATGTTCTTGACCTCGGCGGCGACCACCTCGGGCTGATCGGCAAAACGCTCGGAGATCTCCTTGGCGTAGTGTTTCTTCATCTGCAAAAATGCGTAGATGGGGTCGAGCTTGCTCGCCTCTTCCTTGAGAACCCCCACCAGGGTCAGGTAGGGGACGACAAAACGGGTCGTCGGCTTGGCGTTGACGTTGGTGCCGATGAACCAGTTGACCAGACCGTAGTGGAATTCGAGGTTGGTGGCCAGATCGGTGCCGCGGATCTTGGTGTGGCAGAGGACTTTGGCGAGGGCCTCATAGCTGTCGAGACGGTCCTCGCCCTTGGTCAGGAGCAGGGCAATGTTGGAATCGTAGGCGCCGGCGACCTTGTAGCGCATGAAGAGTCCGGTGTCCGGATTGACCATGCAGATCCCCTGGTCGTCGCGGATCTCCCCTTCGAGGGGCTTCGACCAGTAACGGATCATCCCCCCGGCGTGGGGGGAGAGGGAGGCGTCGGTGGCATTGAGGCGCGCCTCGGCGCTGGCCTTGAAACGGACGATCCGCTCCGGTTTCGGGAGACGCTCCTTGTGCCGCGCCAAAAGCGCCATGGCCTCGACCAGGGACTCGACGATGAAAAAATCCTTTTTATCCTTGGGATTGGTGAATTTGAGGCTGTAGCAGAGTTCTGTCACCCGGTGTTCCACCTGGATGCGGGTGTTGACCTCCATGAAAAAATGGCGGTCGCGGTCGACGATGCACTCGAAAGTCGACGCCGAATCGAGGCCGACGGCCAGACCGAATCGCTCCGACTCCTCCTCCATCCGCTTGAGAACCTTGAGATCCGATTCGAGAGCCGCAAGCTCACCCTTGCTCCCGGCGGCCCTGGCGCGGGCGATGGCTGCGGAGAGCCCCTCCTGGGTAACGGAGACCTCGAGAAGTTTCTGTTCGTGCATCTGCAGCGAGCAGTCCCTTCCCCCCAGGGCGATACACCATTGGCCGTTGCCGAGGAGCTGAATCTCGTTGTGGCGGGTCTGCTCGATATTGAGCTCGACGAGGACGTTTTTGTTGTCGCCGACGCCGTTGGCCTTGACCTCGTTGAGAATTTCCCGCACCAACCCCGGAGCGTCGGCGGCCGCCGACGCTCCGGGGTTGG
>Ga0209231_1000403_pt1 | contig 24980 bp, 20 predicted proteins | sample Deesub45470m_DNA_FD_188086 | JGI IMG/M metagenome (GOLD analysis project Ga0209231, IMG submission 188086) | Deep subsurface microbial communities from North Pacific Ocean - 450_OLKR46/470m Metagenome (SPAdes) (version 2) | ecosystem: Environmental > Terrestrial > Deep subsurface > Unclassified ... | reverse complement strand
GTTCGTGACCGGCAACCTGATCGGCAGCATGACCGTAGGCTTCTTCTATGCGGGCATAGGCGATTATTATGGCCTGGCGCCGGGTTTCGCCTTTACCGTGTCGCTGGTCCTGCCATTTATATTGCTGCCGATCTTCTTGCTGATCGCTGCTCGCTCGCGTGCGGCCGCCTGAGATCCCAGCGCCGCCGTCACCCAGCGCGGCGTGATGCCTAGGGGCCAGCGTGCTCGCCATGTTACAACGCTATCTCGATCTCTGCGCTCGCCGGGCGGGCGCAGCAGACCAGAACCTGTCCGCTCTCGGGCATGATCGGCGGGATGGGACTATAGCCGATCTCACCGGATTTAAGCGGGCACTGGCAACTCTGGCAGACGCCGGTGCGGCAGGCATAGAGCGGAGACAGGCCAACGGCTTCGGCCAGGTCGAGAAGGGTCAGACCGTCATCGGCATGCCATTCGGCGGTGAGGCCCGATTCCGTGAAGCGAACGACGGCCCGTTCGATACCGGTCGCGATCGCTTCGCCTGGGGCGGCCGAGGCCGCGACGAAGGCTTCGGACTTGACCGCCTCTGCCTTGACCCCGATCTGGCCGAGACCCGCGCGCATCAACGCCTCGAATTCCTGCGGCCCGCAGATGTAGAACTCGGTTTCCTTGCCGGGCATCGGCACTTCGCGCCCGAACGGATTGATCGGATAGACCGCACCGGTCAGGGCCGCCACCTGCTCCACCGTCGGCCGTCCGACATGGTCGTAGTCTATGCCGGCACGATCGTCGGCAGACGGCTGGGTGTAGAAGATGTGCCGCTCGAGCTTGGGCACCTGGGCCAGGAGCCGCGCGACCTCGTCGCGGAAGGGGTGATGGCTTCCGTTCTTCACGACCTGCAGCCAGATCAGCGGCGGCGCGTTGTCGCCGCGCTCGATATGCGCGATGAGCATGGGCAGCATCGGCGTCGCGCCAATGCCCGCGCTGACCAAGCCGATCCGGCGGAAACCGGAGCGATCGAGGACGAACTGTCCCGCCGGCGGGCGGGCGAACACCGTATCGCCGACAGCGATATGCTGGTGCATACGCGCCGAGCCGGCCCCACCCTCGATCTCCTTGATCGTAAGGCGATAATGACGTGCATCAAGGTCGGTCCCGCTGATCGTCCAGGGTCTGACGATCTCCGTCTCGCCATCCCGTTCGGTCCGAACGGTCAGGAACTGCCCGGCGGCGGGCGGGGCCAGCGGCTCGTCGTCCTGGGGCTTCAAATAGAAGGAGCGTATCGCCGCCGCCTCATCGGCGATGGCGGTGACCGTGAAGGGCTTCCAGCCGCGCCAGCGCCCGATCCGCATCCGCTCGCGATCTTCGATCAGCGTGATGCGCTGGCGGACGGTCTTGGCAGCTTTCGAGCCGAGCGCCGGGATGTCCATTGCGCGCTTGAGCTCCGGCAGCACGTCCGGCGACAGTGACAGCAGCAGCCGCGACAGTTCCGCCAGCGTGATATTGTCAGGCTCTGGCGATTCCACCTCGATCCGATCGTCGATCGACACTTCGCCGGGGCGCAGCACTTCCAGATGGATGCCGACCTTACCGGTCTCCATCATGCGCGGAAGGATCGTATCGGGCTGGTCGATCCGCCAGGCGACCTTAAAACATGGAATGCGGGGCGAGGTGACACGGAATTCCGCAGTGCCGATCCGGACGATATCGCCGACACGCAGCGTTTCCTCGTTGATGCCCGTAATGGTGAGATTCTCGCCCCACCACGCCCATTTCCAGGCATCGCGATCGGCCCCCGTCTCAGCCGCCCAGAAATCATAATGCTCGGCGTTGAACGCGAGCATATGTTCGGTATGGACCGCGGTCATGTTGTCCGCCGGGCCGTCACCGACGATCCGGAGCGGGCCCGGTATAGGATCACGCACGATCGAACTCTGCACCGGACGTCCGCGCATTTCGACCATTCGCGGCATCGCGCTGCTGAGAGCTATGACTTTCGAAATGCTATCGTTCATAATATAACCTATTGATAAATATTAATATCATCTAATCACCACCCCGCCGCGCAGCCGTCGCTGCGTGGGTCCGAAGCGCCCTCGAGCGAACCGTCGGGATGCCGGACGATCGCACCGGCATGACCCATTTGCGATGAGAAGGGGGCAACCAGCTCGACGTCATGCCCCGCCGCGGCGAGTTGCCGGTACAGGTCCGGATCGAACCGGCTTTCGAGCTTGAGCGTAGTGCTCGCGTCGCCCCAGGCCCGGCCCAGCAACCAGCGCGGTGCGGTGATCGCCTGCTGCAGGGGGACGCCGAAATTGGCATAGCGCGAGAATATCGCGGCCTGCGTCTGCGGCTGGCCCTCTCCGCCCATCGTACCATAGGCCATCACCCTGCCGTCATCGAACTGGGCCATGGCCGGATTGAGCGTATGAAACGGCTTGCGGCCGGGCACGAGGCAATTCCAGCCGTCGGTTGCGAGGCGGAAACTGCTGCCGCGATTTTGCCAAGTGATGCCCGTGCGCGGCAGGATCAGGCCAGAGCCGAACTCGAAGAAAATGCTCTGGATCGCGCTGACGACCTGCCCGCGTTCATCGGCGACCGCAAACCAGGTAGTATCGCCGCCAGAAGGCGGCGCCGGCCACGGGAGCGCGCGCGCCGGATCGATCGAGCCCGCCAGCCGGTCGAGCGCCTGGGCGTCCGCCAGCAGCCCACGATAATCTAGCGTCATATGCTGCGGATCGCCGACATCCCGATCGCGAATGATGAACGCCTGTTTGGTCGCTTCGATCAGCGCGTGGAGGTGCGCGAAACTGTCGACCTCTCCAGCTTCCAGCCGGTCGAACAATGCCAGTATCAGAAGCGAAGCCAGCCCCTGGGTGGGCGGCGGCAGATTGAATAACCTGGCGCCGGTGACTTTCGCCTGCAGCGGATTAACCCGCTCCGCGCGATGGGCCGACAGGTCCGCACGCATTACCGGACTGCCCAGATCGGCCAGATCCGCGGCGACGTCGTCGGCCAGCTTGCCGTCGTAGAAATCGCTAAAGCCATCCGCGGCCAGACGCTGCAGGGTCCGGGCGAGCGCTGGCTGCACGAAGGCCTCGCCTGTTGTCAACGGCCGGCCAGCCGGCTCGAATATCCGGGAATAATCGCCCGGCAGGTCGCGAAGTTCGTAGCTTTTGCCGCGGAGGATCTCGTCGCCGACCTCGGTTAGGGCGACGCCCTGGCTGGCATGGACAATCGCGTCGCGCAACAGCCGCTCGCGCAGCGCCCGATCTGCCGCATCGTCGCCAAGCAGAGCGGCCCATCCCGATATTGTGCCGGCTACTGTATTGGCGGCAAGCGGCCCGCGCCGGGGGACCTCCTTCATCCCGGCATAGCGATCCAGCGTCGCGGTCGCGGCCGCGCGGCCGCATGCATCGATCGACCAGATGCCGCCATCCGGCTCCGCCACCAGCCAGAAACTGTCTCCGCCGATGCTGGTCATGTGCGGATAGACGACGGCAAGGCAGGCGGCGACGGCCACAGCGGCCTGGACGGCGGTACCGCCGTCCTTGAGGATGTCGAGCCCCGCCTGGCTTGCCAGGTGATGCGGAGATGTGACCATCCCCAGCCTCGAACGAACGGAATGCAACATATAGAAATCGATCCCCGAACCGCCCCGATATCGGGCGGACGCCTCAGCGGCAGCGGATCACGGAATCCTCCTCCGCCAGCCGCGAGGCCCATGTCGACTATGGGCGGACCGTCTCACGCAATGAAGATAGGAGAGGGGTAGGGACATGGGTAGCAACGCGCGTCAAGGCGCGCGGCCGGGATCAGTGCTCGGTGGCGCTGCTTTGCGTCACGAAATGGGCGAGCGCGCGCCGGTTGGCATATCCGCCGTGCAGACCGTATTTCTCGTAGATGCCTTTCAGATAATAGCGCACCGTTTCCGGTGAGATGTTGAGCTGGCGCGCGATCAGCTTGTTGCTCATTCCCTCGGCAAGATATCTGAGCACATCGCGCTCGCGCTGGCTAAGCAGCGTTACGGGCCCGAAGGCGGCATTGTCCTGGAGCATCAGGATGCGGCTGATGAAGACATCGCCCTCCCCGCGCGTTTCGCCGCCGTCGACCTCGGCAGAAGCGAGCAGCGACAGAAGGGCAATGACGTCCTGACCGTTTTCAAGGAACGGGCTGACGATATCGCCCCGGCGTGACAGTCGTGCGGCTTCGCGAAGCATCTCGATCGCGCGGTCCCGCTGCTGCGCCTTGTTAAGAAGCAGCGAAACGGCGACCATCAGGTCGATCTGTGAACGTGGACGTCCCTGCTCCTGGCATTCGGCAATTTGGTCGAACAGGATCGAAATCCCTTTCTCGACGCCTCTCGTGGAAGCCTCATGCCGGGCCAGGACGATTGCATGGAGGTCACGGATCCGCCAGGGCAGGCGCCGCGATGCCCGCCCGCCCGGTCCGCATTCAAGCCGTGCCAGGAGCACCGCTACATCGTCGGCGTCCGGATCGAGCATCGCGCGTTCCAGCAGAAGCAATTCTTCCAGATGACCGATCCTGCTCAGCTTGGCGAAATCAAGCGCACCTTCGAAGGATCGCTGGGCACCGAGGATGCCATGGCGGCGGCCGCTCAGCTTCGCGGAGGTGCGAAAGCCGATATAGAGCGCATCGCCATAATATCCGCCCTGATCAACCTCTTGAAGGAAACTGTCGCACAGCCGTTGGGCTTCCTCGAACCGACCAAGATCATAAGCGAGACGCGCCTGCAGCGGCTTAAGCAGACGCAGCGACTGCTCGTCCCTGGGCGCCTCAATGAATTTCCGGCGAGCGCCCTCATAGTCCTTCGATGCCTGCTCGCTGTCGAGCATCTCGCCGTGGATCCGGCCCGAGTGAAGATGGATATAGCCGATCCCGTTCGCAGCACCCTGACACGTGTAGAAATATTGTGCGTTGCCGCAGCGCGCCAGCGCCTCCGGAAAATCGCTCGCGTCGAACGCTATCGCGCACCGGATGTTCTCTAGGAACCCGCGAAGGCCTTCGTCGCCATAGCTGACCGACTCGATCATCTCGATGGCGGACAGCACCGGTCCGTCGAAGCCACGGCCGCCATACATGGCGATGGCGACTTCAACGATGGCCATATCGCGCGCCAGCAGGCGATCGATCGGTGTGGTCGAAGCAGTGCTGGCGGCGCGAACATGTCCCACGATCTGCCGTGCAAGATCGATCTGGCTTTTCTTCGCGGCCAGGAAAGCGTGAGCGAGCGCGAGCCGGGGTTTGGAGTCGAGAATGTGCGCCGGGACATGCTGCATGACATCGCGCAGTTCCCGGCCCCCGCGGGAAACGCCGAAGCTCGTCGTGTCGAGCGACAACACCCAGCGCGCGGCCAGGGCGCTGTCGCCGGCCAGATCGGCGCAATGAATCGCACGCTGAACGTCATGCCTTTGCCAGAACATCTGCGCCGCCCGGCGGGCAAGCCGGCGGAAATCCTTTCCTCGCTTTCGAAGCTCTGCCTCCAGAAGCCTGCGTAGCAGCGGATGGCAACGGTAGAGCGGATCCTTGTCGCCCGACACCGTCAGGACATGCTGTTGGACGAGTTCGTCCAGGACGGTCCAGACGGGTGCCTTGCCCGTCAGCGTCTGAACAAGGTCATCGTCGAACATATCGAGAAAGGCGCTGCGCGTCAGCAATTCGCGTTGCGATACAGTGAGACCGGCCAGGATCTCGTCGGTCATAAAGGCGGCTACATCCGGCCAAAGCTCTTCGGTCAGGTCGCCGACATCGATAGCCTCGCCGCGGTGCCGCTTGCGCTGCCAGCCACGATGCGCCGCCTCGATCATCAGCGGCCATCCCTCGCTCCATGTCAGGAGAGTGTCGATGGCCCCGTTCGACAAGGCCTGCTCGAACCGCGCGGCAATGGCTTCGCGGCCCAGGCGCAGCATATCCTCCGCTATCCTCGTTGCGCCACCATCCATCCAGCGGCGCCGGAAGCGGATGTCGATCCGCTTTCGCGAGGTAACGGCAATCCGGTCGCCGACGCGTTGCCGCGCACTTATGTCGGCTATCGCCTGGCCGAGCCGATCATCGCCGCTCCGGTCATATCCGTCGATGATAATCAACAGCCGCCGGTTCAGGCCCTCAGCGGCGCCGGCGAGCGAATCCAAATCATGCGTGGCCAACGGAGCGCCGTGGTCGCGCTCGATCGCCTGCCGGAGCGCATCGTCGGCTTCGATTCGTTTCCAGGGGAGCAATTCGCCGCCACTGGCCGACCGGTCGGCCACCTCGATGAGAAGCGTTGTAAATTGCGCCGCGACGGCATGAGCGTATAGTCGCTCGCACCAGCCCGTCTTGCCATATCCCGCCCCCGCTTCGACAAGCAGGATCGGCGGCGCGAGCGGATCGGCCAGCCAGCCTTCAGCTTCGAACCGTCCGAGCGTCGGGGCTACCGCGCCCGCTTCGGAGGAGACCGGCGGGCGGGCCAAGCTCTCACTTGGATCGCCCTCGGTGTCAGCAGCAGTGATAATTTTCCGATGCGACATGCAAACGAATTATGCCGAATAGCCCGCAGTGGCAAGCCGCCTCTCGCCGCGCCTTGGTCCGCGTGCCGTCAGGCGGATGCCCTGGTGGCCGTCACCTTGCCGGCCAGCGCGTATAGCGACGTGTTGCCGTCGAACCAGAACGTCTTGAATTTGAGATGCTTGATCTTCCAGCCATCATCGCTGCGAACGGCATCGATAAGATAGCGGGCGCCACAGGCAACACGCCGATCGCCACGGCTGTTATTGAGGAAATGCTCGGCATAGACATAGCATTTGGTCTTCGCACTATCGCCGTCGAGCTCATGATACATATTCGTGACGCAATGCTGCGTCGCGTCGAAGCCGGAGATCACCGAGTCCAGCACGGCAAGATAATTGTCCGCACCGCGCATCGGCTCCGCCGCGTCGTCCGTCGCCACGCCATGGTCGGTGAAGTCGAACTCTGCATCGTCGGTGATCTGCGCGCGATACAGGGCCCAATCATGGGTATCCATCGCGTGCATGCATTTGAAGACCATCTCGTCGAGCGCCCGCTTGTCCAATAATATCTGAAGGCTGTCCGCCATGAATGATCTCCCAAGGGTCTCTGGGAGGAATAGGCCAGGCATGCACCGCCGACCAATTGGCCAGTTGGGTAGGCTGATCGGTAGCCATGGAGGCGCTGGCAGCCGCAGAAAAAGGTGACGCTTAGGAAAATTCGCCATATTGCTCCATCAGCGGCGCTTCTGTAGGCGCTTGAGATGCTTTGACCGTCGGGGTTTCGATGCCTCGGATTTTTCACTCGTGCTGGGAAGAACGTGGGCACATGACGCAGGATATGAGCAACCTGGGTTTGAGGCTGCGCGCGATACGGAAGGCCAACAACTGGAAGATCGCCGATGTTTCGCGGATGACGGGACTGGCCATTTCCACCATCTCTAAGGTGGAAAATGGCCACATGTCACTGACCTACGACAAGCTTATGCAAGTGGTTAAGGGTTTGTCGATCGACTTGGTCGACATCTTCTCGACGCCGAGCGCCCCGGAGAAACCGAGCGCCGCCGAGACGCCGGCGCGCGCGGTGATTACGGCGAGGCGGAGTGTTGGCCGGGCGGATAACAGCTACGATATCGCCACGCGCTCCTACAATTACAGGTATCTGAACGTTGACATTGCCCAGAAGGCCATCATCCCCATCGTGGGTGAGACGACCGCCAAGTCGATCGAGGATTTCGGTGATTTCATTCGCCACGACGGCGAAGAATTCCTCTATGTCCTGGAGGGCAATCTCCTAGTCTACACCGAGTTCTACAATCCGGTGCGGCTGTCCGTGGGCGAGTCCCTCTATATCGATAGCACGATGGGGCACGCCTATATCGCCGTGGACTGCGAGAAGGCGAAGTTCCTTTGCGCGTGCACGAAGGACGATCGGACCGCGCTGATAGAGGAAGCCGCGCTCCAGCCAACCAACATGGCGGCTCCGGCCGAGGGACACCCGCAGCAGCGGCCTGCCGCAAAAGTTGCAGCCCCAGCCGGCAGCGCAAGCCGACGTAACAAGCCTAATCGCAATAGCATTTAGCGCATCATAAAAATTTTCCTATCCTACTTGTCGAAGACGAACGGCGTGCGTAAAACCGGCCCGGACATGCCAGGGGCTTCAATGACTGTTTCTCATTTCGATATCGCGATCGTCGGGGCGGGTATCGCCGGCGCGTCGGTGGCGGCCTATCTTCCCGCCGACCGGCGCATCCTTCTGCTCGAGGGCGAGGACGTGCCAGGTTTTCATTCCACCGGCCGGTCCGCGGCGATCTTCTCGGGCATTTATGGGAATGCTCCGGTCCGTGCTTTGTCGCGCGCCAGCCTCGACTTCTTCGCGTCCCCGTCCCCCGGTTTCGAGGACGCGCCGCTGATCACACCCCGCGGCGTGATCTTCATTGCGAACGCGCAGCAGATTGCCTCGATCGAGCATATGCAGGCGCAAGCGGATGTCCAGCTGGCCACGCGGGATATCGACGCACGCGCCGCTACCCATCTGGTTCCCTACCTTAGCGCCAATCATGTCGAGCGCGCGCTGTATGAGCCTGATGCCATGGACCTCGACGTAAGCCTCTTACATTCCGGTTTCCTGCGGCAAGGCAAGGCCGCCGGGGTACGCTATATAGGGTCGGCGCCCGTATCGGCGGTGGATCATATCGGCGGCAAGTGGCAGCTGCGGACGCCGCAAGGCGATTTCAGCGCCGACATCCTGGTCAATGCGGCAGGCGGATGGGCGGATAGGTTCGCGGTGATGGCGGGAGCCTCGCCGCGTGGAATCCAGCCGATGCTCAGGACGATGGTGCTGGCCGACGTGTCGGGAGAGCCGATCGGCCATGGCTGTCCGATGGTCGTCGACATCGACGAGACATTCTATTTCCGACCGGAATCGGGGGGACTGTTGCTGTCGCCTGCGGATGAGACCCCGGTCGAACCGGGCGATGTTCATGCCGAAGAACTGGACGTAGCGATCGCCATAGACCGGGTGCAGAATGTCACCACATTGGAGTTCCGCCGTGTCCGAACCAGTTGGGCTGGACTGCGCAGCTTTTCACCAGACCGAACGCCCGTGGTCGGCTTCGACGGCAAGCTGCCACACTTCTTCTGGCTGGCTGGACAAGGCGGCTATGGCATCCAGACGGCTCCGGCGCTCGGCCGCCTCGCCGCTGCGCTGTTGACGGGCATGCCGGTGCCGGGCGACCTCGTCGACCATGGCGTGGCGGCGGACGATCTATCGCCCGGCCGCCCGGCACTGTTCGCACGGAATCTCGCGGCGTGACCGAACGCGAACGCCCGAAGCTCAGCATCGTCGCGGCCGGGCTACAATGCGAAACCAACACATTTTCACCGTTCGTCACCGGGATGCAGTCCTTCGTTGAAGGCGGGATATTGCGCGGCGACGCTGTGCTTTCGGGGCAGGGCCCAGATCATGCGGCGGCGCAGCGCTGGAGCTCGCTCGCGCGCCGCGATGGCTATGCATTCATGCCCAGCGTGTTCGCCCTGGCGCATCCGTCGGGCCCCACGGTTCAATCGGTATATGAAGGATTCCGAAACGAGATCGCTGCGGACTTGAGGGCCGCAGGCCAAGTGGATGTTGTCCTGTTGTACCTTCACGGGGCGATGGTCACTACCGAGGGTGTTTCCTGCGAGGTCGATCTTGTCCGGCACGTCCGGTCGATCGTCGGCCCGGACGCCGTCATCGGCGTCGAGCTGGATCCTCACTGCCATCTGTCCCGCGAGTTGGTCGATGAAGCCGACGCGATAGTCCTCATGAAGCAATATCCGCATGACGACTTCGTGGAACGGGCGGAGGAGCTCTACGATATTTGCACCGCCGCCCGCCGCGGGGAGGTGCATCCGCGCTCGGCGATCTTCGACTGCCGCATGGTGGGCTTTTACCCCACCACCAGCGAGCCAATGCTCGGCCTGATCGAGGCGATGCGCGAAGCCGAGCGCATGCCGAAGATTCTCTCGGTGGGGCTTGCACACGGCTTTCCTTGGGGGGATCGGGCAGCCAACGGCTCGCGTGTCCTGGTCGTCGCCGACGATGCACCCGATCTTGCCGAAACTGTCGCCGCACAAATCGGCCATGCCTTTTATGCGTTCAGGCAGAAGCTTCTTCCTCGGCTTCCATCGATCGACGCCGCGCTTGACGCCGCGCAGGTAGGGCCGGGGCTGTGCGTACTTGCCGACATGGGCGACAATCCGGGCGGCGGAGCGCCGGGAGACAATACCGCCCTGCTTCGCCGGATGCTCGACCGGGGCCTACGGAACGCAGCGATCGGAGGGTTCTGGGACCCGATGGTCGCCAGGTTATGCCTGGAAGCCGGTATCGGCGCCACGCTCGATTTCCGGATCGGCGGCAAGACCGGGCATGCTTCGGGCGATCCGCTCGACGTGCGCGGCGTCGTGCGCAACTATGTCGAAGATCATCAGCAGGTCGGCCTAGGCGGATCGATCTGCCCGCTGGGCCTGTCCGCCTGGATCGAGGCGGACGGGATCGACATCGTTGTCACCAGTATCCGGGTACAGACCTTCGACCCCACGCTGTTCACCGGTTTGGGGGTCGATCTTTCGACGCGCAATATCGTCGCCGTGAAGTCGAGCCAGCATTTTCATTCGCGATTCCAGCCGATCGCCGAGACCATCCTCTGGGTGGCCACGCCCGGGGCGCTGAACATGGATTTCGCCACTATCGATTATCGCGCGAAGGACGACAAAGCCTATTTCCCGCGGGATGCCGACCCGCTTGGCCTGGGGGACGGTTCGTCGCCTCCCGTCGAGCCTTCCGGAGAATGACATGACTGGATCATCGGCGCGGCCATCCGAACTGTTGCAGAACTGGCGGCTTGTCGTGGCGGCGACCTTGTGTTCAGCCATGGGCATGCCGACCTTGGCGTTGTTCAGCATCGGCATCTTCGCGCCAATCTTCGCAGCGGAGTTCGGCTGGTCCTTCGCGGCCATCATGGGCGGCCTGCTGCTCAGCTCGTTTCTCATTCTCGGCGTCGGTCCCTTCATCGGCCGGCTCGCCGACCGATATGGGACGCGCGGCATCGGCGCGGTTTCGCTGGCCGGGCTTGGCGTCGGATATATCAGCTTCGCGGCGGCGACCGGGTCCATTGTCCAATATTATGCGAGCTGGTTCTGCTTTGCGCTGTTCGGCATGGGCGCCACCGCAATCACCTTCTCGCATGCGATCAGCCGCAATTTCTCCCGTCAGCGCGGCCTCGCGTTGGGGATCGCGCTGTCGGGGTCGGGGCTGTGCGCCATCTTGGTGAAGCTGTTCGGCAATTGGGCGATCGATATGGTGGGATGGCGCCTGGCCATCGTCGCGATCGGCGCGTGCCCGATCCTGATCGGCATACCGCTGATCCTTTGGGGTTTCCCCCGTCGCGATGCCGCTGTGGCGGGCGACGAGAATACCCGCGCAGCCAAGGCCGAGGCCGCTGATGTCGGCCTGAGCAGGGCCGCGGCGTTCAAGAGCCGGGCATTCTGGCTGATAGCCATCGCCTTTGCGCCGATCGCTTTCGCCAACGGTGCGCCGCTACCGAACATGGAAAATATCCTGAAGGCAGTTGGCGTCGCGCCTGGAGACGTTGCGCAGATCACCGCCGCCATGGGCATATCGATCCTTGCCGGGCGGGTGATCGGCGGATGGCTCATCGATCATTTCTGGGCACCCGCAGTGGCGGCGATCTTGCTGCTGTTCGCCATGGGCGGCTGCCTGTTGCTGGCGCACGATCAGCTGACGCATCTGCACGCGATCATCGCGGTCGCCACGCTCAGCGCGGCAGCGGGGATGGAATATGACCTGCTCGCCTTCCTGATCGCGCGCTATATCGGCGTGCGCAGTTTCGGGGCGGTGTACGGAATATTGTTCGGCGTCTTCGCGATCGGCGCTGGCGGCGGGCCCGCGCTGCTTGGGCATGCGTTCGATCTGTCCGGCAGCTACTCGACAGGCCTGTTGTTTTGCGCGGGCGCACTCGGCGGGGCGATCATCCCGATATTGCTGCTCGGTCGATATCCAAGCTTCGCAAGCCCTGCTGCTAAGCCAGCAAACCAATAGCGTATTTATCCGGATCAGAAGGAAGCCAAATGAAGAGATTGGCAGGGAAGGTCGCGCTCGTCACCGGCGCATCGCGCGGAATCGGCCGGGCGATCGCGGAGGCCTATGGACGCGAGGGGGCGAAGGTCGTCGTCAACTATGTCTCGGATCGGCAAGCGGCCGAGGCCGTCGTCGCGCAGATTTCGGGCCATGGAAGCGAGGCCGTGGCGATCCAGGCCGACACCGCAGACCCGTACGCATTGCGCCGCCTGTTCGCGGAAGCGGATGCGGCGTTCGGCGGTCTCGATATAGTCGTCAACAATGCGCATCCGGGCTGGGGAGAGGGAACGCCGACCCAGCTCACCGATGCGGATATCGACCAGCAGCTGGCGGTCCTCAAGGGCTATATCATCGCGCTTCAGGAAGCAGGACGGCGCGTGCGCGACCGCGGCGCGATCATCTGCATTTCGTCGGGCACGACCCGGCTGGCGGTGCCGCAGCACTGCCTCTATGCGTCGACCAAGCTGGCGATCGAGCAGATGGCGCGCGCCTTGTCTCGCGAAGTAGCCTCTCGGGGCATCCGCTCGGTTTCGCTTGCGCCAGGTCTCACCCGCACCGATCGGATCGCCGGCCTCAACGTCGGCCCGACCGGATCTGCACCGACCTCGGGCCCGGCCACACCCTTCACACGTCCGGGCGAACCGGAGGAAGTTGCCGATGCGGCCGTATTCCTGGCATCCGACGAAGCGCGCTGGGTTAACACCACGACGCTCTACGTCAACGGCGGCGCGGTCTATGCGCAATAGGGCGCGTGCTTTCCTCCCGGCGGCGCATTCCGCATGCCGGTAACGATCGAGCCGTTTACCGCACAGCCAATACCCGGTGGCACCAAGGGCGTGCCGCTGGGCGCCGTCGGGATCGCACCCAGCGAGGTTTCCGCCCACCGCTGGCGCTTGTTCGACAGCGATGTGATCTTTCCCGCGTGCATCCTGAAGCGCAGCGCGATCGATGCAAATCGCGCGACCATGCGCGACTTCCTGCGCAAGGCCGCGCTGCACCTCGCGCCGCACGGCAAGACGACCATGGCGCCGCAGCTCTTCGCATTGCAGGAGGAAGACGGCGCCTGGGGCTTCACCGCGGCTACCGTCGCCCATGCCATGGTTTACCGGAAGGCCGGGATCGGACGGATATTTTATGCCAATCAACTCGTCGATCCTGTCGGCCTTGCTTTCATTCTCGACGAACTTCAGGCCGACCCGGGGTTCGAATTCCTGTCGCTCGTTGATTCGATCGAGGGCGCGCGGATATTGGCTGAAGCGGCTATCGCCCGCGGAATGACCCGGCCTCTCGACGTCCTGGTCGAAATCGGCGTGCCCGGCACGCGCTGCGGCGTGCGGACGGCGGAACAGGCGATCACACTTGTCTTGGTGATCGGCGCATTGGCGCCGCATCTGCGGTTGCGCGGGGTCGAGGCTTTCGAGGGTGTCACCAACACCGACAAGAACGGTCTTCAGATCGTTCGCGCGCAGCTCGACATCGTTCGGCAGGTTGCCGCGCATATCGATGCGGGCCTACCGGCAGGCGGTCGCCCGATCGTCTCCGCCGGCGGATCGGCATTTACCGAGGCCGTCGCCAGCGAAATGGCGAGCTGGCCGTTCGCGGCGGACTATGTGCTTCGCAGCGGCTGCTATCTGACCAACGATCATGGCCTATACGCCGCGGCCCAGCGCAATACGGATCTGCGGGGCACGCTCCGGTTCGACAGGATGCTGGAGCCCGCCATCGAGCTATGGGGACATGTTCTGTCCCGCCCCGAGCCCGACCGCGTTATCGTGGGGATAGGGAAGCGCGACATTTCGCACGACATCGACCTGCCGAAGCCGATCGGATGGCTCCGTCGGGATACGGCGGTCATCCGTCCGCTCGATGCGGATGCCAGGGTGGTCGGCCTCAATGATCAGCACGCATGGATCACGATCCCCGCATCGCATCCGATCGCGGTCGGCGACCTCATGGCTCTGGGATGCTCACATCCCTGCACCACCTTCGACAAATGGAAATATCTGCTGATGGTGGACGACGGCTATCGGATAGTCGACGTGATCGTCACACAATTCTAACGGCGCGTCTACTGCTTGGCGTCTGCAATCCATGTCCCAGGCGGCACGCGCAGTTCACGGGCCGGCGTATCCATCCATCAGCTCTGTCTTGGCTCGGTAGAAGACTATCGCCGCCGCGACGGTAGGGCCGAGCGCCAGTCGCAACGACAGGCCCAGATGATCGATGATGAGGCCAATGTCACGAAGGTCAGGATCGCGATCCCTCGCCCAACGATGGCCTGGGAAGGCTCAGCTGGATCGGTACCGCCATCGAGGACAGCACCATCGCCGCGAAGAAGGAATATATCGCTTAGCCAAGCAACGAAAGCAGCGGGATCGGCGCGGTGGCGCTCGCCAACATGGTCAGGCTGAGGATAGCGGCGCAGATGCTGAACATCGTCCTCATCCGCCGGAGTGTATAGGCGCTTCGACCTCGACATCGGGGGTCGTGACTCGCGACACGCGGTGGAAGGACGGGCGGGTACGCAGCACTTCTTCGATAAATCGACAATGAAGCCAGCATCGCCGCGCATGCGATCGAGGTCACTAGACGCTGCGCCAGATGTAGACCGGATCGTCCTGCTCCTCGCCGATGGCGAGAGCCCTTCGCACACCGTACTGGTGGCATCGCTGCGGCTCAATCTGGCGACCGCGACAAAGATCATCGACCGTCTGGTGAGCGACAATTTCGTACATCGCAAACCGCATGCCTCCGATCGTCGCCGCATCCCGATCCACCTGACCGAAGATGGCGAACAGCTGGCGCGCCAGATTGGCGACGCGTTCGCCCAGTTTATGTATCAGCTTGCCTGACCCGCCGCAGTCTACCCGCGCAGAAAACTGATCGAACGCCTTTTACGGAGCCGTTGCGACAGATCTCTCTATCGCGTTGACGGATCACGACCGCACCCTAGTGCGCAGCAGCGCCCAACCCTTGTTTCTGATAGCCGCGACCAACGCCCGAGCGGGATCAAGCTTGGCCGCGCGTCCTTCCAGAATAACGAACTCGATGCCGTCGAGCGAAGGCAGGCGATCGTCCCGGAGCACGATCAAACCATCGGGCACCAAGGATGCCGCATGGGGGGCGACACCTAGTCCCGCCAGCGCCGCCGCGTGAATGCCCGCCTGGCTTTCGCTGCTGCACATCAGATGCCACGACCGACCCGTCCGCTCCAATGCCTCCAGCGCGATCGTCCGTGTGATCGCGGGCGGGGCGAGAACGATAAGCGGGATGGGCTGATCGTGGTCCAGCCGGAAATCAGGCGCCGCCATCCAGACGAGGGGATCCCGCCAGACCCGATCCGTCGCCCCTTCGACGAGCCGCCGCTTGAGAAACGCGAAATCGAGATCACCCCGTTCGAAGCGTTCGCGCAAAACCTCGCTGAGTCCCACCGTCAACTCCAGCACGACCTTCGGATGCTCGGACGTGAACTGCCGCAGCAACTGCGGAAGGCCTGCCAGCACCACGTCTTCCGACACGCCGAGCCGGATTTGCCCCTTCAGATCGCCGCGCGCGAAATGGCGTAGCGCACGCTCCTGCGTGTCGAGGATCGACGATGCGAAGCCGGTCATCGCATCGCCATCGACCGTCAGCGCCACTCCATGAGTGTTGCGCGAGAAAAGCCGCACTCCGCTGGCGCTCTCCAATTTGCGCACGTGCTCGCTTATCGTCGACTGCCGCGTCCCCAGCATGTCCGCCGCCTTAGTGAAACTAAGCGTGCGTGCCACGGTGAGGAAACTTCGCAACCAGAGAGGATCAAACATTTGTCATTCCATTTTACGATTACTCTTAACCTATTAAACGTGATTTACAATAAACGACCGCGCTATATTTTGTGCGGATGACAAAATTGCTTCGATACCTAGATCCTTATATCGGCTTCATGGTCGTGACCGTTATCACCGCCGCGTTGCTGCCCGCCCATGGATTGGGCGCCCGGATTGCGGGAACGGCAGCGGATGCCGGGATTATTTTCCTGTTTTTCCTTTACGGTGCGCGCCTGTCTCCGCAGGCTGCTCTCAGTGGGATGACTCGGTGGCGCCTCCAGTTGGCGGTGCTCGCCTGCACCTTCGTGCTTTTCCCGATTCTCGGTGTCGCTATCTATCTGACCGCTCCGGCCGAACTTTCGAATTCCCTGCGCACCGGTATTCTGTTTCTGTGCGTGCTTCCATCGACCGTGCAATCGTCGATCGCCTTTACGTGGATCGCGCGCGGCAATGTCGCCGCCGCCCTATGCGCCGCATCGGCATCGAACATCCTCGGCGTGTTTATCAGCCCGCTACTCGCCGGCTGGCTCCTGCAGCGCGGCGGTGTCGAACTGTCCTTCGACAACGTGTTCGACATCATCCTGCAACTGCTGGTCCCTTTCCTGGCCGGACAATTGCTACGCCGCTGGATCGGCCAGTGGGTGCAGGATCACAAGACTGTGCTCGGCTATGCCGATCGCGGTTCGATCCTGCTGATAATCTATGTGGCGTTTTCGAAGGGCGTAGTCGACAATGTCTGGGCCGAAATCGGCTTCACCGATCTGATCTTGCTCGGCACGGTGCTGGCTGGCCTGTTGGCCACACTGCTCACCATCACCTTCATCATCGGTCGCAAGCTGATGCGGATGACGGTCGAGGACGAGATAGTTTTGCAATTCTGCGGTTCGAAAAAATCGCTTGCCAGCGGCCTTCCCATTGCAAGCGTACTATTTGCTGGCGCGCAGCTCGGCCTGATCATTCTGCCGCTGATGCTTTTCCATCAGCTTCAGCTAATCGTGTGCGCCATATTGGCGAGGCATTATGGCAGGCGATCGGGTGCCGAGAAGGCTTAAGCCGCATCGAGCCGCGAACGCTTCTCAAACGAAAAGATGGTTTGCTGAAACTGGCTCCGTCTCAATCTGCGGTCCTCATATTGTAAATTTCGAGACGTACAACTGGACTGTTTGGTCTCAGATAATACCTGCCTTGCGATTTGCTACCATCGATGAATGCTGGGATAGATTTCGATACGGAAACTGTCGTCAATTCCGAGTGGGAAGCCCAACATGCCGACCCATGGCATTTTCGTAATTTTGCCATAAGTTGGGAGTGGCGGCGCCCGCCGCGCGGTTGCGGCAGATCATGGCCGCGCTGGCGACTTATTCAAGGATTGTCGCCGACGTCCCCCCGACGGGGACCTCAGCAAGAGAATGATGGAAACCTGATCAACGAGCTGGCGCATGCGCCTTTGCTAGCAAGCCGGCTGCACATGCTACCCGGCCGATTATCCCGACCGAGTTCTAGTGATTTGAGGTTTCCACGCCTCGCTCCCGGGTGTCGCGGAAGCAACCCAAATTGCGTGCTTCGCGGTAGGAATCAAGCCGAATGTCGGCCAATCTGGATGGATTCCAAACACGCCGTGCGCGCCTACGGAATGAACTCATGGCCTTCAGAAAAGCACCATGAGTGGCCAAACGTGTCGGAAGGCGCTTGTGATGCCTGCGCGCGCGTCAAACTTCACGGCTTTTCGGGACGCAGACGCAATGGTTGGGAGCGCTGGTGGAGTCAGCCGAGATCACCGCCTGCGACCGGCAAAATCGACCCGGTGATGTAGCTGGCCTCGTCGGAAGCGAGGAACAGTATCGGCGCGATCTGCTCGTCGAGCGTCGCATAGCGCTTGAGGAAGCTCGATTCCGTCACCTGGTCGACCGCTTCGGCCATCCAGGCCTGCTCACGTGCATCGTCGCCTTCGGAGTTGCGCGGCACGCGCCGCGCTGGCGCCTCGGTTCCACCCGGCGCGGTTGCGACAACGCGGATGCCATGATCGGCATATTCCATCGCGAGGCTCTGGGTCAGCGCGTTGATCCCGCCCTTGGCCGCCGAATAGGGTACGCGCCTTATGCCGCGCGTAGCGTTGGAGGACAGGTTCACAATGGTGCCGCCGCCCTGTGCCATCATCGCCGGCAGCACCGCATGGCAGGCATATAGCGTCGGGAAGAGCGAGCGTCGGATTTCCGCGTCGATCTGGGCCGGCTCAAACTCGGCGAAGGGCCGCATCCGTATCGCGCCGCCGACATTGTTGATCAATATGTCGACGCGGCCGAACAGCCGCAGTGCCTCCGCGACCATCGCCGCCGCCCCGTCATGGGTCTCGAGATCGCAGACGAACGCCGCCGCTGCATTTCCCGCTTCGTCCGCCACATCGGCGACAAACGGTGCACGGTCGACAAGCAGGACCAGCGCACCTTCAGCCGCCGCGCGCAACGCAACGGCACGCCCGATGCCCTGCGCGGCGCCGGTGACGATCATAGCCTTGCAGGCGAAACGGCCCTTGAAGATCGGCTGCGTCATCAGAGATGATAGATGTCGACAACCTGATGAATATAGTCGTTTTTGAGGACTATATTCTTCTTCAGGATACGGATGGCGTCGCTTCCGATATCAAGCGTGCAGTAAGCAGTGCCGAAAAACTGGTTGGTCTGCTTCATGCGGTGGCTGAGCGTATGCCAGTTGTAGCGCAGATCGACCTGCCCCGCGCGCTCGGCGAGGATTTCGACATTGCTGATCGCATGGCTGGTCCGTGCTTCGGGGGTGCTGGCAGACGAACGCTCGGTCTTGAGCCGGTAGACACGGTCTTCGAGACCCTGCCGGTTTGCGTAATAGATCAGCGATATCTCGCTGTGCGGATCGCGGGTCAGTTCGTCGTCGTCGGTCCAGGCCGGCATCCAATATTCGACATCCTGGGCATAGCATTCGAGCCAAGCATCCCAGTCGCGATCATCGAGCAACCGCGCTTCGCGATACAGAAAGGAGCAGATGTCCGCGTGCGACATCCCCGTGCGGCTGTGTTCGAGCAGCACGGTCATTCCGCGGCCTCCGTCAACGGGGTTTCGCTCTCGCGATCGATCGCGGCGAGCATCGTTCGCGCCCAATATTCGTGCTGGCGCACGAACAGGCCCTCATCCTCGCTGCGTTCGCTCGACAGGACCGGATTCATGCCCATAGCGCGGGCATTCTCGTCCGGCCCGTCGATCCAGCGCGTCGCGCCGCGGCTGAGGTCGTTCCACAGCGCGCCGGCGCCTTCATAGGCCGACTGGCAAGATCGGAATTCCTCCAGATCGTCGGGCGTGCCCATGCCCGACACATTGAAGAAATCCTCATATTGGCGGATGCGGATCGCGCGGTGTTCCGCGCTCTCGCCCTTGGGCGCGAAGCAGTAGATCGTCACTTCGGTGCGGTGGACATCGATCGGCCGCACCATCCGGATTTGGGTGGAGAACTGGTCCATCAGGAAGACATTGGGATAAAGGGCGAGGTTGCGGGTCTGGCTAATGATGAACTCGGCCCGCTCCTTGCCCAGCCGCTCTTCCAACGCCGCGCGCTGGTCCCAGATCGGGCGCACCTCGGGATTGAGCGCGCGCGTCCACAACAGGATATGGCCGTTGTCGAAGCCGTAGACGCCGCTGACCGCCTTCGACCAGCCATTGGCATCGACCGCCTTTGTGCCGCCGGCCGCGCGCCGCGCCATCGTGGAGGCGTAATTCGCGTGCACCGAGCTGACATGATAGCCGTCGCAGCCATTCTCCATCTGCATCTTCCAGTTGCCGTCGAAGATGTAGGTCGAATTGCCGGCGAGGATTTCGATGCCGTCGGGCGCCTGGTCGACGATCTGATCGATAATCACCCGGGTTTCCCCCAGATACTCCTCCAGCGGGGCGACATCCGGATTCATGCTGCCAAACAGGAAGCCGCGATAATTTCCGAAGCGGGCAATGCGGGTCAGGTCGTGCGATCCGTCCTGATCGAAGCTGGCGGGATAGCCGCCTGTGCTGGCGTCTTTGGCCTTCAGCAGCGAGCCGTCGTTGCGGAAGCTCCAACCGTGAAAGGGACAGACCAGCAGTGGCTGGTTGCCGCGCTTGCGCCGGCACAGCTGCGCGCCGCGGTGCGAGCAGGCGTTGACGAAGGCATTGATCGAGTCGTCCTTCGACCGCGTGAGGATCACGGGCACCCGGCCGATCCAGGTTGTGAAAAAGTCATTTTTGCCGGCGACTTGGCTTTCATGCGCCAGATAGACCCAATTGCCCTCGAAGATGTGCTTCATCTCAAGCTCGAAGATGACGGGATCGGTAAAAATGTCGCGACGGCAGCGGAAGACGCCGCTGTCGGGATCGTCGACGATTGCGGTCTCAAGACGGTCGCGAATAGACATCGTCACGGAAGCTCTCCTCTTCTTCGCGGGCGCAATAAGGCTTATTATGTCAGGAAAGGTATATATCCGCGAACGGGGCGATCCTACAGACAGCCGCCTACTCTGTCTGATAGCCACCATCTAGCCAAGCGAACGGCGATCGGGCAAACACCATATCGATCTGAGATTGATACTCTAAGGGTATGTTATGGATCTGCGGCAGCTGCGCTACTTCGTTACCCTCGTCGAGGCGCGTAACTTCAACCGCGCGGCCGAGCGGCTTCACATCGCTCAGCCGCCGCTCAGCCGAACGATCCGCCAGCTCGAGGAACAGGTCGGTGCCGAGCTAATCGACCGGTCGAGCCGGCCGCTCAAACTGACCGCGGTCGGCCACCTCCTCCACGAGCAGGCGCTGCAGATGCTCGGCCGCATGGAGGACATGCGCTTGATGGTGCAGATGGCGGTGGGGTCGGAACGCCGGCGCTTCACCATGGGCTTCGCCGCCTCGACGATGTACGCGCGCCTGCCCGAGCTGATCCGCGAATTTCGGATCGAAGCGCCCGATGTCGAGCTGGTGCTGGTGGAAAGCGTCACGCTCGACCAGATAGCAGCTCTCAAGGATGGCAAGATCGATGTCGGCTTCGGCCGCATCCGCTTCGAGGATCCATCGGTCCAGCGCACCGTGCTGCGTTATGAGCAGCTATTCGTCGCCCTGCCGGCGGGCAGCGCGCTGGCACGGGAGGACGGACCGATCACGATCGGCGAACTCGCGGCGCAACCGCTGATCATCTATCCGCGCCAGCCTCGGCCGAGCTACGCCGATCAGGTGCTGTCGCTATTCCGCGATCATTCGATCGAGCCACATGTGATCCACGAGGTGCGCGAACTCCAGATCGCGATCGGGCTAGTCGCCGCTGAGGAGGGATTCGCGATCGTGCCCGAATCGGTGCGCCGGGCGCGGACCCATGATGTCCGCTATCGCGAGTTGGCCGAGCGAGCGACCTCGCCGATCATCATGAGTCACCGGATTGGCGATTCATCGCCGGAGCTTCGGACGATGGCGCAGGTGATCGCGCGAAAATATAGCGAATGGGGCTATAACGTCCCCGACGCGCTGCGCGTCTGAAGCAACCAACCGGCCAATAGCGCCGGGGCGAGCGACATGTTGAGCTCGAACATCGCTGGCGACGCGAGCATCTTGGAATATTCGACCAGCCGCCTGCTCTCGTCTAAACTCTGGCGGCGCAGCAGGCTGCCACTGCAACGTCGAGCCAACGCTCGGTCATCGGCGCTGCGAGCTGCGCGCTCACCACCTGATGGCCTGAGTACCGCGCGGCGATCGCCTGACGGCCCCTCGTCGGTGATACACCAATGCTCGGTAACCGGCGCCTTCATGTGCGCGGTTTGGACCGGCTCTCCACCGATATGGATCGTCTGGATCTCACCGATGCACAAGTTGAGCAATCGCATGGGATCAAATGCCCTCGGTATCGGGCGGGCGCTCTGCGGCGCCCGCCCTCAAAGTCAGGAATTTACCAACTATAACCAGCGCGCACGCCCCAAATGCGTGGCTTGCCGTAGAACAGGCCATTGAAGCCCAAGCCGAGTTGCTGATAGCCGCCCGTCGCATATGCCTTGTCGAAGATGTTGTTGACGAACAGGCTGGCCGTCAGATGGCGGTCCTGATCGGTCCACGAAATATTCGAACCGGCAATAAAATAGGATTTCTGGATAAGATTGGACTGGTTTTCCGGGGCGAGGAACTGCTTGCCCATATAGGTGCCGTTGACCTGCAAGGTCACCTTGCCGCTCAGGACATCGACGTCCGGCGTATAACGCAAGAGGCCGTTCGCCCGGAAGCTTGGCGCCATCGCCTCGCGATTGCCGTCATAGACTGGATTGGCCGACTTGATCTTGGTGTCGAGCAGCCCAAGTCCAAGACTGCCGTCGAAGCCTGAGAACAGCACGAAGGTCGCTTCGGCCTCCATGCCATAAACCTTGGCATCGCCGACGTTCAGCAGGAACGACCCCGGAACGCCGTCACGCTCGCCAACACTGGCGACCTGCAGGTCCTTATAGTCGTTATAGAAGCCTGTCAGATTGACGCTCAGGCGACGCGGGATGAGCACCGACTTTAGGCCAAGCTCATAGCTGAACAGCGTTTCGGTTCCCGCGGCCTTGCCCTCGCCCTGACGGGCGAACGTGGTCTTGAATGCGCCACTCTTGAAGCCTTTGGACGCGCTCAGATAGATCAGCGTGTCCTCGGCCGGCTTGTAGTTCAGGCTGGTGCGGTAGGTGAACACGCCGTCCGAGATCTTCTCGTTGTCGAGAAAGGCGGGCGCTGCGAAATCGTTGGACAGGCGCAGCTTCTTGCTCTCGTCGGTGTAGCGGCCGCCGATGGTGGCGGACAGCGTATCCGTCAGATCGACATCGACCTGACCGAAGGCCGCCCAGGATTCGGTCTTGATATCGGCCTGGTTGCGAAGGCCCAGGCCGGGGCTGCCCGCCGGGATGACCTGTGGCACCCCAAAATTGAGATCGCCCTTGTGATCGCGGTAGTAGAAAGCGCCAAGGATCCAGCGGAAGCCCTCTGCCGAGCCGGACAAGCGCAGTTCCTGGGAATATTGCCGCGCCTTTACGCTCTGAAAATTGTAGAATAGCGGAACCGTAGAACCGTCGGCGTCCTGATCGTAGAAGCGCTTCACATATTCATAGGCGCTGATCGAAACGAGCTCGACCTTGTCCGACAGGTTGGCCGTAACGCGCGCGAAACCACCCAGCGTGTCGAGATTCTGGACCAGCTTGGGAATGTCGCTGTAGACGCGTTTCGGGTTCTTCAGGGTCGACGGGCTTCCGTTGACGCTCACGCAGGCACCGGACAGGGCACGGGCGTCGCTACATGAAACCGCCACGTTGGAGGGATCGCGCAGGCCCATCAGCACGACGGCATTCGAACGACCGCGGATGCGCGATCCGTGAAAGTTGAACAGCACCGTGACATCATCGCTCAGATCGACGTCGAGATGCGCGCGACCGGACAGATTGTTGTCCTTCGAAAAGCGCGAGCCGGGGATGGCGAGATTCTTCTGCCAGCCGTCATCGCGCAGATATTTAACCGCGACCCGGCCACGAACATTTTGCGACAACGGACCGCCGACAGCGCCTTCGACCGAGATCTGGTCGTAGGAGCCATATTGGACCGCTCCATAGCCTTCGAACTCATCGGTCGGCTTCTTGGTGATCCAGTGCACGAGGCCGCCGGTGGTGTTGCGGCCGAACAGGGTTCCCTGCGGGCCCTTCAGCACTTCGACGCGCTCGACGTCGAAGATATCGCTGATATGTCCACCCAATGTGCCCAGATAGACTTCGTCGACATAATAGCCGATCGGCGGCTCGTTGCCGTTGCCGAAATCGTTCAGCTGCACACCGCGGATGTTGAGCTGCGGGATGCCACCGCTTTCACGGAACGACACGTTGGGAATCTGCTGGAAGATTTCCTGGGCGCGGGTGTAGCCTAGGTCATTCAGCCGGTCGCCGCCCAGCGCTGCCATCGATACCGGCACGTCGTTGATACTCTCTGCGCGCTTTTGCGCGGTGACGACGATGTCGCCTAGCGAATCGTCCTGCGCGGCGACCTGCGCCTGTGCTGCCTGTTCGCCGACGATCAGGGCGAGCCCCATCACTACGACCGACAACGGCGAGTAGATGGCGGACTTGCGAAGGCTAACAATCTTATTGCGATTCAGCATATCTGTACCCCTTTCGTTACGTTGATTATTCCGTCCCTGCTTTCAAAGCTGGCTATTTTCTTGTTTTTATTGGGTTTTCTGACCGATGGTAATGAGAAGCGCGCCGCTACGGTGAAGCGTCACATGGCAATCCGGCGGGATGAGCGTGGTCGTATCAGTTTGGACGATCACCGCCGGCCCGACGATCCGTTGCCCGACCGGCAGGAGATCCTTACGGTAGAAAGCAGTCCGATGCGCTTCCATGCGCGCACCGATGCGGAACATCGTAGAGTCCACGCGCAGTAGCGCCGCCGCTAGATCCTGCCCGCCATCGGCGACGGGATCAGCAAGTTGCGCCAACGGACCGACACCGCGCACCCGGACGTTGACGAGTTCCACCATGCTTTCGAACCGGTGGCCATATTCGCGGTGATGGAGATGCTCGAAGGTGGAGATCACCTGCCGCGCGGCATCCGCATCGATAACCCCATCGGGCAGCGGCACGCGCAGTTCATAGCCTTGCCCGACATAGCGCGCGTCGACGAAGCGCTCGTATGCGATGCCTTGCGCGCTCAATCCGTCTCGCGCGAACTGCGCCTTAAGCGACGCCTCCATATCGGCGAGATCGGCGTTCATGCGATCGAGGTCGAGATCGGTCGACACCTGGAACTGGGTGCGGACCGCGTCATATCTGATGTCAGTAGTCAGCAGGCCGATGGCCGAGTTGATGCCCGGGAAAGGAGGAACGATGACCTCCGTCATGCCCAACGAGCGCGCAACCTCGACACCGTGAAGCGGTCCTCCGCCACCCGAGGCAACGAGCGAATAATCGCGCGGATCGATACCTTTCTGCACGGTCATCGTCCGGATGGCGTTGGCCATGTTGGCGTTGAGGATGCTAATGACGCCTTCTGCCGCGTCCAGACGGTCCAATGA
>Ga0209231_1000402_pt1 | contig 24996 bp, 21 predicted proteins | sample Deesub45470m_DNA_FD_188086 | JGI IMG/M metagenome (GOLD analysis project Ga0209231, IMG submission 188086) | Deep subsurface microbial communities from North Pacific Ocean - 450_OLKR46/470m Metagenome (SPAdes) (version 2) | ecosystem: Environmental > Terrestrial > Deep subsurface > Unclassified ... | reverse complement strand
GGACTGCCTGTAATATTTAATGTAAACGTAAAGTCTCCCTTATTTGTTTCTATTGTAATAATTGTACTGCTGGAAGCGCAAGTTGTACTATTATTACCAACTGTGAAATTTAAATAATCATTGTTCCCCCTACAGCTTGATGGTTTTATTCTCCAAAAGCCATATGCATTTGTTAAATAATACGTTGGAAAGTTAGTTAAAGAAATTTGGTCAATTCTTAAATTACCACAATTTGAAGCTGTGTTTGTAATTTGAAATTCTAAACTTTGCCCAGCTGTAATACTAATTGAACCTCCATTAGATATTGATGCCCCACCAAAAACATTAACCTGAATGGTTTGAGCATTTCCTATAAATACAGCAAAAACTAAAAGTGCAGCTAATTTAGTTTTAACCCAATTAAAATAAATTGGAGACCCCATGGCGTAAAATTTTAGCGGTAGTAATTAACAAATTTACACAAAAAAAAATAGCAAAAGTAAATAAATTACAAATTTTTTGTAATAAACAGTGCTTTTTAACACGTAATTGGTCTTGTCTTATTAAATATTTATTAAAAGAGCTAAAGATAAATTTCGCCCAGAAGCACTTATATTTGATGCAAATTCTCTATAATTTACATCCAATATATTATCAATTGTGGCATAAACGGTTATCCTATTATTTACCTTATAATTTGTGTTAAAATTAAGGGTATTCCAACTTGGTGTTCCGTAATAAGAATTTAAAGAGCTATTAAAAGGGGTTGCCTCTAAATTATCTTCTCCTGTAGTACTATAATCTTTTATTTTTTTGGCAGCTGCGTATTTCCAATTTAAATTAGCTTGAAATCGTTCTTTTTCAAAGCCAATTTCAAAAGAGCCAAATAATGGGGGAATTGATGGTAATGGTTCATTGTTGTCTAACGTTTTTCCTTTAGTATACGTTAAGGAGCCTTTGGTAAACCAATTAGTTTCAAAACTCCCTCTAACGCCAAAAGTTCCACCTGCAATGAATGCGTTATTTTTATTTATATTAGCCACAACGTTACCTTCTTCTCCATCATACATAATTGTAGACGAGTTGCCAATTGTAAAATTATCTCTTCCAATATAATTTGTTAAAAGTGTATAATAAACATTTAGACTCGTTTGAAAGGTTTTGTCATTAAAATATTTTAAAATGCTGGTTTCAAAATTATAGGCATATTCTGGCTTTAAATTAATATTTGGGACTGTAACATCGCCATATTTTTCTCTGATTTTTCCAACATCATCAATATTTGGAGATCTAAATCCAGATGAAATTACACTATTTAACTGCCAATTTACAGAGGGTTTGTATGCAACGCCAACAGTTGCTGTTATAGCAGAATTGTCCAATGAAATATCCATATCTGGCAAAGTAATAAAGGTGTCATCAATCCATTTTGCAGTTAAATAAGTGTTCGTAAATCGAACGCCTGTATTTAGTGTTGCTTTTTTGCTTATGTCTTGTCGGTAATTTAAATAAGTCGCAATGTTAGCGTATGTACTTCCACCGTCAGGATTTCTCGATTGAACTACAAAATCACCAGCAAATCCTACAATAGAATTTCCGCTAACAGCTATTGTTTTACCATAAGCATTAGAATTCACTTTATTGTGGGTAGCTTCAAATCCATAAGATAAAATTCTGTTATCTCCTTTTGTTAAGGGCACAAAAAAGTCGCCATTTAAACTAAATATATCCAAATTTTCTATACGATACGATCGATCTAAACTTGAAAGTTTTCTTTGTATTCTAGACTCTTCAATACTTTGAAATGCGGCAGTTATGTCACCATTTTGAAGCCATTTTAAATCGGGATTTATTGTAAATTGAGATGAAATTAATAACCGTTTTTGTGGGCCATAATAGGATTCTGCATATTTTAATTTGCTCCCTGAATATTCAGTTAAATCGCTATAATTATTAATATTTGAAGAAGTTGAGTATTGAAGATTCAGCGTTAAATCAGTTTTATCAGAAAGTGGTATTGCAATTTTTTGTAAGACATCGGTTTGATTGTAATCTGTGTTTTTTTGGATATTAACATTTTCGTTAACCACCGAATTTGGATTGTAAAAACTGTTGGTGTTGTTAGAATATTCTAGAACTTTTCCCCAATCTTCAAAACCATGATTTCGATTTTTACCCATTCTTAATTCTCCAAAATTACTTCTAGAAACACTTGTGTAAGATGCCCACTTTTTTTGTCGTATTTCCACATTTCCTTCTGTTGTGAACTCATTATTAGATGAGCTAAAACGTGAATAAAGAGCTGAATTCAGCTCTTTATTTTCACTAACTTTGGGTGTTTTTGTGTAGTAATGAATAACACCTCCTAGTGCATCAGACCCGTAAATAACGGAAGAAGGTCCAAAAATAACTTCCGTTCTTTCAATAATATTTGGTGAAACTGTAATGGCGTTTTGTAAATGCCCATTTCTGTATATTGCGTTGTTCATTCTAACTCCATCAACTACTAATAAAATACGATTTGCTTCCATTCCTCGCAAAACCGGACTTCCACCTCCTGATTGTGATTTTTGAACTTTAACACCTGGTACATTTGATAACATGTCTGCAGATGTTTGTGGTGCTAATCTTTTAATTTCATCTCTTGATGTAACAACTACTTGCTCAGCTATTCTGCTTCGAATTTCTTTACCTTTTGAAGCTGATAACACAATTTCATCTAGCATTTCTGCTTTTTTGCTTAAATAAACAACATATTCTATTACCCCTAATTCTCTTTTCAAAATTTCGTACTCAAAAAAACCTATATGATTGAATGAAATAATGTCAGAATCATTGAATGAGGATAAATCGGCAATACCATTTCTATCGGTATATACCACATTATCATTGTAATCATTATAAATTGTTACGTTTTCAATAGGGAAATTAGAGCCATGTTCTAACACTTTTACTTTTTGGGCTTGTATGGAAATTGTGATAGAAAAAAACAGGAATAGAATTGATAATAATCTCATAGTTAACTGAATACAGACTTAAGTACATCTAATGATTTTGGTTTTTTAAAGCCGCTTAAATGTAATTCAAAATATTGAATTAGAATAGACAGTATTGTTTGCCTATTTGATGCACTAAAATCTACCTCATGTAACACATCAAAATTTATGCCTAACAGCTTTTTAAACTGAGTTAAATTTTCGCCTGTTACAGTATTAAAGTTACCCCGATTTGTAAAATTTCCTTCTAGTAAATTAAAATAAGGATTGTTGATTGATTTTATGTCTGGATAGAAACCTAAATACTTCGTTAAGTTCAACAAAAAAAGTAAGTGAAAATTTGAAATAGTATCATGTTCATCTAGCCATAAAAAAGAGGTTTCTAAATAATGATAAAGTGTCGTGTTTTTTTCTTCTTCACGAATGGAATAATATAGAATTTCGGCCAAAAAAAGAGCGATAGTTTGTTTTTTTATATTGGTATGCATTGAGTTATAGAAGGTTAAAACTTCTACATCTCTAATTGAATTTAAGGTTCCTTTGTTATTGTGATTTGCTGTTAAATTTAACTGGGTAAGTAATTGAAAATAAGCGACTTTAAGTTTTCCTTTTTTAGAACTAAGCACACCTTTAAGCATGTATGTTTTTATGCCGCATTTTTCTGTATAGCAAGTAGCTATAAGACTTGTGTCACCATATTTTATGGTGTTAATTACTATTGCCTTGGTTCTTTCAATCATTTTTTAATTGATAATGGCTATTTTAGCAACGGCTGTTTCTAGGTTATCTTTTGTAATTAGTAGCACAATATAAATACCAGAAGCTACTTTTTTCCCACCTAAATTGGTTTTATTCCAAACTACTTTTCCACCGAATAATTCCTGCCCTTCTTTTGTATTTGTTTCATATACCAAATTACCTGCAGTATCAATAATTTTTACATTAGTACCATTTGGTAAATGCGCACCATTTCTTCCGTCTATGGTAATAAATTCATTGCTTTTAGTAGATGGATTAGGATACGCATACACTTCAGGTAAATTCTCACCATAAAAAGATACATTACTATTAAAAGCAACAATTCCTTTGTCGGTCGCAAAATAAACTTTTCCAGAATTATCGTCAACAGCAATTTTTAAAATATTATTTGAAGGTAACGGAGAATTATTTTTATTGAAGTTTTGTAAAACTTTTGTTCCAGATGGGTTCGTTTGTAAAACCCCTCCCGTTTCAGTTCCAAACCACTTATTACTAGCACCATCAATCGCTATGGTGTTAATTGGCTGATCTCCTAATAATTTCTTAGGAATACCATCGTCTAAAATTATTATTGGCTCTGCGTCAACTATATTATTTTCAAAAATTGATGATGCGTTATAATACACTACCAATCCTTTTTTCGTCCCTATCCAAATTCTATTATTGGAATCTGCTTTAACGGTTCGAACGTTTAAATCTGGTAAAGACCCTTTTGTTTGCTCTGTTGTTAAAGCTTTCTTTTTTTCGCCGTTCTCATTAAATATTAACACTCCATTTCGTCTAGAACCAATCCATATTGTAGAAGTTTTATCAATAATAAGTTCATTAAGCCCAAGTGCAGGGTTTGTTATTACAGAACTCATATCAAAACTAGACCAAGTGCCATTTGCACTGTATTTTTTAATTCTTTTATCAACCCAGGCATTTGCAATCCATAAATTTCCTTGATTATCAAAAGCAGATCCATTAATTCGTATGCTTATATAACTTGGATTTGGAAAATCTAATTTTTCCAATCCGCTGTTTAAATGATTCCAATGTTCAATAATCTCACCATCTTCAACTATTAGCATTCCGTCACTCCATGAACTTAAATACACCTTATTTAGGTTTGTTGGGTCGAATGTTACATTTACTAAATCTCTTACATTATAAGTTGAGTTAAAAGGTTTATTTATCCAATTGGAACCGTTGAAATGACTGTATCCAAATCTTTTGCCAAGTGGCCCATAAGCAGCACTGTAACCTCCATAAACTACCCATAAATTATTGTTTTTTACACCTATTGAAAATGGCAAATTTGAAACTGGGCCTTCAGGGTGAATTTCTACAAAGTCCGATATATTTTGAATATTGCTTTTTAAGATTCCAAATTCCTGTGTTCCCAAATACATCGTATTATCTACAAAAAAAGACACATTTAAATTATAATAAAATTGATTGGTTAAGCTAGTTGTATAACTTACTATTTCTGTATTTGTTAAATTGTTAACATAAAAACTTCTTTGGGTTGTAATTGATAAATTATCTTGTGAAGATTTTAATTTAATTATTGTTTGTGGATACGTTTTTTGAAGCACCAACGAATTATTTTCAATTCTGTATAAATTACGATTTGAAGAAACAAATATTTGGTTATTGAAAATTTCTATCGATGGAAAATTTCCTGAAAAGTATTGTGTCCAATTATTAAAATCTATTAAGTTTGGATTCATAACATCCGCTGTGTAAACACCATTTTCAGTTGCAGCATAAATGATTCCTTGATGAACTTTAATTTGGTTAATGCTAATTTCTGAAGATTGATTCCCAATAAAATAAGTGTCTCCAAATTGTAAATTTTCAATATCATAAACTATGATTGCGAAAGCTGTTGACAAATAAAGTTTGTTTTCATATTCTGTAATATTATTAATTTGTTTGCTTCCTGAATAATTAAAATTTACGATGTCTTTTGCAATAGAAACAGTATTATTCTTGTCAATAATCTCAATTAATCCATTTTGATAACCAATAATAACTTTATCATACATTTTGCTGTAAAATATACTTGTTGTTGTTTCTCCAGAAAGTCCATTTACTGAAGATATTTTATGAACGTTGCCTGTTGTAGTATCAAATGTGAAAATGGCATTGTCAACAATTGCGTAAATTTTAGTATCAACTACTATAAAATCTTTCACATTGTTATAGGAATAAAAGTCTTCCCAACTGTTTGAATAATCTACTTGAGACCAAGTTAAGTTAACAAAAAGAAAAATTAATATTTGAGTGAGTTTTTTCATAAATCATTCAAATATATCTATTAAAAACGAAAAAGGAAAGTTAAAGATTGGAATAAAGTAATGGACAAAAAAAAACCTTGAACATCATATTTCGAATTACGATGTTCAAGGAATAAATAAATCAACCCCAAAGACTTATTTAATGTTTTAAATGCATCATGCCAAAACCCCTCTTGACAGTAATACTTAACAAATATACTCTTGAAATTGATTCCATAATTTTAAAATATACAAAACAGCAAATAAAATATGCAAACGGTACGTTTTTATAAACAAATGGTAAAATCAAATAAACTTATTGTGCTAATGCTGAGGATGTTTATCGGTTTTATTAACAGTTATCTAAATAATTATTTGCTAAAATAAGCATATGGATTTAGAATAATACTGCCGTATATTATTTAATATAATTCGGTTTACTACTATAAACCAAAGGAAATTTTATTGTTACTAAAGTGCCCGTTTGTTCTGGAGTGGAAATATCATTCGTCTCAATATGTACATCTGTATTCTTATAAAGCATTTTAATTCTGCTTTCTGTTGCTTCAGCACCGTAAAATTTACGTTTTACAGACAAATTAGTTACTTCCTGTGTCTTTTTATAACCTATTCCATTATCCAGTACTTCACATAAAACGCTTCCCTCTTTTTGAGTTATTGTTAACCGAATTTCTTTATCACCCTCTTTTTTCATGATTCCATGCCAAATTGCATTTTCTATGAAGGGCTGCAAAAATAATGAAGGTACTTTTATTTTATCTAAATCTAAATTCTCATCTGTCTCTACAATGAAATCAAACCCTCCTGTTACACGCATCTGCTCTAATTTAACATACAATGCTAAAATACCAAGTTCTTCAAAAAGCGTAGATGTTGGGCTAGATGAACTGTTTAATATTGCTCTGATTAACTTTGAGAATTTTGTAATATAGTCTGATGCTTTTTCCACCTCACTTTTTATCACAAAATTATTAATAGAATTTAGTGAGTTAAATAAAAAATGTGGATTCATTTGGCTTTGGAGAGCTGTCATTTTAAGCTCTTCCATTTCTTTTAATTTCACAGCTAATCTTATTTCGGCATCTTTACTTTTTTGTTGAATTCTTTTAATAATTATCCCAATAATTACTGAAAATATGATGCTTTGTATAAAGGCTCCTAAGTAAACAAAAAACATTGGTTGCACACCTCTGTTTATGTAATAATCACGACCTATAAATAATTCTGAAAAACTAAAAATTCCTAAAAATATATATATTAATGATGCAATCACGAAATAAATTGAGTATTTATCCTCAATTTTTCTAACCACCATAAAATAAGAATAAAACGTAAATATGATTAACCCTGGAGCTACCATTTTAAATATTCTTACTTGAAAAACATTCCCAAAATAATATCCTGTTACAGCAAACAAAGGTGCCAAAATTAACAATACTTTTATAGCAATAGAAAAATATTTATCCCAATTTATCAAATGGTTTTTTAAATCAAATAAGTATCTTGATAATGCAAAGTATGCTGCAAATGCTAAGAATTGAATTGGGAAAGAGAGGAATTTTAAAACGCTTTTTGTATCTTCAGTTACAAGGTCTAGTAAAAAATAAGTGGTAATTGCTAATAGATATAGGCTATAGTATAAATACAACCTATTTTTATTTTGGAAAAAAATTAAAAAATGGTATAAGAATAGAATAAAAAGACCTCCTCTTATCCAAGAATATATTTCAGAATGAAAATCTAGAAGCATTCTTTAATCTAGGTATAGTTTTTTAAACAATTCGGCTTTTCTGTTTCTACTAATACTTGCTGTTAAACCATTGGTCATTATAAGTTCTCCTCCTAAACCTTTTAAGTATTCTTTAATGTGGTTTAAATTTATTAAATACGAATTATGCACTCTAAAAAATTCAGGAAACATAAATTTTTTCTCAACCTCTTTTAATGTTTTTGAAACTAAAATTTGTTGTTCCGATTTTAAAAAGATGGTTGTGTAACTTTTATCAGATTTTAACATAACCACATCATCTTTATCCAATAAATAAACTTTACCATCGGCGGAAATATTAATTTTATCATTGTTGTCGTTTAAATTATTCAACAATAATTGTAGCTTATTTTCAAGCAAATCTCCTTTTTGAGATTTTTTAATTTTCTCCATGGAAGCAAGCAATTCGTCTTTATCAACTGGTTTTAATAAGTAATCTATTGCAGATACTTTAATCGCTTTTAAAGCAAATTCATCATGGGCAGTTGTGAAAATTAAATTGAAATCTCTATACTCCACTTTTTCAATCATTGTAAATCCATCCATTTCTGGCATTTGAATGTCTAAAAAAACAACATCTGGTTTTTTTTCATTAATGATTTGTATAGCTTTAATAGGGGAGTTACAGGTTGTAACTTCCACGTTTTTAATGTAATTATTTAATTTCCATTCGAGAGCTTCCAATGCGTCTTTCTCATCATCAACAAGTAAAATTTGTAGCATAATTGTAGGTAGACTTTAGTTTAATTTCTCTGCAAGATACAATTTTTGTGTATATGTTCAAATAGTTAAATACTTATTTTAATTCGGCTTTTTATTTCATTTCCATCATTGTCAATAGTTGTTATAATATAATCGCCTTTTAGAGGTGAAATACGAATCTCATGAGTGTTTTCAGTTTTCTCTAAATACGTGTTATTTAAATACCAATAAACAATAGCTTTAGGGTTTATAAAAAGATAAATTAAGTGTTAATTCATGTTTTTTGTAACACTATTTTTTTATAGGCAAAACATAGAAAAATATTGCCATAAAATGGCAAAAACTACCTATTAAAACAAAAATATGAAAAATAGCATGATTAAATTTTATTCTTTTAATACTATACAAAACTGCTCCAACTGTGTAAGAAATTCCACCACCCAGCAACCACATTAACCCTTCAAATGGTAAATTATGAACTAAAGGTTTTATAGCGAAAATTACAACCCAGCCCATAAGAACATAGGCGAAAGTTGATATTTTATCGTATTTCCCTGTATAAAATAGTTTTAAAATAATCCCTGTAATTGCCAAGCCCCAAGAAACACCAAAAATAGTCCAACCTACCCAACCTTTCAAAACTACCAAAGTAAAAGGCGTGTACGTTCCTGCTATTAAAACGTAGATAGCGGAGTGATCAAAAATATTTAATTTATGCCGTAATTTAGGACTTTGAACATAGTGATAAAATGTTGATGCTGAGTATAATAAAATTAAGCTGGCGCCATAAATACTGAAACTTACAATATGCCAAGCGCTTCCAAAAAGGCTGGAATAAACTACCAACAAAACCAAAGCAACAATACTTAAAACCAAGCCAATTCCATGTGAAATCACATTCAGTTTTTCTTCCTTTGGATTGTAAAAAGTAATTTTTTTTTCTTCCATATTAACTTAACGAGGAATTTTTGATTTAAGTGTTTCCATATTGTTGCATATCTACAACTAACTCATTATAAATTAAATCAAAGGTTTGTTTTTTTAAGGAATCATTATCTTTTAAAGTCAATCCTTTTGTTTCAATACAAGAGTGAATTTTAACTCGTAATTTTCCAGGAGAACCGCTAAAAAAAGTGTATGAAAATAATTTTTTACAATCGTACATAGTAATTGGAACTATTGGAATTTGATATTCAATTGCCAATCTAAAAGCCCCATTTTTAAATTCGCTTAAAACTACACTTTCATCACTTGGTACCAATCCTTCAGGAAAAATACAAATATCCAATCCGTTGCTCATTCTTCTTCTGGCTTCATCAAATACCGCTTTTCTGCTTTTTGAATTACTCCTGTCAACTATTATACACGTTCTCTTATAAAAAAAACCAAAAATTGGTATTTTGGTTAACTCCTTTTTCCCAACAAAAACAAACGGATTTTTCGTAATTGCCAACATTACGAAAACATCTATCATAGAAGTATGATTTGGGCAAAACATAAAACTTTTTTCTGTTTCTAGGACAACTTCTTCAATTAATTCAATTTTAAAACCCATCACAAAAATGAGTGTTTTAGCCCAAGCTCTTGCAATTTTATAAAATGCAGGATACAATTTTTCTGAAGAAGTAACGATTAACAATACTGGAAATATTGGAATTATACTTAGCAATAACCAAGCGTAAAACCAGACGCGCCAAAAAATATAAAAAATTGCTTTTAAAAATTTCATATGTTTACATTCTATTATTTAGTTGTAACATATGCCGCCTGCCTGCCGGACAGGTAGGTTCGCTATTAATCGTTTTTATAAAATTCAAAATTTTGAATGCTCGGTTCATAAGGTTCAAAAATAGTAATTTTAATTCTATTCTTATTTTCTTTTTGAAATATGTATTTTTGCTACTAAAATTTGAAATAAATGTCAAGAATTTTAACGGGTGTGCAAAGTACAGGAACACCACATTTAGGAAACTTACTGGGTGCTATCATTCCTGCAATTAAAATGGCAAATGATCCAAAAAATGAATCGTTTTTATTTATTGCAGATATGCATTCTTTAACACAGATTAAAGATGGTAAAGAATTGCGTCAAAATACATATAGCACAGCAGCCACCTGGCTTGCTTTTGGGTTGGATGTAAATAAAACCGTTTTTTACAGACAAAGTGATATTCCTGAAGTTACGGAGCTTTCTTGGTATTTAAGTTGCTTTTATCCATACCAACGTTTAACATTAGCGCATAGTTTTAAAGATAAGGCAGATAGATTAGAAGATGTTAATGCGGGTTTATTTTCATATCCAATGTTAATGGCTGCAGATATTCTTTTGTATGATGCTGAAATAGTACCTGTTGGAAAAGATCAATTGCAACATTTAGAAATGACACGTGATGTGGCCAATAGATTTAATCACCAAATGGGTGATACTTTGGTTCCGCCAGAAGCAAAAATTCAGGAAGGAACTATGTATGTTCCCGGAACAGATGGTGGAAAAATGAGCAAATCAAGTGGAAATATCATTAATTTGTTTTTGCCTGATAAACAATTGCGTAAACAAATTATGAAAATTCAAACAGATTCTACGCCGCTTGAAGAACCTAAAAACCCTGATACTTGTAATTTATTTTCACTTTATAAATTGATTGCTTCCCCTTTACAAGTTGAAGAAATGAAAGTAAATTATTTAGCGGGGAATTATGGTTATGGAACTGCCAAACAAGCTTTTTATGAACTTTTAACTGAAAAATATGCAGTTGAAAGAGAACGCTATAATTATTTTATGAATAATTTAGAAGAAGTAGACAAAGCATTGGAAATTGGCGCAGAAAAAGCAAGGGTAGTTGCTGCCGATGTTTTGAAAAGAGTAAGAGTAAAGTTGGGTTACTAAAAAAGAAACCAATGCGATCCGGCCACGGCTCCCGCAATGGTTATTAAACTTAAAAGCAACAAAATCCAATGCGCTTTGTGCATAATGTTGAAAGTTTTTTCAGGGTTTTTGTTGGCGTATTTTTTAAATAATTTATGCAGTATTAATGGCTCTAATATATAAAGTACTATAGTAAAAAGCACCCAAACTATTACCATAGTATGAAACCACCAAAAACGAGGCTCTAAAAAGCGATTCCAAGCATCTAAAACATATACCATATAAAAACCAGAAATTCCTGTTATAAGGGTCGTTATTTTAGCTTGTAAGGCAAATCTGCCTTCAATTTTTTCAAAAGTTTCTATCTGCTCTTCTTTAGATTTCATTTTTTTTACCGCAGGGATTATTACAGTGGTTACCATAGAAACGCCTCCAATCCATAAAACGACTGCTAATACGTGTAAAACTCTTGCTAAAGTGAAATATTCCATAATAAATATTTTTAGTATTGTGTATATGTATGAACACTTGTATTTGCAACTGGCAAATAGTTTACGCCAAACCAACATACCAACAACACTACAAAAGCAAGTGCCAAAATAGTAAGTGCTTTTTTTGCATTGTTTGTATGAAAATGTCGGTAGTGGATATAAATTAAATAACCCATCCAGGTTAAAAATGCCCAAACCTCTTTAGGATCCCAAGTCCAGTAATGTCCCCAGGCTTCTTTTGCCCAAAGAGCTCCAAAAAGCAATCCTAGCGTTAAAAAAGCAAAACCTATATACACTAAATTATCTGCTAATTTTAAGGTTTCTATATTGAAATTTCCTTTGTAACTATCGTATAATCCTTTAATGGCTACAATACTTGATGCCGCCAACACAGCATACGAAAATAAATAAACCAACACGTGTGGAATAAACCAAGGACTTTGTAATGCTGGCATTAAGGTTTTTGAATAGGTTTCTGGGTTTAAATAATTGATAGCCAAAAACATACTCGCCATCACAAAACTATACGCTAAAAACCATTTATATTTCCAACGAATGTAGGTTACAAAACCAATTAATGGTAAAAAAGTTGCATACCATAAACGTGTTTCTCCTAAAGTTCTCATAGGTGGACGATCAAGTTCTAACCATAATTTTACAACAAAAAGAATCATTACTGCCCAACCAATTAAAAATGCTGCAGTAGCAAACTTAAATACAAATTGTTTTTTATATGAAACAACTAAAAACAATAATCCGATAACCCAAAAAGTTACTATGATTGAACTATACAAAGGAAAATCTATCCAGGTCATTATTCTTGATTTTTAGTTATTTTATTTCCCATCCAAAACATATAAAAAGCACCTGAAATCATCATAAAAATCCCAATATAAATCAGTGGAAGCCAAGGGTCTTTTACGAGCTCTAAAACGCTTAAATTAGACCATTTCCCCATTTTATCATCGTAACTAAGCTGGTAAATTTCCCAACCTTTGTATTTGAAAGGCTTATTAACTTCTAAAGTAGCACTTATTCGCTCACCTTCTTTTGTTAAAATATCAATATCTGAACTAAATTTTTTGACTTCAGGAATAGTCATTACAACCGAATAATCTTCACTAATTTTAAATGATTCATAGGGATACCTAAAACTTCCGCTACTAATCCAAGCAGTTTGTATAGAGTCGCTTTTAATATTTTTTACTGAAATTTTTGCGGCAGGTGGTGATCCTATTTCATTAACAGCTTCGTAACGCATTCCAAAACGAATGGCATTTGGTAAAAAGTCGTCAATTTTTACTTCGAAATCATGAAAATAGTAAGTCTCCCCTTTTTCAACTAAGTATAAATTTTTACCATCGTTTTGTGAAATGCTTCCTGTTTTATTATCAACAAGAGCAAGTTTTGGATTGTATTCATCAATTAAAAAGTCTTTTAAATAAAATGCAAAAGGCAATTCAATTGCATTTTTTTGCGCGTCAGTTGCTATCCAACTTGGTTTTCCTTCATACGCACTTATTGACAAGCGTTGTAAATCACCAGTCCCTAAAATACCGGCAATTAAAGCTAAAAATAAGCCTGTATGATTTAAAATAAATCCGAAATTAGACCATTTAAATTGTAAAATTCTTTTGATTGAAATTAAGCCTAAACATGTTAAAAATTGAAATATAATTAACAAAAAAGCCCAATTGCTTGTGATGTGATTTAAACCTAAATTATTAATGATATTATTTTCTGAAGAAATCTGAGGAATAATTCCCATTATTATTACCAACATGGTAACCAAAACAATGCTTGAAATTGATGCCGGTACTTTGGTAAGCCATCTAACCAATTGACTGGTTGAAAACCATTTATACAATACAAATAATACGATAACGTAACCTATCAAAAATGCTAAATTGAATGGATATGCTATTACAAATGTATTGCTAGTTGGTACAAAAACTTCTAAAAAAAATCCTGTAACAATTAAACCAAAACCGATAAAAAAAGATTCAACATAACCCCAAGGATTTTCCCAGAGATTACGTTGAATTTTGTTTTGATTTTCAATCATATATTTAGTGTCTGGTAGCTAGTATTTGGTATCTGGTATCTGGTATCTGGTATCTGGTAGCTAGTACAAAGATAAAAATTAAAGACCTGATACTTGATACCTGATACTCATTTAATATTTCGCTTCTCTTTCTTTTGCAGCCTCTTTCCATTTAGGCAATAATTCTTTTTTGAAAGTTGCTTTTTCAGCTTTTAATTTATCCATTGGTAATCCTATGAATTTTTGCGCTTCTGCTTTTGTTGTAATTTTAGGATATGGTACATCCCCTTTAAAACCTAATTGCATTAACAATTTAGCTAATTTAATTCTTGTCTCTTGTGTAATATCAATTCCTTTTCCAATTACTCTACCTAGTTCTACCGGTGCGTGGAATGATCCCCCATGAGATGCTGCTGCGTAATCCCAACGCCATTGACCTAAACGAATACCGTGTAAAATGTCTTTCATTTGAGCTTCTGAAGCACCTAATTCCCAAGCTTTTCCCGCTTCAACATGTGCTCTTACCAATACTACTTCTAATTGATCTCTGTTTTCAATAATTTTATCTTGGTTATCAAATACGTTTTTAATTAACTCATCTTTTTCTTCTCTATGACAAACTTGACAAGAATTGGCAACGTTGTTTAAAGGTGATTGAATATGGTGATCTGTAAATTTTTGTCCACCTTCTGTTTTATACGGCATATGGCAATCTGCACAAGAAACGCCTCTTTTACCGTGGATACCCATTTTATAAACCTCATAACCTGGATGTTGCGCTTTTAACATAGGCGCTTTACTAATTGAATGGATCCAATCTACATGACCAATTTTGTCATAATATTTTTCCATGTCTTCAACAGTTTGACCTTCATCCCAAGGAAAAACCAATGAAGGTATTCCTTCTTTTCCTGGTATTTTACCATCAAAATAGTATTCAACATGGCATTGAGCACAAACTAAAGATCGCATATCATTATGAGAAGATTTAGTGATGTCTTTCCCTTGACGTTGAAATGCTTCAATTAATGCAGGTTGTGTAATAACCAATTTCATGGATTTTTCATCGTGACAGTTAGCGCATCCAATAGGATTTACAATTTGCTCGCCTTTACTTGCCCATTTTCCTTTATAATAGTCATCAACCCCAATTTCATTTATTAATCTTGGTACATCTGGAGATTTACAAGTCCAACAAGTTGAAGGCATTGGTCCGTCATCTGGACCGGTTGGTCCACCGGTTCTTAAAGAATTCGTTAGATCCTCAATAGCATATACGTGTCCACGACCTTGATTGTAATCTTTTGCAAAACCATATCCTGCCCAAAGAACCACTAATCTTGGATCAACTTCTAACATGTCAATCATTGCTCCACCATTATATTTTGATCTAAATGTAGTGTCTGCTGTTTTATAATAGGATTGAAATTCTCGAGGGAAATTTTCTCCCCAAACTTCGTTTCTAGGTTCTAGTTTGTTAATTTTTGTAAGCGGAGTATATGCAAATTTAGCCTCCATTTTACGTTCTGTTATTGAGGACACTAAAAGTCCTAACAAAAACACTACTACTAAAGATGCAAAAAACAGCACCCAGTTTTTCCAAGGTTTTCTTATATTACTCATTGTTTTTATTGTTTTTATTTTATTGAATCATTTAACTGTTTACTTAACCATTTTGGAATGGTTTCTTGATGTTCTTCAGGTATTTTACCATAATATTTTACTGAAGATAAACTGTGAACACTTCCGTGAGGTACTTCCTGATGGCACTCCCAACATTTACGAGTTGTTCTTAATTCTTTGTGATCTTCAACACTTGCTGTTAAGGCGGCATCTGTTACTTGGTTTTCGTGACAACGAATACAATTGCTTTGTACAACTTCAACGCCCGCTTCTTTCATTCTTATTACTTCAGGTTCTCCTCTAGTTGTAAATACCGAAGCGTGGTACAAACCATCTTTTGCTTTAAAAAGGTATTTTTTGAAAAAATTATCTTGAGGTACATGACAATCGTTGCAAGTAGCCCATTCTCTGTGTGAACTTTTTTGCCAAGTTGTATATTGAGGTGTCATAACGTGGCAATTGGCACATGTTTTTGGGTCGTCTGATAGATAGGATACCGCCTTAGACTCGATAAGTGCATACAATGTAAGTCCAGTCATTGCACCCATTAAAATTAGGACGGGCAATCTCCATTCGGGTGGTGGAATTAATATTTTGAAAATGCTCATAATCTATAATTAAGGATTCTTACTTTGAAGAAAATAAGGTTGGTTTTAAGATAAGCATTACCCAAGCCCAATTGTTTGTGTTTCCATCAAAATTATTTCTTAATACTTGCAACCCTTCATCTTCAAACATTTGTGAATACCCCGCGCTTATAGAAATTTCTTTTGTATATGAGTAGTTATAAACTAAATCTAACTCTATACCTAATTGTTTTTTAACACCGTTCGCAATTTCTGCGTACGATTTAAAGTTATGAGTTGTTAAAGTTATATTGGATTTATCATTAAGTTTAGCACCAATTTTTGCATAAATATCAACCAATCCGGTACTATTTATATGATTACCCACATAAAAATAATCCATATAACCGTTGAATTTATGATTGGTTCCATAGAAAGGTGTAAATGCTTTGTTCTCAGATATATTTCCATTATATGCATTCCCTGATTGAACTTCGAAACCTAATCCTAAATTCAAAATTGAAGCCGTTTTATAGTTTAAATCCAAACCAACTAAAAAAGCATTTAAATCTCTATTCACAACATCTTTTCCTTTTTGATAGTACACATTTGCTGTTGAATTTAGTGCCTCAGAGAATTTGTATTTTAAATGCGTTCCTAAAGTTTGACTGTAACGAGTATCATTATTAGTTGCATTCGCATTGTCTATATACTGTAAACCATTATTTAGGAATAAAAAACTAGCTGCCAAATTGTTCCATTGTTTGTGATACCATGCATACTGTATTGCTTTATAGTTATTTGATACCGTGTAAAAATTCCCTTCATTGGCTTCTCCATTTTGATTGAAGGCAAAACCAATGTCAAGTTTAAAAGTTTTCCCAAACTTCAACAAAAGTGCATCATGGCTTCTAGCTTGTTGCGTCCAACCTACATCCCCAAAAATTCTATGGTCATCATAAATAATTTCTTGACGACCCGCTTTTAAAGATATATTATCAAAATTTATCAAGCCCCAAGCTTCATGAATAGCAACACTATTTTTATCGCTTGTATTTAATTGAGAAACATCACCCCATACTCTAATATCTTGTAAGCTAACAAAAAAACTATACTTATCAGCTTCAAATTTGGTATTCAATCTTGTTCGCTGTGATGTAAATAATGCCGCATCAGCATTGGATGGATTCAAATTTTGGTATCCGTTTCTAAATTCTGTTCGTGGTCTAAATTCACCGTCAAGTGAAATTTGAGCGAAAATTTGTGTGGTTATTAAACTTAAAACTACTATTTGTAAATACTTAATTTTCATATTATATTAATTTAGTTTATATTAAATCTAGCACAAAATAATCGCATGTTTTTTAATTTAAAGCTGATAAAAATCAGTTATTAAGGTGATTTTATCTTTTATTAATTTAAAACACATAAAATCTTGACTGTTTTATGGTTTTTAAGCCCTAAAAGAAAATGATATTTAGCGATAAAATTATCCTAAAAAGCGAATAGCGATAGACTGACTCGAAGGGTGAGCCCAAAAAAGATTTAAGGTGCTGGATTTGGTTGTAACTCTTGAATTTCGTTAATCTTTTGAAGTGTTTCTTGCGAGAGTTCCACGTGAATACTTTCTAAATTTTCTTTCAATTGTTCTAAAGTGGTGGCTCCAATTATATTTGAGGTTACAAATGATTGATGGTTAACAAAAGCCAATGATAATTCCGCCAAACTTATGTTTAACTCTTTTGCCAATTCTAAATATTTTTGAGTTAAAATATGAGACTGTTCACTATTATATCTACTATAGGCAGGAAACAATTTTAAACGTGAATTTTCTGGTAAATTGCCATTCAAATATTTTCCTGATAACATTCCAAAACCTAAAGGTGAATATGCAAGTAAACCAACATTTTCACGCATAGCAACTTCAGCTAAATTGATTTCAAAAGTTCTATTTAATAAAGAATACGAATTTTGAATTGTTTTACAGCGCGTTAAATTATGGTACTTACTTTCTGTTAAATGACGCATTAAACCCCAAGAAGTTTCATTAGAAACGCCATAATGACGAATTTTTCCCTCTTTTACCAATCCGTCTAATGTTTCTACTACTTCTTTAAAATTATCTTCCCATTGTTCATTTTGGTTATGAACATAATTACGCTGTCCAAAAAAATTAGTTTTTCTTTCAGGCCAATGTAGTTGATATACATCAACATAATCGGTTTGTAAACGTGTTAAACTTTTATTTAAGGCTTCATAAATTGCTTCTTTTGAGAATCCCAAATTTTCCCTTATATATTTAAAATAATCATTAGGCCCTGAAATTTTTGTTGCAACCACAAAATCATCTCTCTTTTGATTTTTTAACCAAGTTCCTATAAATTGTTCCGTACTTCCTTGTGTTTCTTTTTTTCCAGGAATAGAGTACATTTCAGCAGTATCAATAAAATTAATTCCTTTTTCTATTGCAAAATTTAATTGTTCGTGAGCTTCGATTTCAGAGTTTTGTTGACCAAAAGTCATGGTTCCTAAACAAATTTTACTAACTTTTATATTGGTATTTGGGATATTTGTGTAAATCATTTTTATTTAGTTTGAAAGTTGAAAAGTTAAAAGTTTCAAAAGTTGGTCGATTTGACGGTTTGATATTTATAAGCTTCAAAAGTAATGAAATTATTTTTTGAAGTTATTACTAAAAGAAAAACCATTTTCTAATTGAATAGAAAATGGTTTTTCTTTATGATGAGATGCTGAAACAAGTTCAGCATGACTACTTTTATTTTTTAGATAGCTTTTTAATAAATAATTATTTGATGATGAGTTTCGCTTCGACAAGCCTGTCTGCCGACAGGTAGGCGTGACAAATTAAACTTATTTTAATATAGCTTCAATGCCTGGTAACGTTTTTCCCTCCAAACTTTCTAACATCGCACCACCGCCAGTTGAAACATAACTTACTTTATCTTCAAAACCAAATTGTTTAACTGCCGCAACGGAATCACCACCACCAACTAGAGAAAAGCTACCGTTTTTTGTTGCTTCTGAAATTGAATTTCCCAAAGCAATGGTTCCTCCAGCAAAATTTTTCATTTCAAAAACACCAATTGGTCCATTCCAAAGAATTGTTTTAGATTGTTTTACTATTTTATCAAATAATACTCTTGATTTTGGACCTGCATCTAAGCCTTGCCAACCGTCAGGAATTTTATTAATATTACAAACTTGAGTGTTTGCATTGTTATTAAAATCATCTGCGGCAATAACATCTACAGGAATATGGACTTGTACTCCTTTTGCTTTTGCCTGCTTTAAAATTTCTAAAGCCAATTCCTGTTTATCATCTTCACAAATGGAGTCTCCTATCTTACCGCCTTGTGCTTTTACAAACGTAAAACTCATTCCTCCACCTATAATTAAATGATCTACTTTATCTAAAATATTTTCAATAATGGTGATTTTTGAAGAAACTTTTGAGCCTCCTAATACAGCCAAAACAGGTTTTTCGCTATCTTCCAATACTTTTTTGATGCTTATAATTTCTTGTGCTAACAAACTTCCGAAGCATTTATTATTTGGAAAATATTTTGCAACTATTGTAGTTGAAGCATGTGCTCTGTGCGCTGTTCCAAAAGCATCATTTACATACACATCACCCAATTTAGAAAGTTGTTTAGCAAACGCTTCATCACCCGCTTCTTCTTCTTTATGAAAACGTAAATTCTCTAATAATAAAACCTCTCCCATTTTTAATTCTGAAGCTGCTTTCTCTGCAATTTTACCTACACAATTTGAAACAAATTTAACTTCAAATCCTATAATTTCAGAAATCACATTTACAATATGTTTTAAAGAATATTTGTCTTCAACACCTTTTGGTCTTCCTAAATGCGACATTAAAATAACTGCCCCACCATCTTCCAAAATCTTTATGATTGTAGGTTTTGCCGCTTCAATTCTGGTAGCATCAGTAACTTTAAAATTTTCATCTAAAGGCACATTAAAATCGACTCTAATCAATGCTTTTTTACCTTTAAAATTGATATCTTGTATTGTTTTCATCTTAATAAATATTAGTGCTACAAATATAATTCAATTTACGGTAAGGTTTTTAGTTTTTTACGAAACCGATTTCATGGTTTGTAGTTGAAAGTTGGAAGCTGAAATAAAAAAATTCAACGTGTTAATAATATTTATTTTTCTTTTCACTGTCATACCTGCGAAGGCAGGTATCCATACGCTGTAAGTTGAGCAACAACCTTTTTATAGATTCCTGCCTACGCAGGTATGACAAAACACACACTCACTGCTGTCATACCTGCAAAGGCAGGTATCCAAACCCTGTAAGTTGAGCAACTAACTTTTTATTGATTCCTGTTTGCACAGGAATGACACAACAAGCAGTAATTAAAGTTTCAATATTTAAATAGTAAACTATTTGACGAAAATGTTTTACTTTCGCTTTAATGAAATTTTCTGAAGTTTTAGGACAGGAGCATTTAAAAAATCACTTGATGAAATCTACCGACAATGGTCGGATTTCACATGCTCAACTATTTGTTGGTAAAGAAGGTTCGGGTACTTTACCAATGGCAATTGCTTACGCACAATACATTTTAGCAAGCACAAGTATCGACAAAGAATCTTGCGCTTTAAAATGCAGCAAATTAATGCATCCTGACTTGCATTTTGCATTTCCGGTAGCCACAAACGATGTTGTTAAAAGTAAACCTGTTAGTAATCTATTTTTAGCCGATTGGCGTAATTTTATTGCTTTAAATCCGTACGGAAATTTATTTGAATGGTTACAAACCATTGGTGTAGAAAATAAACAAGGTCAAATTGGTGTTGATGAAGCTGAAGAAATTGTAAAAGCTTTAAAACTGAAATCGTACGAAGGTGGTTATAAAATTATGATTATTTGGATGGCTGAAAAAATGAATACTTCTGTAGCAAATAAATTGTTAAAATTAATTGAAGAGCCTCCCGAAAAAACAGTTTTTATTTTAGTCACAGAAAATGAGGAGCAAATAATTTCCACCATTAAATCAAGATGCCAAGTGTTGCACTTTTCGTTGCTTTCACAAGCTGATATTGTAAAAGGGTTGGTAGAAAGAGAAGGAACAGATCTTCCAATAGCCGAACAAATTGCACATCAGGCAGATGGAAACTTTAGTAAAGCTTTGCATTTGTTACATAATGATAGTTCTGATGAACAATTTGAACAATGGTTTATTACCTGGATACGAGCCGCTTTTAAAGCAAAAGGAAATGCTACTGTTATTCAATTATTAATTGAATGGAGTGAAACTATAGCAAAAACAGGAAGAGAAACTCAAAAGCGTTTTTTAAACTATTGTTTACAGTTTTTTAGACAAGCATTGTTGTTAAATTACGACTCCGCTTCTTTGGTTTTTTTACAACCAAAAACTCCTAATTTTAAATTAGAAAACTTCGCCCCTTTTGTGCATAGTAGTAACATTTTAGAAATAAATAAAGAGTTAAATGATGCTATTTATCACATTGAAAGAAATGGAAATGCAAAAATTATTTTACTTGATTTATCCATAAAACTTACACGCCTTTTACATATTAAAGAAGGTTCATAAATTTGCAGAGCTATGTCTAATGTTAATGATCACATCGCAGAAATTTTAATTTTAGTTTTTTTTATAATCACGTACTTCTTCTCTGCATTTGAAAAATTAACAGATTGGAAAGGAACCGTAGCTTATTATTCAATCCATTTTAAAAATACTGTATTTCATCCAACAATTAACTTGTTATTGAAAATAGTAATCATTTTGGAAATTGTAACTTTCTTTTTATTAGTTGTTGGCATTTATTTTCTGGCAGTTAACGGTTCTTTAATAATTGCAAAAATAAGTTTAGAAATTTCAGCAATTATTTTGCTCAGTTTTTTGATTGGACAACGTTTAGCAAAAGATTATCAAGGTGCAATGACTATTACAGTTTATTTTATTTTAAATAGTATAGGTCTTTATTTATTAACATAAAATATTGGATATGAAATGAGGCTTCTTAAATTTTAATTAGATATTAAATAATAATTTGGCTCATTCCATTTGACTTTAACAAAATTTAAAAAAATATACAAATGAAATTATTAGGTATAGGTTCAAGAATTAAACACACCGAATTTGGTCTAGGTGTTGTAACCAATGTAAGCTCAAAGGACTATTGGGTTACTTTTATTGAAAAAGGTTTAGAAACAATTGCTTTAAATAGTGAATTTGAAGTTATTGAAAGTGTTGAAAATGAGGTTGATACAATAAGTTTTTCAGAAGTTGAGTCTACACTTAGAAGTATGTTAAAACAATGGTCTGATATTTCTGAAATCGTGCATATTGCCGATAAATGGAAAGGTGGAAAATTAATTTTAGAACCACAAGACACTAACTTAGCAAGTAAAGAAATTCCTATTGATGCATTCTTCCATAAAATTGTGATGGTACGCGATAGAATAAGAGTGATGGAACAAAAAATTAATGCAAGTAACTTAGATGATCAAGACAAAGTTGATTTACAACAATATATTACTAGAATTTATGGAAGCTTAACAACTTTTAATATTTTGTTTAAACTAAAAGAGCAACAATTTATTGGTTCAAAAGTCAACTAAAAACAATAGCCCTTTAACTGAACGTTAAAGGGCTATTCAATATTAAATTTTCGAGATTTATTTCTTAGAAAAATCTTGATTTAAGATCTCTAAAATATCTTTAGTTACATCTACTTTTTCATCACCATACATAACCGTACCTTTTCCTGAAGTTCCTAAAATGAATTGGTATCCTTTTGCTTTTGCATAATTTGCAACAAAACTGTCTACCCTTTTAGTAATAGCTTCACTATTTTCTTGATTCTCTTTTTGTAATACTTGAGAAGCTTCTTGCTGCTTAGCTTGTAAATATTGTTGTTCTTGTTGTAAAAGACTCTCCGTTTCAGCTCTTTTATCAGCAGACATTTTTTGAGACTCTTTATAATACGCTTGCACTCTCATTTGAAAAGGAGCTTGCATACTGTCCAGTTGTTTTGCCATCATTTCTTGCTTTGCTTTTAATTTCACTTCAAGAGATTTTGTTGCTTCATAATCTTTCATTAAAACTTCAACATCAATAAAAGCAATTTTTGTTTGGGTACATGAAGTTAACAAAATTGCGAAAGCAATAATTAGTATTTTTTTCATTTTTTGAATTTTAAATTGTGATTTTAAATTTTTGCGAATATATGAACAAAAACTGTAGTTTTAGAATTAATTATTCAATATCATATTTATTTATACTAATAATAATAATAATAATAAATTCTTATAGAAAGTGGATTCATATGAGCTCATTTCACTGTTTTACTAAAAAAATTGAATGCTGTTGCTGGTTTGAAATATAATGGCCTTTTAAAACGCTTTAAAATCAATTTTTGGTGGTTTTTAGAAGGTAAATTAACGAAGAATACTCTTTATGAACCACCGCTCTTAAATTTGATTGAAATCCAATACAAAAAGCGCTGAAAAAATTATTTTTTCCTGTTTTATATTGTTCGCTTAATAACGAAACATAAAATGAATCAAACTTCATGGGAAGTGTTTTAAAAACTTCCATTTGTTGTTTTAGAAAAAGTAATTGAATTGATTTTTTTGAAAAATGCCATAAATGTCTCGGAACATCATAAGCTGCCCAAAACTCTTTATAATAGTTTGCGTCGTAACTTTTATAGTTAGGAACTGCAACTACTAAAACACCATTTGGTTTTAATACAGATTTTAGTTTTGAAATATACTCCTCTAAATTAGGAACATGTTCTAACACATGCCACAATGTTATAATATCAAATTTAAGTTCTTTTATTTCCGATAAATCTGAAAATAAATTAGAAACGTTATTGTTCACTAACTTTGCTTTCGCTAGATTTTTGGCTTTTTTATTTGGTTCTACTCCAACTACATTCCATCCGTTATTTTTACAAATCAATAAAAAATCACCTGTGCCACAACCTACATCCAATATGTTTTTATCTTCAGAATTAAATGAATTTATAAGCTTCAATTTTTTATTTAAAGCGTATTTTTTTACAACTTGATACAGTTTATCAGTAAATGATTTTTGAGAATCTGTATGTGAAATGTAATCTGAACTTTCGTAATACTTTGCCAATTCCTCTCCTTTAGGTTGAGGAAAAGTTTCTAGCATTTCTAATTCTGAGTTATATAATAAATCAAATTTTACATTTGAAACCGTATAATCTACACAGGTTAAATAGCGCTCTTTTTTTAAATTCATTTGAAAAATATTTAAAGGTTTGTCATACCTGCATTATTGTTTTTTACTTCTTACTTTGATGCCTGTGAAAACACTCACTGTCATACCTGCGGAGGCGGGTATCCATAAACTTTAAATTGAGCAACAATCTTTTATAGATTCCTGTTTTCACAGGAATGATAAAAAACTCACTGTCATACCTGCATTATTGTTTTTACTTCTTACTTTGATGCCTGTGAAAACACTCACTGTCATACCTGCGGAGGCAGGTATCCATAAACTTTAAATTGAGCAACAATCTTTTATAGATTCCTGTTTTCACAGGAATGACAAAAAACTCACTGTCATACCTGCTTTATTGTTTTTTACTTCTTACTTTGATGCCTGTGAAAACACTCACTGTCATACCTGCGGAGGCGGGTATCCATAAACTTTAAATTGAGCAACAATCTTTTTATAGATTCCTGTTTTCACAGGAATGACAAAAAACTCACTGTCATACCTGCATTATTGTTTTTTACTTCTTACTTTGATGCCTGTGAAAACACTTACTGTCATACCTGCGGAGGCAGGTATCCATAAACTTTAAATTGAGCAACAATCTTTTTATAGATTCCTGTTTTCACAGGAATGACAAAACA